>JACCDP010678489.1_pt1 | contig 15029 bp, 14 predicted proteins | sample 7445841 | NCBI WGS metagenome assembly JACCDP01 (sample SAMN15323441, study PRJNA562643) | freshwater metagenome | isolation source: river surface water | place: USA:Blue River Watershed | collected 2017-08-17 | reverse complement strand
GCGATTTATTGGAACTTTTGGTCGCTGCAGCCTCAGGGAAATTGAGCGGGATGGAATTGAGGGTGGACCCACGATTTGCGGTGACCACCGTGGTTTGTTCCGGCGGATATCCCGGAGAACTTCGTTTGGGTTATCCTATGACTGGTTTGACGGGGAGGGATTATGCCGAAGACGAAAGGCTATTCCATGCCGGGACCAAGCGAGAAGGAGCGGACTGTGTGAACAGGGGCGGACGCGTGGTGGCTGCGACGGTTTTGGATGCGGATTTGAAGGAGGCAGCCAGAAGGAGCTTGGCCTTGGCCCAAGAAATTCGCTTTGAGGGAGCCTTCTGTCGTAGGGATTTAGGCCAAGACTTGTAGCAGGCCCATCAACCCTTTGGATCAAAAAGACTTATAACAAATATTTTTGGTGAATGCGCCACCACCGATCCGGCAATTCATCCGAGGAGGCCTGTAGGTAATCATCGTAGGTACAGGGCACCAAAAGGGCTCGCTCACGCTTGGAGCCTTTGGGAACCGGCAAAGTGACCTCCAGCCACCATCGACCACTTTTTTGGCTTTTGATAAAAATCAACTCGTGATTCCCCTGCAGGGCCATGGTGTAACGGGTGAAATTTCGCGAATTGATTTTGGGCACATCGTCGCAGCGTTGGCTGAACCCTTCGATAAGGTACCACAAGGCCTGTGCCAGGGTCGCGGCACCGGTCCCCTGATCATTCGGTAAAGCCTGGTAGTCACAGAAAAAGGCGACTCGTAACAAATCGTTGGCGCCTGCGTAATGGCATAACTGGCATAATTCGTGGGCCCACAGCCCGTTGGGTCCGCCCATGGGGTTGCCATCGGCATCGGACCAACGCACTGCACTGAGGCTAAAAGCACTGAGATGCGAGGAGCGCAAAAGAGGTTCGGCCCTTTCGGGGTGTTGGCGCAGGGCACCCAGCCTCAACTGTTCAAAACGCATTTGTTCCAAGAGCGCGTTTTCTTCAGGCTCGGACCAATGGGATTGAAATGCCAAACATGAAAGATTAAACAGGTGGGTCGAATCCTTCTCAACCATTTGTCGGAGGACGGTCGAATAGGCAGGTGCATCGGGTCCCGTTTGAAAATGCGTGCGGGCCGAAACCACGGAAACATCCGTGGGCCCTCTCCCGCTAAAGCCTTGGAAAATACCGCGTAGAAAATCCAAACGCCCCCCTATCCAAACAGGGAAATGTCCCTGTTCCAACAACTCAGAGGTCACCGAAGCCAAAGCGGATTGGGTATCTTCCGGACTTTGGCCCGGGATCATATTTCCCAAATCGGCCAACAAAGGGAATCCTTCGGCCACTGATAACTCATAGAAATACTGCCGAATCCGGTCGGCCCCTACAACATTATTCTCCGGTTGTTCCTCAAAACCTGTTTCGACGGGTCTCGTCTCCATCAGAGGCCTGAAATCATCCAAGCCAATGAGAACCATGCAGGGTTCTTCTGGCAAATGGTGGCGGGTCGCGGCGCGAAGGATTCGATGACCCAGGGTATGGGCCGGGTAGGCGGATGAATCTGGGACCAACGAGGGGTCCGGAGGATTAAAAAAATCCAAATCCTTCATGAATAGAGGCTAGGTACGGAGACGAAAGCGATAAGACCCGGGATCAGCGACGACCCAATGTCATCTCGAGGGTCACCGGTACTTGACCCAAGGTTCCACCGTCGTAAGTGACCACGGTGCGCAGCTGTTGGGTGCTGGTGCCGTTGAAGAGAACCTTGAATTTGTAAACCTGGTCGCTGGTATCCACCAGGGTGATCGTATCGACCGTGTTGGTCCAGGTGCCTTGGCCACTCAAGCGCACGGTGTCCAAAGGAAAGGGAATCGTGGGGGGCAAGGAGGGCCTGAATTTGATATCATAATTGACCACCTTGGACGGGGTGTTGATGAATTCAATGTAGCCGGCTTGGGAGGTCCCTCCGTTTACCGGAATCTGCTGCCCCAGGACCGAAACGGTGGCAGCATATGTCAAGCTGTCCACGTCCCAAATACCAGCCAAACGATTGGCATAGGTCTGGGCGGGGGTCAGGGTATTTCCTGGGTTATCTTCTTTTTTGCAGGATATTCCCCAAAGACCGAGACAAAGCAGGAGGGACAGTAATTTTTTCATGGCATTTTTTTTCAAATTTAAGGTTTTGGTGTCCTAAATCAAATGCAATGGTTGCGGTTCAAAGGGATCGACCGACGATTTTGTCAAAAATTGTCAATGATTCGCCTTTTTTTTGAGCAAACACAATTTAGATTTTAATAGTCCTAAATTTGATAAAAATTAAGCGACAGAACCCGATCTCCATTTGTTATGCTGCTGTTTACCATTAAAATAACCCTGCTAAGTTGTTTGCTGGTTTTGTTTCAGACGGACGGTGCTGTTCCAGCCGGTACGTCACCTTTTCGTTCGGATTCCTCGGACCCCTGCGGTTTAGCTCCTATGTTTTTTCCGGGTCCTGCACCGGTGGCTACCCAGTGGGGTTGGAATTGGACTTGCCAAGAACACCATAACGGATTGGTTCCTATTCGGGTGGCCCGTCCCACGCAGACTCCATCGTTGGACAGCCAACACCTCCAAAAATTGGAGCAATGGCTTCAGTCTTCGGCCGAGGAGGCCCGTCATCCGAAGGTTTTGGCAGGGGTTTTGATTTCGGCCTCGGTTGCCTCCGTTCACGAGCAATGGGGGGTGGTCGGTCGATGCTTGGATTTTTTGGCCAACCACGGTCAGCCTTGGCCCAAGGCCTTGGAGAATCAGGCCCCTGTTTTGGAATGGTTGGGGCTTCGGTACGAAGGGGCCCGACTTCAAAGCCTCCGCTCCACGGAGGGTCCAAGATTGGAAGACCGGGGCTTTTTGGCCCGCTTGAGGGCTCGTTCAGCAACAAACGCTGGATTCCAAGGCCACATGGCTTGGGATCTCACGTTGGCCTATGAGCGTTACCATTGGTCGATGTTGGAAGGTCGACCGACCGATGCCATGGCCTATTACCGTGAAGCCCAGCATTTTCACAGCACCATGATTGCGGATCGGCTTTCAGAGAGTAAGAGCCCCGTTGATGCTCAGCGGAGCAATGGATCCCCCTTTTGGGATTACCGGTTGGGGTTGTGGTTATTGGTTCTTTTTTTGGCCGGTGCCTGGTATCGAACGGGTCGTGGAAATGCCTCACGACCATTCTATGCGAGGGATGATCAAGATGCGCGGAGTAGCCCTGTTTGGGATTTCTCGACACCTTCTCCGGAAGAATTATCCAGACTTCGTGCTATGAATGTTTTTACGACCGAGGACTGGGAAAGCTACAAAATCGAGTTTGAACAGAATTGCCCCGGGTATATCTCTTGGGTCTTGAGCATAGGTCCCGGGATGACGCAGGGGGAACTTCGGACCGCCTGTATGATTCGTTTGGGCTTAACAAGCAGGGAAATTGCGAGGGCTCAAAACATCGGGGTCTACGGGGTGTCCCAGTCCAGGTATCGGCTCCGAAAGCGGTTGGGATTATCAACCCGGGACTCCATCGAGCAAGTGCTCTTGCCGCGGGGTATGGGTCAAGTTGCCTGAAGGGTTTGCGACCGCAGTTCCAGCATTTGGAGGGCGGTATAGGCCGCTTCCTGACCTTTGTGACCGTGTGCGCCTCCCAGTCTTTGGCGGGCCTGTTCGGTATCGAGCACGGTTAGAACCCCGTTCACCATGGGACGTCCTTCGCGCAGGCTCAAATCCATGAGCCCCCGGTTCACCGCCTCTGCAATGAGTTCAAAGTGAGGCGTTTCGCCCTTGATGAGGCAGCCCAAGGCAATGACGGCATCCATCGGGGTATTCAATGCACAGAACCACGAAGCTGCCACGGGGATTTCAAAGCAGCCGGGTACCTGGTAGGTTTCGATCTGGTCCTCACGAAGTCCTCTTTCCAGAAGAACGGCGCGGCACCCTCGTTCCAATTCCTCGGTGATTTCCCGATTCCAAAGCGCCACCACGATGCCAATACGACAACTGTCCAGGCCTTGGGCCTTGGAAGGAGTCGGAGAATGGTGAAAGCCCGTCTTGGTCCAAGAACCGTCTGGAATCATGACCGTTGGAGGCTCGATTTTTTAGGATTTTAAACGCACCCGGGTCAGGTATCGGTCGACATTTTGACCTTCGGTGCTCTGGGGATATTCCCGCTGAATGCGCTCGTAACATTCCAAGGCTTTGTCTTTTTGACCCGTTTTTTCGGCGATCTCTCCCGCCCGTTGCAGGTAGAAGGGCGTGGTGAATTCGTTGGCCTTGAATTCGGAAGCCTTGAGGTAATATTCCAGGGCTTCGCGATCGTTTTTGAGTTGCAGATGGGCATCACCTTGGCAACCCAATGCGATACTGCCCAAGACAGGATCCGAGGTCTTGAAAGACTCCAAAGCCTCCAAGGCTTCTTTGGACTGACCTAAGCGCAAGTAGCTGACGCCCAAGTAGTAACGAGCCAAATTCCCTGCAGGGGTCCAGCGATAATCTTCGGCGATTTCTTCAAAGCCTGGGAAATTTCCATCACCTTTGACCGCAAGGTTGAGCGAATCGTTTTCGAAATAACGTTCGGCAACGTGCATCAGGTTCACGGCTTCTTTTTGTTGTGTTGGGAGATAGACCCCCCAGATATAATAGGCGCCCAAGATCAAGGCCAGCAAACCGCCTCCGGCGTAGGTTAGGATTTGTTTGTTCTGCTCCCAAAAGGCTTCGACTTTGCCGAGGCCTTGTTGCAAATCCAGGGCTTCGATCGGATCAATGCCTTGGGGTTCGTTGGTTTTGGGGTTGGATGCCATGTGAACGGTCGGATTGGTTGGAAAAAGTGGGGGTTAATCGGTGATATAGGGGTAATCGCTTTGGACGTAAACGTCTTTGTACATTTCGGAAACGTCCGGCCAAGGGGATTCCTCCGCAAAGGTGACCGCCTCCTGGACCATCGTTTCGAGTTTTTCTTCGAGTTTTTCAAAAGCAGCTTCGTCCAAAAGGCCTTGGGCCATCATTTGGTTTTTGAGCTGTTCAATCGGGTCTTGTTCCCTGTAGGCCTCGACCTCTTCTTTGGTCCGGTATTTGGCAGGATCGCTCATCGAGTGACCGCGGTAGCGATAGGTGCGGATTTCCAAGAGGGTGGGTCCTTCTCCGGAACGGGCGCGGGCGACCGCTCTTTCCATGGCTTCATGGACGGTCCAAACGCACATGCCGTCCACGGCTTCGGAAGGCATGCGGTAGGAAAGGCCAATTTCGTGCAATTCCATCACATTGGTGGTACGCTGAACGGACGTGCCCATGGCGTACCCGTTGTTCTCGATCACAAAGATGACCGGGAGGTTCCAAAGCATGGCCATGTTAAAGGTTTCGTGCAAGGCGCCCTGTCGGACGGCCCCGTCCCCCATAAAACAAACATTGACATTGGTATTGCCCAGGTATTTGTCTGCAAAGGCCAGGCCGGCACCCAAGGGGATTTGACCTCCTACAATGCCGTGGCCCCCGTAAAAGCGGTGCTCCTTGCTAAAAAGGTGCATAGAGCCGCCTTTGCCCTTGGAGCAACCGGTGGCCTTCCCGTACAGTTCGGCCATCACCGATCCCGGACTTAATCCGCAGATAAGGGCATGACCGTGGTCCCTGTACGCGGTGATCACCGAATCCTGGGGCGTAATGGCCGAATAGGTACCCGCTACAACGGCTTCCTGGCCGATGTAGAGGTGGCAAAAACCTTTGATTTTTTGCTGGCCATAGAGCTGCGCACATTTTTCTTCGAAACGCCTCATCAAAAGCATGTCGTGAAGCCATTTTTGGGCCTGTGCCGGGGATAATTTTGGGTCTGCCATCGAATTTTCCAAAAGAGGCGCTAATATACGCCTCACGACCCCGCCTTAAGTCTCCACCATGTTTTTGAACCGCTTGCAATTGGTTGATTACCGTCTTGAATCGGCCTGCAGCCTGGATTTGGGGGCATCGTGGGTGGCATTCACCGGGCCCAATGGCACGGGCAAAACCAATTTGTTGGATGCTGTTCATTTCCTGTGCCTGGGTCGAAGCTATTTTACGCGTCAGGATAGCCAGCTGGTGCGATTTGGCAGCCGTGGTTTTCGGCTGGAAGGTCGCTTTGGCCCGCTTCCGTCCCCGGATTTACCCAATCCCTTGGTGAATGGCCGCGATGAAACACGGGTAACGGTGGTTTACAGAACAGGGGTTGGCAAGGAAATGGCTGTGAATCAGGTGGTGTATCCCCGGCTGAGCGAGCACCTGGGTCGCATGCCCGTTGTGATGATAGCGCCCGGTGATACGATTTTGCTGGAAGGAACGGGCGCCGAGCGCAGGCGGTTTACCGATATGTTGTTGGCCCAGACCAAGCCCGACTATGTGCAGGCTTTGCTCAAAAGGGATCATCTGTTGGGTCAGCGCAACGCTTTGCTCAAAGCCGCCCGGCATGGGCCTGCCCCGGATGTTGCCCTGATGGAATGTTACGATGAGGAATTGACCCAATGTCATCAAACCATCGCCGAGGTTCGGACCTCCTGGGTCCAGGGGTTTGGGCCGTTGATGCAGGGCCTGTACAGACATATGGCAGGCGATGCCGAACAGGCCACGATGACCTACCAGCCCGATCAGCCATCCTATGCGGACAACTTTCAAAAGCCAAGCCTGCAACGAGAAATTGAGGCCGGTCACACGCTTTGGGGTACCCAGCGGGATGATTTGGAATTTGAATTGGGCCGTAAGTCGGTACGTAGGTATGCATCGCAAGGTCAACGCAAATCGTTTTTGCTGGCCCTCAAGCTAGCTCAGTGCGCCTATTTCTTGGACGAAGGCAAATCCCACGCCACCCTTTTGCTGGATGATTTTTTTGAAAAACTGGATGCCGCGCGTTTGCAGGGTTTGGTTCAGGCGATCCAAGAATTGTCCAAGCGAGGTGTTCAGGTATTTTTGAGCGATACAGGCAAAGAAAGGGTGCGTTATTTGATGGATCAATGTCAACAACCCTGCCTCTTTGTGGATACCCCCCTACCGAATTCACCCCCCTAACAACGCCCGATCGATGATGAAGTCTTTGAACCCCCGTCTTGGTTTCACGTTCGCAACCCTGGCCTGGATGGGCTTGGCCTGCTTGGTTTTGGGCCTGGGGGCTTGCCAACCGAAGGGGCCCAACGATTCGGCCGAATCAACCCGTAATGATTCGCTCGCTCTGCGCTCGCTCATGCGTTCCGGCATAGATTCCCTCGAAAAAGTCCTGTCCGCCGATTCCTTGGGAATTTCTCCGCAAACGGCCCCCTTGGATAGCTTGGCGGCCACTTGTCTTCGTTTCGCATCGGTCTTTCCACGGGACCCCTATGCGCCGGTTGCGCTCTGGAAAGCAGCGCAGGTTTTGCGTAGCCTGGGGGATGTTGAGGGGGCGGTCCAATGCGGGAAAGCCTTGGTGGATGCTTACCCGGCCCATCCTTTGGCCCCGGTCGCTTTGTATTTCAACGCCGTGGTCCTCAACGAGGACGGTGGGGTCCAAGAAGCAGCCGCCTTTTATTTGGACAGGCTGAGCGAGGAATACCCCGGGGATAGCCTTGCGCAAGATGCGGCCTTGTACCGTCAGACCCTAGGAATGAAACAGGAAGACTGGAACAAGCGTCTAAAAAACCAAAACTAAGCAGCTGTTTTCTTAGCGATCCTGCAGTCGGTGCATCAGGGCATTGGGGCTGAGCGGTTCGCTAAAGACGCCTCGGTCGGCCACGACGATATGCCCGGTTTCTTCGGAAACCAAAACGACCAAAGCATCGCTTTGTTCGCTGAGTCCCAAGGCGGCCCGGTGACGCATCCCGTACCCCGCACTCTGCGGACTTGATTGATCGCTCAGCGGTAGCATGCAGGATGCTGCAATCACGCGGCCACCGGACAACAAGACGGCCCCATCGTGCAGGGGGGATTCCTTGGCAAAGAGAGCCTGCAATAATTCGGTGTTAGGCAGTGCATCGAGGGCGGTGCCAGTGGCCGCAATCGGTTGTAAATCAGCCAAACGCTCAATAACCAAAAGGGCCCCGGTCCGGGTTTCGGCCAAGCGTGCACAGGCCTCGGCTACCGACCGAACCCAACCGTGATCCTGGGCGCTGTCGTGATTTTCGTGATCCAGCCAACGCCGAACCTGGCTGATACGGGCCGATTCAGCTTTGCGCCCAATCAGCAGAAGAAAATTCCGAATCTCGGGTTGAAAAACCACCAGCAAAGCGAGAACCCCCAGGCCAACAAATTGTTCCAAGAGGGCCGTAAAAAGGGGCAATTCCAGCCAAACCCCCAGGCGAAAAAGGAGATTGAAGGCCAAAACCCCCAACAACAGATAAACAACCAAACTTCCGCGGACCAATCGCCAGGCCAATACCAGGAGAAGGGCTACAAGGCTCCAGTCCAAAAGGTTATGCCAGTTGAGTCCAATCGAGGTGTCCATGGTGTCGTCTAAGAACGCTTCGTGGGTTAAAAAATTTTGAGTAGGTCTTCCCGGTTTTGGAAAAGGCACCAGAGGTTGACGCATTCAACCGCTTCGACTACATCGTGAACCCTCAGAAGACGAGCACCTTGGGTGAGTGCGATGGCATGCAGGGCGGTGGTTCCATTCAGGGCGCGGGAGGGGTCCAGGCCCAGCGGACGGTAGATCATGGATTTGCGGGACAGGCCAGCCATCACCGGCCATCCATGGGCCACCAATTCGGGAAGTCTTTGGAGAATTTGATAGTTCTGCCCTTGGTTTTTGGCAAAGCCAAAGCAGGGATCCAAAATGAGAGCGGGTGCTCCCGCCTGTTTCAGGGCCTCTACGTTTTGAATCAAAAAATCAAAGACTTCGGTAGGGGCATCGCTGTAATTGGTCAAAGAAGCCATGTTTACGGGTCTACCCCGCAGGTGGCCCAGGATGTAGGGGACCTTTTGCTGCAGAATGAGGGGGTGCATTTGGGGATCCAGCGTACCTCCGGACACATCGTTGATCATCCCTGCGCCGCAACGGATGGCCGTTTGGGCCACCGAGGCTCGGTACGTATCAACCGAAATCAAGGCTCCGGGGAAGGCGGAAAGGATGGCTTCGAGGCCGGCTTGGATGCGCTCTTCCTCCTCCACAGGGTCCACTTGGGTGGAACCAGGACGGGTGGAACAAGCTCCCAGGTCCAGGATATCGGCACCTTCATTCAGCATGGCGCCGGCCCGGTCCACGGTTTCGGTGGTGTTCAACCCAACCCGGCTGGGTGCGTAAAACGAATCCGTGGTCAGGTTGAGGATCCCCAAAATACGGGGCCGCTCCAGGCTCAGGATTTGATTCTTGACGGTTAAGCGAAGCGTGGAAGGGTTCATCGTGATGTAAATTTATCCCCCAAAACATGCCATGCAGACCTTGACGGCTTTTGACAACGTGCTCCTGGAGTGCAGGTCCTTGTTCGAGGCCAAAACCAGAGACTACGGAACCTCGTGGCGGGTTTTTCGGCTTCCATCCCTCACCGATCAGCTCTACATCAAGGCCTGTAGAATTCGTAACATTGAACAGAAGGGCTATCACCGCGTGAGTGAAGGCGTTCGCACCGAATGGGTTGCGATGATAAATTACGCCATCATGGCCTTGATTCAATTGGAACTGGGGGAATGCTCCGAGGAAGCGCTGAGCCTCGACCAGGCTTTGGGCTATTACGACCAACAAGTTGCGCACAATCGGGATCTCCTGGCCAACAAAAATCACGATTACGATGAGGCCTGGAGAGAAATGCGCCCCACCTCCCTGACCGACATGGTCTTGGTCAAGCTCCTTCGAATTAAACAAATGGAAAGCAATCGCGGCCAGGCCGAGGTCAGCGAAGGAGTCGAAGGAGGATACCGCGATATTTTGAATTACGCTGTTTTTGCACTGATTCGCCTCGATGGCGACCCTCATTCACCCAATCCAACCCTATGATCGCATTGTTAAGATTTTTGACCGGAGGTCTTTTTATTTTTTCGGGACTTATCAAAGCCAACGATCCCTTAGGCTTTGGGTACAAGTTGGAAGAATACTTTGTTGTTTTTGGCATGGATTTTTTGAATCCATTGGCCACCGGCCTTGCCATTGCAATCTGTGTTTTGGAAGTCGTCTTGGGCATGGCTTTGTGGGTTGGTTGGAAGACCAAAGCGGTTACCTGGTGGTTGTTAGGTTTGGTGGTCTTCTTTACTTTTTTGACTTTTTGGTCGGCCTGGTTCAAGGTCGTAACCGACTGCGGTTGTTTTGGGGATTTTATGAAATTAACCCCTTGGCAGAGTTTTTCCAAGGATGTGGTCCTGCTTGGGATGATATCGATCTTGTGTTATCAACGATCGCGCATTCGCCCCCTGGGCCCTGCCGTCCTAGGAACCAGCATGGTGGGTTTGACGGCTATAGGAGTAACGGCCTTGTCGTTTTATACCTGGAATGATTTGCCTCTGTTGGACTTTAGGCCCTACGCCGTGGGCAAGAACCTGCCTCAGGGGATGGCCATCCCCGATGGGGCGCCTCGGGATGTTTACAAGGATGTTTGGCAGTACCGAATCAACGGCGTGGTCAGTCGCTTTGTGACCGAAGATGCCCCGTGGGATAGTCTCCAAGCCGATGGTCGACCTGCGGAATTTGTGGATCGCCAAACTGAATTGGTCACCAAGGGGTATGTGCCACCCATTCACGATTTTGTGGTCAGTGATTTGAACGGCAACGATTATACCGATGATTTTTTGGGGGCGGAACATGCCGTATTTATTGTTTCGCCTTTTTTGGAAAAAGCGAGGGGCGATGCCTGGATCAAGGTCGCGGCTTTGGTGGATTGGGCCCGGCGCAACGATATCAAGATTGCGATTTTGACGGGCAGTGGACGTGAAGAAATCGAATCCTTTGGAAAGCGTTTTGCGGCGAACACGTGGCCCTTTTATCAAGCGGACGGGACCGTCCTCAAAACCATGATGCGCTCCAATCCCGGTCTTGTCTTGTTGAACAAGGGCACGGTCCAAGACCTGATCCCGGCGCGTCGACTTCCCAGTCCCGATGAATTAGGCCGCCGGATCGGATCGCTCCGCTAAGTTGAAGGCCAACGAGGTGAACACGAGGACTCTTCGTTGGTTGTTGGGGCGTTTATTCAACGCGGTCCTGGTTCTCTGGGGCTTGGTTTCCCTTATTTTTCTTTTGTTTTATGTTCTGCCCGCTGATTCGGCCCAAATGACCCTGGGCCAGCGCTCTGATCCGGAGACGCTTCGAGAAATACGCAGTGAATTGGGCTTGGATCTTCCTTGGGGTCAGCGCTACCTGCATTTTTTGAAAGGATTGTCACCGTTGGATGTGGTTTTGACCGAAGGCTCCAAAGTGCCTATCCTTGTTTTCAAGGCGCCCAGCCTTGGTCGCTCCTACCAAAACCGACGCGAAGTGGTAGGGATGGTTGGGGAGGCCTTCCTGGGCACCTTGGTTTTGGCATTGGCCGCCATGTTGCTGGCGACGGTTTTGGGTATTGCGCTGGGCTCGTGGGCGGCGGTGACCGCATCTCGGGGCGTACGTGCCACCATCATGGGTTTGGCCATGAGCGGTGTCGCCGCACCAAGCTTTGTCGTGGCCTTGTTGATGGCCTATGTTTTTGGATACCTCCTTGCACCTTGGACCGGGCTTTCGATGACCGGCAGTCTTCAACAACTGGATGCCTTGAACGGCTGGGTTTGGGTACCCAAAAACCTGTTGTTACCGGCGTTGACCCTGGGGATTCGACCCCTTTCGGTGGTGGTCCAGCTAACCAAAGATTCGGTAAGCGATGTTCTCGCCCAAGACTACGTTCGGACCGCTAGGGCCAAAGGCTTGCATCCCTTTCGGGTATGGTGGAAGCATGTGTGGCCCAATGCCTTGAATCCCGTGGTGACGGCCCTATCGGGCTGGTTATCTTCGATGCTAGCGGGTGCTGTTTTTGTTGAATATGTCTTTGGTTGGCAGGGCATGGGCAAATTGACGGTGGATGCTTTGATGGTCTTTGATCTACCGGTGGTGATGGGGGTGGTGTTATGGTCGGGATTGTTGTTTGTATTGATAAACATTTTGGTGGATTGGTTGTACACGGTCCTGGATCCTCGCGTACAATTGGATACCTAAATCCCATACAAAACTAAGAACTATTGGCTGCTCAATCGACCTGCATTTACATCGTCGGGATGCCAGGTTCTGGAAAATCCACGGCGGGACCTTTGTTAGCCAAATTCTTGGGATGGCGTTTGGTGGATCTTGACCGACAAATTGAAACCGAGACGGGGTGTTCCATCGCCCGTTTTTTTGAAGAAAAAGGCGAGGCGGCATTTCGTGCCACCGAAACCCGTTTTTTGCATCAGACAGCCGGGGCACAACGTTTGGTGGTCGTTACCGGTGGGGGTGCCGTGCTCCAAAACATCGACTGGATGCTGGATCACGGAACCGTTGTTTGGCTGGATCCACCCATCCCCGAACTCGTTGCGCGATTGGCGGACTCCTACCACGAGCGTCCCTTGCTTGCCAAGATGGATTCGCTGAACCTGCCCGAGGCCGTAGAGACCCTCTATCACGAGCGCAGACCTTTGTACGCTCGATCCCACCATCGGGTTCTCCATTCGGAAGACTTGTTGCTTTGGGGAGCAAGCCAAGGAGTGCCTGCCTCCCGTTAACTTCGTGCGGTGAATTGGTTGGACGAACTCAACCCGGCGCAGCGGTCGGCGGTGGAATGCACGGATGGTCCGGTCATGATTGTGGCGGGGGCCGGTTCCGGCAAGACCAGGGTCCTAACCTATCGCATGGCGCATTTGGTTCGGCAGGGCGAGGATCCTTTTCGCATGCTGGCCTTGACATTTACCAACAAAGCGGCCGGGGAAATGCGCGAACGTATCGAAGCCTTGATTGGGCCCTCGGCTCGGTCTTTGTGGATGGGGACGTTTCACTCGGTTTTTGCCCGCCTTTTGAGAAGGCATGCCGAAGTCTTGGGTTACCCTTCCAACTTTAGTATTTACGATACCGACGATACCAAATCGTTGATCAAAACCTTGGTCCGTGAAATGAACCTGGACGAGGCTTATTACAAACCATCTCCGCTTTATGCCCGAATTTCTTCGGCCAAAAACGCCCTGATTACGCCGGATGAATACCAAAACGACGTCGGGTTGATGGCCGGGGATCGGGCTTCGGGGCGGGCTCGCTTTGTAGAACTCTACCGCGCCTATGTTCAGCGTTGCCACCGAAGCGGGGCCATGGACTTTGACGATCTCCTTTTGCAGACCTTTCGTCTTTTTAACGAACACCCCGATATTCTCCACCAATACCAGATGCAATTCAAGCATCTTTTGGTGGATGAGTTTCAGGACACCAACCGGGTTCAGTACCGCATTGTCAAGTTGTTATCGGCGGTGCATCGCAATGTTTGCTTGGTAGGCGATGATGCCCAAAGTATCTATGCCTTCCGTGGTGCCGTCATCGATAATATTCTCAATGTTCACCAAGACTTTCCGGAGGTTCAGGTGATTCGCCTGGAACAAAATTACCGATCCACGGGGACCATTGTTGGTGCATCGGGTTCGGTGATTGCCTGCAACCAAAAGCAAATTCCCAAAGACCTTTGGACCGCGAACGCCCAGGGTGAATTGATTGGGGTTTTCCGTTGTGTTAGCGATAACGAAGAAGGACGACAAGTGGCGGCCGAGCTCCACGCCCGCAAGCATCGTTTTCAACTAAGCAACCGGGATTTTGCGATTTTGTACCGCACCAATGCCCAGTCCCGCGCCTTTGAGGAAGCCTTGCGACGGCAGAATATTCCGTACCGGGTGATTGGGGGGGTTAGTTTTTATCAGCGCAAAGAAGTCAAAGATTTGTTGGCCTACCTGCGTTTGGTTGTGAACACGGCTGACGAAGAAGCCTTGCGCCGGGTTATCAATTATCCGGCCCGTGGCATCGGCAAAACATCCATGGACAAATGGGTTTTGGAAGCCGACCGGCTGGGAATGAGCCTTTGGGAACTTTTGCTGGCGATGGAACAGGGTCATCCGCTTACGGCCAGCTTGGGGGCGGCCGGCAGGCGCATGGTGGAATTTGCCCTTTCGGTTCAATCCTGGGGGGTTACGGCCCGCAAAGAAAACGCCATTGTTTTGGCCCGATTGGTTTGGAAGCAGTCCAATCTGCAAACCGAACTCAAAGCCGATACCAGCATCGAGGGACTGGCCCGCGTCCAAAACGTGGAGGAATTGCTCAATGCGATCGAAGAATTTTGTGAATCGGACGAAGTCATTCCCGGGGACGATCGCAGTCTGGGGGCCTTTCTGCAACATATCTCCTTGCTGACCTCCATGGACCAGAACAACGATCCCGAGGACCGTGATTATGTTAGCCTGATGACCGTTCATCAGGCCAAAGGCCTGGAATTCGAGGAAGTTTTTGTGGTTGGGATGGAAGAAGATTTGTTCCCATCGGCCATGTCTCGGGATAGCCGGGCCGACCTCGAAGAAGAGCGACGCTTGTTTTATGTCGCTTTGACCCGGGCGCGCAGTCGATTGGTCCTTAGTTATGCATTGACGAGATTTCGTCATGGCAATTTGTGTTACGGAGAGCCCAGTCGTTTCCTGTTCGAGATTGACAAGGCGTTTTTGGCTCAGCCGGCTTTGTTGCGCTCGGGTTCACCGGCTCCGGCACCCGCTGCTTCGTTGCCTTGGGGCGCTGGTCGAAGTACGTCCCCATCGGCCTCGGGTCCCGCCCGTCCGGCCTCGGGTCCCGCTCGTCCAACTTCGGGCCCCGCTCGTCCCTATTCTGGAGCTGCCCCTCCATCCTCGGCACCATCCCGTCCCGCCCCCCTTCCGGCCCCGGGATCGGGCCCAGCCCCGGGGGTGGGGGATGATCCTGCCACCTTGATGGAGGGCGATTTGGTGAATCATTTTCGTTTTGGGCAGGGGCGTATAGATAAACTCGAGGGAAGGTTACCGGATACCAAGGCAACTATTACCTTTGAACAATACGGAACCAAGCAGATTTTGCTCAAATTTGCCCGTTTAACCAAAGTTTCCGATACCGGCCCTGCCGGTGATT
>JACCDP010583454.1_pt1 | contig 15031 bp, 12 predicted proteins | sample 7445841 | NCBI WGS metagenome assembly JACCDP01 (sample SAMN15323441, study PRJNA562643) | freshwater metagenome | isolation source: river surface water | place: USA:Blue River Watershed | collected 2017-08-17 | reverse complement strand
ATTCTCTCTTTGAGTAACTACATTTATTGACTTTACTCGAGATTGCTGAAAATACCATTCTGCAGATTTGACAAGTTTTGAACCTACACCTTTTCCGTGGATTTTGGGATTTGTTGCAATAAGCCCAATAATTCCGACATTATTTTTTATTTGACAAGAGATCATACCTAAAATTTCACCCTTTTCTTCGTAGATAAATAATTTGTCAGTAACTAAACCCTTTATCGACTTCTCTATCCATTTTTTATACAGTAAATGAAATTTACTTCTTAAGCGGACATCCTTTTTAAATCTAGATTTATGTCCTGCCAAATACGCCAAATCTAGTAATTGATCATTAATTGAACCATTGTATTCCAAAACATTTTTCGGTAGATGCAATTCCCAATCTGACACGAGCTTCTTATAAGTTAATTTTCTATCAACCAATTGAGCACCTAATGCAACAAATAACTCAGTATGATTAAAAGAATCTACGTAAGGAATAAATATATACAACAGTTCAAAGCCACTAAATAGACTATCATAATTAATGACAGGGTTTGCAATTAAATCGACCTGAGAAATCTGAATTAATCCAATGGGAAATCCAAAGAAATCACTATCCCACTCTAACTTCTTAATTTCCATTAAATCCTTTTTTTATCGAATGTAAAACATGCATATGATTCATTCTGAAAAAACATCGCATTAATAAAAGTGGATATTTGTGAACGCTTTTATTTTTTATAATCGTTAAAAATAATCTAGTGAAATTTGAGGCACTATAAATTTTAACTTCATTTCGAAATAGGTACCCTGTATATTCATTAAGCTTATTCAAAAGATTTATCTCTTCCTGAATACTATTTATCAAATTCTTGGATATAGTATATGACATACCGTTCATATGTTTTCGCCAAACACTCATTGATTCTCTAATATTCCCAAAATCACCGTATTTACCCAGGAATACATGCATAATCGTATCATAACGATATGGGTAACTATAAATCCAGTCAGGCGGATTATTAGTTAATATACCATTCCTAAAGACCATGGTACTTGTTCTAATGAACCATCCCAATTTAAAGATTTCAGCCAATTGATAAACAGGTTCTCGATATTCGATTAATTCATCAATTCCAACAATATTATCATATTTCTCAGTTACACTATGAAAACTCAAAACTAAATTAGAATTTTTTTCTAAATGATCATATTGTTTTTGGAGTTTGAATGGATCCGTAAAATAATCATCTCCGTCCAATAACGAAATATACTTACCGGAACATTTGCTCATTGTATTTATCCAATTGCGAGTGCCACCAATGTTTTGTGAATTGAAAGAGAGTGAAATTATTTCTGGATACTTCCTTTGATATTCAATTGCAATTGTCCTCGTTCCATCAGTAGAACAGTCATCACCAATAATAATTTCCAATTTGAAATTGATTTTCTGACCAAGTATACTATCTAATGCCTGAGCGATATATGACTCATAATTATAAGTAAATACACATACACTAATACCGTTAAAAAGTGCTTTATCAGCCATTCCTTCTAAAATCTAACTTGTAATAAAACATACAACTCCAATTTGAAAATGCAACGTATAAATTGTACATCGGATATTAAATTTGTCTTTTATTAATGATATTTTATTAATATAATGTTTGAAAAAAAGTTGAAACCCTAATTTAACTAACCTCTAGATTTTAATTTCGAATAAATCAAATACCACTTGAAAATTACTAATATTCTCTCTCTTCTTTGCAAAACAACCAAATTGTATATTTCGTATTCGAAATTAACCAAAAAAACAACTAATTTTATTTGAATTACACCCGATTTGACAGGGCCTAAAAAACCATTATAGATTAATTAGAATACATATTTTAATTAAAACAAATCTGAAAACTTTAGTTGATTAATTGCCTTGTATTTAAGCGTTTCAATGACTCCCAATTTAAAAATATTTTTAATCAGATAACGCATAGTGGCTTTTTTGTGCTGCTGAATAATTTTTTTTTGCTCCACTGTATTTAAACTACTTCGGTTGATTTTTTCCTTCAATATTATCAAACTATGTTTTAAATATTCAACATTCCCAAGTTTCATTTCCTGTTGGTCATGTTCTCTCCAAAAAATGAGATTTTTTTCAATTTCCAACAATGGATATTCTAATGCTAAACGCATACAAAATTCAAAATCACTTACACATCTTAATTCCAAAAAACCATTTACTTTATCGAAAACATCCTTACGAATGATAGTTGCACTAGGACCATTGTCCAGGATACCTCTCTCAAAGAAATGAGTCCTGAAAGATCTATTCGGGTAATGAACAAGTATACTCACATCACATTTAGAACTAAAGCCAAAAGCACATTCAGGATGTTGTTCCATTTCAACAACCATTCTTTCAAGACAATGTGGCGTCATGGTATCATCGCTATCAAGATATTTTAAATATTTACCCTTTGCATAACTCGCCGCTTTATTTCTATTCGGATAATCTCCGAGATTTTTGGTATTCCTATAGACTCTAATCCTAGAATCTGTTCTTTCATATTTACGCGCTATATCTAGCGTTGAATCAACGGAACAATCGTCAACAATAATCAACTCAAAATTATGATATGTTGAAATCAAGACACTCTCTATTGCCTCTGCAATATATTGCATTCGATTATATGACGTCATTAAGACGCTTACTAATGGAACTATTTTAGTTGATTGAGCCATGAATCAAAACAATATTGATCTTTTTTATTTGTCAAATTTCGTATCAGTGAATCATCAAAAATAGTATCACCACTCTCTAACAACTTGTCTAATTTCGGCCATGCTGAATAAGTTACATTTACCGAATAAGTAGAAGCTATCGCTAATGCAGCTTCCTTTAGTGTTAAAGTTTCACCACCAATATTTAAAATTGAATTTTTCGCGGCCGGATTTATTAATGATTCAACAATTTGGCTAACAATATCTGAAACATGAGTAAAGGTCCTCTTGATCAATCCATCACCATACAAATTTATATCTTTGCCATTTTGAGCATTCTTTAAAAAAAAGCCTATTGTACCATATGAATATTCTTCATTAAAACAATTCCCGTAAGGAACACATATTCTGTAAATCGTAAATGGTATTTCGAAATATTTAAAATATTGTTCAATGACCTGTTCACCAAACCATTTAGTTAACGCATAAATTGACTTAAATTCCTTTTCATCACTTTCCTTAAGCTGAGTATCTTTCAATCCTTTATAAACGAGTCTAGTTGATGGATAAACAATTCTAGCAGAGCTGGATTGTTTACGCATTTCCGACAAAAGATTTAATATACCAATTTCATTGACCTGAACAAATTCTTTAAAATCATGAAAAGCATTCACAGTACCGGTAATTCCAGCAAAATAAAAAACAAAATCAACATCCAAGTTAATTTTGTTTAAATCTTCTGCATTATTGATATCTAAAACCTTATATTCTTTTTGTTGTACTGTAGAATTATGTTGTCTTCCATAACCGAACACATCCCAACCCAATTTGTTCAAACTATGTGCAAGATGCTTTCCCAAATAACCGTTTATGCCGATAATAACTACTTTCATAAAATTATTTTAATTGCCGCACCTTGAATCTCAGTTAATAATCTACTTTGGGTTAGAGATTCGTTGATTATCCCTTCGTATGCAGCTGTTCTAATAGTTTCGTTTACAAACATTAATAATTTAACAAAATGATTATCTCTATCCAAAATAACTTCATCTTTCATTCCATTAATTTCGATTATCATCTTGGGTTTTTCGGCTGGTTTTGGGGTAAATGCTTTTTCTGCACGCAATTTACCAGCACTTCCCCAAAACTCATAATTACACTGATAATAATTATCAAATCCAAAAGAAATCTGTGCAACAATCCCCCTTTCATTAATTAATGTTGCATTACCAAACAAATCAACTTTCAACTTGGGATCTATGTAAAGTACAGAATTAATAACTTTCAGTTCACTACCCAAGAACAATTGACTGGCTTTAACCGTATAGGCCCCCGCATCCAATAAGGATCCACCACCACAATCAGAATTATATCTAAAATTATCGTAACTTAATGGAGGAAATCCAAATTGACTTCTAAATAGTCTTATTTCGCCAATTTCTTTACTCTCGAGGCTCCTCTTCACCCATTGGTGCTGGCTATGATGAATGAACATAAAACTCTCCAATAATAATAGCCCTTTTTCCTTTGCTAAATCATTCATCAACTTTGCTGAGCTAAAGTTAATGGCAAGAGACTTTTCCACAAGGACATGCTTTCCGGCGATTAATGACTTCATTACCCATTCTTCGTGCAATCCCGTTGGCAGTGGCATGTATATCAAATCAATGTCATCTCTTTCAATTAATTCTTGATATCCTACTACAAAATCGGTATTGAATTTGTCTGAGAATACCAATCCTTTTTCAAAAGATCTGCTGGCCACAGCTTTAAGTTCAAACAGATTCGGCAAATCCAAAATAGCCGGAATCATCATTTTTTCCGCTATGCTCGCACAACCCATTACACCAACTCTTATCATAATTAAAATCCTAAAATTGAATTGCCGCCAACAAACTTCTTGCCTGTATATTTAAGTAATTATTAAATTTAGTAAACATATATAGCTGATTAAGTGTCATCCAACAATAATTTTCCGGCAAATTATTGGGGAAATCTGCAGAAGCTTCAACTATCATATTTAGATTTTCTTCTTTATAAAATCTGCCACCCTCCTCAGATTGCATTGCTTTCAAAATAATTTTATCATCAGCGCTATCCAAAACATCTGTGATAAAAGGAACTTCATAGTCACTAAAACCTTTACGATAATTCCCCGTTAAACATTGAACTGTAGGAGCGAGCTCCAATATATCAAAATTTCCTGCTTCAATTTTTGCTTGAACTAGAAAATGATAAATGCCATTAATTTTCTTTATGATAAATGCTATTAAACCTTTCTGTGCAGATTCAACAATAGGCTGAGACCAACTGGTAACTTCTCGATTTCCAATATGAACATTAGCGGCTAAAATTGAAAAATATTTATTATCACTATGAAAAATTCTATCATCAGAGATAACCCAATGGTCCAAAGAATTCAAAGACACTTTTGACACCTCCAGTTCATACTTGCATTTTAAAGCTGTTATCCATGAGATAATCTCTTCAACAGACAAATGAAAATTAGAACAATCAATAGCGGACATTAATAAATCAATCTTAAATCGGTTTGTATCTATTATATCCAAAATTAGATTAGGAAATATTTCTCCATTTAATATATCGTAACTTCCATAACTAATTCCTGAAAGTACTGTACGGGTATCCATATTGACAAGGTTGTCATATTTCATTAAAAATTTCAACTGCCCGAGTGTAAGCCAACGGAAATCTTCGTGATATGCGATATCTTCTTCAACTTCAACAATAATATTACGATTTCTTTTTTTCAAAAAACGCGCACCTTGTTCGGATTGCAATTGGTCTAACAACATGTTTACCTTTTTTGTTCCATTAAAGTACTCAAGAAATAATGGCGCCGTTCCATCATGAACTTTGAGATAATTACTTTTTGTTGCTTGTAATGTGGGCGATAATTGAACAAGATTAATATTCCCTGGTTCAATTTTTGCCTGGATCAGAAAATGAAGTACGCCATTAAATTTCTTAGCTATAATCCCTAAAAATCCTATCTCAGGTTGATTTATTATTGGTTGGCACCAATCGTTCACAGTACCCCAGTTAGTTTTGACGTGAATACCTTCAATTGAAAAAAATCTCCCGGATTCATGGCGCAAATTCCCCGTGTGTTTCTCGAACTCCCATTTTTTAAGTTCATCAAATCGAATAAGATCTACACTAACTAAAACAGAGTCGCGCCGTTCTTCAATCCATCTTAATAATTCACGATTGCTAATCAACTGACCATCCTGTTGGATGGCTGACTGTAAAAACAAAAGCTCTACATCTCTAAAGTTCATTTCTGTAAAAAAATTTTATTTGTCGCATGGTCCTCGTTAATATTGTGGGAATCCACATTTTATCTAATCTATCCAATTCTATACCATATTCTTTTCTTCCCGGACTGAAATTAACATCATTAAATATTTCAAAATAACGTTTACTATTTATTTGTGGATCAAATTGTCCCCTTACAGATACAATTACATCTTGAACTAATTGCTCCCAAATTATCTCATCAACAATAAGATGCTCAATAACCTCTGTAAAATCATGCGCACTATTTGGGTCACATAAATATCCATTTACACCATGATTTACTATTTCTCGGATACCACCGGTGATATCGCTTACTACGGGTACTAATCCCGTTTTCATTGCCTCAATTAGAGATACAGGCAAACCCTCGCAAATACTTGGAAGTATGATAACATCGTTATTTAGGTACAAATCGTGTAATTCCGAATTTGTGACAAATCCAAGCATTGTAAAATTCAACGCGTTAATTTTATTAATTTCTGTGCGCAAGGAATTTTCCAATTCTCCATTTCCAACTATTGTCCAATCAACATTAATTCCTCTTTGCTTTAGCAATTTATCTATTTCGACTAATATTAATGGTTGTTTACTTGGTTCTAACCTACCTACAAAAATAATACGCAAATTCCCACCCGCATAAGGCAATTTAGTTTTATATACAGAAGGTGTAGGAAAGTAAGCCAATGAGATATCATTAGTTCTGCTTGGTAAGAGTGTGTTTAATTTCCTCTTTATCTCCTCACTAATTACTATAAAGTGATTAATAATTCTGTTATGATGTACTGCAATTTGATAATAATGCTCGAAATCACCCAAGACTATAAAAACAATTTTACAATCAATCCTTAACAACTGCACCATTTTGAGTTCTAAAGAATCTGTAGCAATCAATACGTCAGGAATTGAAACACCCATAATCTTTCTCAATTGTTTACTAGTATGATGCAAATTATCATTCTCGTTATAACTAAAACGCATTAAATCCGCCATCACAGGTAATGAAAAAAACGCACCAGCCTTTAAGTTTGATTTTTCACGGTAAGCAATTACAGTAAACCGTTTTTTAGAATAATATCCAAATGAAAAAATATTATTTATAACACTTGATACACCTCCAATGACGTCAGGAAGAAAAACAAAAATTCTCCTATTCAAAATTCAACGAAATTTTTCACGGTAGTTTAAAAATCTGTTTAAATAATCGTCTACACGTTTCAAAAACAAACTACTTTTATATTTAAAAATTCTATTTTTTTGCTGGGCAACCGGTCTATTCATGTAAGATTCCGTAAAAATGATTTTGAACATATTAATAATTTTCACGTTACTCACGCAATCAGGTAACTTATTATCCCTGAACCACGATTGTTTCAACATTTCTGCATACAGAGAATCATTATTATCCAACTCAATTATATATTCAATCAATTTTTCATCACTACCGAAATCATGCCAGTTTAAAAACGAACGGGTATTAAAATCACGTTCAATTTCAGGATCCCCCCAATATATAGGAATACTTCCCACAAGCATTGGCTCAAATATTTTTTCGGTTGCATAACCCGGAAAACTAGAATTCTCAAAGGCAATTGTGAATTTATAGTTACTAATAAAATCCAACTTATTAACGACAGGGCCACCAATGTTATTTAAATAGCGACCACCGGAATCAACCATTTTATACCGAGATAACTTGTTAAAAAAATCTATTCGTTTTTTTGCCAATGGATTAGAAACTACCATATTGCAAAACCTAGTTTTAGATTGCATAATTTGATCGACGGAGTTTTTGGGTTCTATGAGTTTTGTCGGATCGTCGTACCAAACCCAATTAGGCAATCTAAAATGACGATTATTTTCTAGGTAATCAAAAGAAAAAGCATAATCACAACCATTCCAGTTAATTCGAACATTTTCACCGCTGTAAAAAATCCGGTAACAATTATAATTCAAATGCTCCATGCCGTAACAAGAAAATATCAGAAAGTCTGGATTATCAGAAATATTAATTGTGAACTTAGTTCTTAAAATGTTCACAATGAAATTGTCTTCCTTGTTAAAATGATCCCAAAAATCACAAAAGTTAATTTTAATTGTTTCCACTCCTGAAAAAACTATTCACAACAAATTTTACACAATTAACTATGATACCAAACAGCGGGTAATTCTATGTCAGGGTTGTTTTTCACATTTCGAAAATCAAGTGAATTTGGATAATTTTTTTCCTTAGATTTACTTGTTATTCTATCATTTCTATAAAATGTAAATTCAGCCAATGGGGGAATAAGTATACCATTAAAATCACTAATAACAGAGTCATTATTGGGGTGAATGTGCACACATGTATGCGATTCTAGCAATTTTGAAAATACTTGATTGGCAATATTAAAAAATGCAGGATTCCAAAGTTTATGCAAATCATGAAATTCAATAACAATTATACGAAATCGTTTGAGTAAATCATTTGAAGCATTGATTATTGCCAAATATTCCCAACCTTCTATATCCATTTGTAAAATTAAATCCCTTTCACGACTTAATAAGGATTCTTCGACCCATGTGTCTAAAGTGATAAAATCGTCGTTATCTGTTGATCCGATAAATTTTGAAATAAAGTCAAATCCATCTTCCGGGATGTTTATAGTTGGCATTTCTATTGATTTGTCTGCAAGAAATAATTTCATACCCATATTGTAACAATCATATTCAAACTTCGTTATTTCATAAACACCAGGTGAGAAGCATGCTTCAATGTCTTCAAGATCATTTGGAACTAGATATCCTCCATCATCATTTGGACCAATTCGTATTAAATCTCTGTTTGTTTTATGCGGATTTAATCTTTTAATTAAGTTTAAAATATTCTCTTTTTTTTCGATTGTCAAACGCACTTGATTTTTTTTAATCAAATAATTGTCAATGATTAATTTAATTAATTTTTTCATTTTTTATATAGTAATTTAAAAAGCGCGGACAAAAAATACAAAAAGCTTAATTAACTTTTGAAAAGCAATTTGTAAGCAAAATAAAACAACTTCTAGCACACATATTAATTATTAATAATCCTTAATTTTCAATATTTATTTAATGTCAAATATTTTTAAATTTAATTTCAAATGACCCATAACCCCAGCTTTGCATAACTCCATAATTTCTCTTTGCAATCCCATCATTGCTCAATTCAAATTGTATAGCGTCCTCCACTAAATCAAACTGCTCAGAACCGGGCTGGACTAATTCCGCGCTTAATTTATAATTACCAATAGCCAAGTTTAATTGTTCTGTGTTTAAGGTAATTTTATTCTCCCCTACATTTATACCAATCAACTCTGGTATAAAATAATGCGAACAGCCAAATGCTACAGGAAAACCCATGGAATCTTTTATTTTAATATTTACCCCAATTTTAGCTTTTATTTTGGATTTAACTATTAAATTTATTTGCAATTGAAAAAAATCGGTTGTTTGATCGTCTACACAATCTGCATATTGAATAAACATTTTTTTTCCTATCGGTAATATTTCTCTATTATAGGATGAATTAGTATTTAATTCACTTTGATCAAAGCAAATATATTTCTCTAATGTTTCCTGAATATCACCTTTTAAAACTTTTTGTCCCTTATGTAAATAAATTGCTGTGGTACACAACGATTTAATTGCAGCCATATTATGACTCACAAACAAAACAGTTCGTCCGCTGTTTTTACTTACATCTTCCATTTTACCCAAACATTTCTTCTGAAACTGAGCATCACCCACCGCAAGTACTTCATCCACAATTAACACTTCAGGCTCTAAATGTGCAGCCACAGCAAAGGCTAAACGAACATACATACCACTACTGTATCGTTTTACAGGCGTATCCAAAAACTTATCCACTTCAGCAAAATCTACGATTTCATCAAACTTTGATTTAATTTCTCTACGACTCATTCCTAAAATGGCACCGTTTAAATAAATATTTTCTCGTCCTGTTAATTCAGGATGAAATCCAGTTCCCACTTCCAACAAACTAGCCACCCGCCCATTAATTTTTATCCTTCCATTGGTTGGTTCGGTTATTCTACTTAAAACTTTCAGTAAAGTACTTTTACCAGCACCATTTCTACCGATAATACCAACTCTATCGCCTTGGTTTATTTCAAAATTCAAATCTTTTAAAGCCCAAAACTCCTCTTTAGTAGGAGATTTCTCATTAACTGGAACTCCCGAAACACTTTTTAATGAAGAAGTAAGAAAAAACATTTTTTTTGCTTTTTGAGTAATAACATCTCTAATGGCAGTGTAACGCTCAAGGCCTTCATGATTTATGACGTACGATTTGCTAAGGTTTTCTACTTCTATAATTATTTTAGACATTTATTTTCAAATTAAATCTGCAAAGTTTTTTTCCATTTTTCTAAATTGACTTATACCTATCCATAGGAATAAAACAACGATACTCATACTAATTACAAATCCTTCTAAATTAATATTAATGTCTCCACCTAAAATACACCATCGAAATCCATCAATAACGCCTACCATCGGATTAATTGAATAAAGAAATTTCCATTTATTCGGAACAATATTACTGCTGAAACCTACGGGTGAAATATACAAACCAAATTGAATAATAAAAGGTACTATATATCTAAAATCTCTATATTTTAGGTTCATAGCCGATAACCAAAGTCCAGGGCCTATACTGGCCAAAAATGCGATAAAAACAAAAAATGGAAGAAATAAAATATTCCAAGATGGTGGATATTGATAATAAACCATTAGCCCAATAAGTATTATAAACGAGATTAAAAAATCGATAAAACTCGTTATTACAGAAGCTGTCGGTATTATTAATCTGGGAAAATATACTTTTGAAATAAGGTTGGCATTGCCAATTAAACTTCCACTTGATTCACTAAGAGCATTTGAGAAAAATTGCCATGGCAACATTGCAGCATATACCAATATAGCATAAGGAGCCGCACCTTCAGAAGGAAGTTTAGCAATCGTTCCAAAAACAACTGTAAAGACAAACATGGATAATAGTGGCCTGATTATACTCCAAGTAACTCCTAAAACGGTTTGCTTATAACGCACTTTAATATCTCTCCAACTGAGAATATAAAACAAATCTCTAAATCGCCATAAATCGTTCCAATAGTTTTTTTCTGAGGTATTGGACGTAATAATAATTTGGTCTGTTTCAGTAGTCATTGACATTTAATTTATAGTTATCTATTTAAGAATTCCAGAATTAATACACGTTTTTACTCTTTGTTTTTTTACCTCCCAATTTTTTCAAATCGGCGAGTGGTGCCAACAATGGGGCAAGTAATAAACTCAATACTTTCAAAAGTACATTCGGTTTTTTCTGGGTTTCACCATAGTACCCATAACCATACCCATAGCTCCCGTAGCCGTAGCCGTAGCCGTAGCCGTAGCCGTAGCCGTAGCCGTAGCCGTAGCCCTTGGCCTGCTGGCTCAATCCGTTGAATACCAATGCCATGCGGCCAAATTTGCCACTTTCGTATAAAGGATTTAGCAAGTTGGATAAAGCCATTTTGGGCGTATGATCTTGCCTACAAACAAATAAACTTACATCCACCAATGGACTCAACAATTGGGCATCCGTTACCAATCCAATTGGCGGACAGTCTATCACCACTCTATCAAACTTCTCTAGCAACAAATCCAACAAATCCGCATATCGAGTACTTCCCATGATTAGTTCCGCCGGGTTCGGCGGAATCGGTCCTGAGGGGATCACCCACAGATTACTCATGCCCGTTTCAAACATCACATCCTCCAAGGTGGCGTTGCCACTCAAGAAATTGCTCAATCCAATCCGCTTTCCAATGGCAAAGTGTTTGGCTACGTTTGGTTTGCGCAAATCACTCTCTATCAATACCGTGGTTTGACCTGTCAACGAATAACTGATGGCCAAGTTGGTAGAAATAAAACTCTTTCCTTCCCCAGGTACCGAACTACTTACCAAAATTCTGCTTTTGTTTGGAACGGCGGTGGGAAAATAACTCAAATTGGTTCTCAAACTTCTAAACTGCTCTGCAATCAAAGTCCGGTTGCCATCTTTCATCACCAGCGGGGATTCAGAATCCACTTGTACAATTTCGTCCAATACTGGGATTTGCGTGGCACGCTCTATTTCTGAACGGTATTGCAATTTGTAATTGAAAAACTGTCGCAAAAACAAAATCAAGGCAACCAAACTGATACCAAAGAACAATGACAGTCCATAAGTTCTTCCCACATTGGGACTCACGGGTGTATAATTTGCGGAGGCAGCTTGCAACACCTGCACATCGCCGAGTGTCGCTGAATACTGAATCGCTGCCTCTTCGCGCTTTTCGAGTAGGAATGTATAAAGACCATTCTTCACCACTTGTTGGCGGGTAATGTTCAACAGTTTGCGCTCTTTACTAGGAATGTCGCGCATCAAATCGGCATACTTACCTGCCTTGGCGTTGTACTCCCTTCGCAATGTTTGCAAATTCTTTCTTACGTTTTGGATGCTTTCAAACAGGCTTTCCTTCATGGTTTGGATTTCCTGCTTGGCGGTGATCACCAAATCACTTTTGTCCCCATTGCGGGCTTTAATTTCTTGAAGTTTCAGTTCTGCCTCATACAATTTGGTCAACAAACTGCTGGTGTATCCCCCATCAGGCAAACCAATCAAACTGGGCACCATTCCGGGGTTTTTGCCTCTGCCTATCACATATCGCTCCAAATCACCCAATAGGGTCAATTGCAAATCCAATTGCGCCAACATCTTATCGCTCTCAGCCACATTTTCCATGAACAAAGTAGATTCCGCCGAAATATCTGCAATACCGTTGTTGCGTTTAAACGTTTCAATGCTGCCTTCCACAGAATCCAAATCTCCACTCAGTACCCTCAAACGCTCATCCACAAACTGAATGGTATTGCGGGCCTGCATCAATTTTTCATCCATGCTGACACTTTTATACGCCTGCATCATCGCATCCAACATTTTCACCCCTTTTTGTGGGATGTTGGTGGTTAAACTTAAGTTGATGATGCTAGATCCTTTGTCGGCCGGCTTAGCGGTAAACCCACCGGCATTCACGCCAGCGGCGGTTCCTATAGAATAGATCGATAATGAGTATTTTGTTTTGGCATCGCCGCAAGCTTTGGGATTGCCGCATTGCAAAACAACTGCATTGCCTCCCAAATTGATGGGTTGGTTGAAGGGGTAGAGTTTTCCGTTGACTTTTAAACCGCTCCCTTGGGCATCACAAGTAAAATCCGTTTTGAAATCCACAGCTGAATCGGGTTGCATGAGAACCACTTCAAAAGGCAGGTTTTGGTAGCTTTCCAAAGAAGATACTTTGCCATGTGATTCAATGCGCACTTGCAATTTGGACAATTTGGCCGCCAACATTTTGATTTTGTTGGATTGAAGTACGTAGAGTTTGTCATTGATGTTGTTGCTTGATTGTCTACTGCCTTCACCACCCACCAATTTCTCTACCATGGTATTGATCCCTTCCTTTTCGGCTTTGATCATCATGGTGGCATTTACTTGGTATTGGGGCACCTGATAACGCAGATACACAAAAGCCATAAACATGGCCAACATCGCACTTAGGATGAAATAGGGCCAATAGGGCAAGTAGTCCTTGAACAAGATTTCCTTGATCGGGATGATTTCTGGTTTGAGGTCTTTTTGGTTGTTCTCCATCTTATTTCACTAGGCTGTTAACAAAAAGTACCAATATGCTGAGGGTTGATGTGATGCTGGTTACCAAGGAAATCACGGCTACGTTGGATTCCACAAATTTGAGTTTGTTGGGCTCTACGTAAACAATGTCGTTGGGTTGCAGATAATACACCGGACTGTTAAAAATCTCTTTGTTCGTAAAATCCACATGGATCACCTGTCTCACGCTATCGATTTGTCTGATGATCAATATATTGTCTTTTCTATCTGTCCATTGGATACCCCCAACCATACCCAAAAACTGTAGGATATTGGTTTTTTGGTTCATGATTACCACGGTTTGTGCGTGGGTGGTTGTCATGAAGGTCACACGAAAATTCAACATTCTCACATTCACTATGGGGTCTTTGATCCAAGGGGTGAGTCGGTTTTGTAAGGTATCCCTCAATTGCTCATGGGTATAACCCAGGATATTGATGGTTCCTAACTTCGGGAATTCAATGGTGCCTTCTTCATTCACAATGTAACCGATCATGCCGCCTCCTTGTGCCCCTTGTTGCATCATCATTTGTCCGGCCATTGCACCACCCATTGGTGCATTGAAGTAGGTTGCGGTTACGTTGTCCAAGCCATAAACCATAATGCTAAGCTGATCGCCCCTTTGAATGATGGGCTTGGGCTGTTGCATACTGGCTGTGTAAGTGGTATCCTTGAGTCCTTGAAACAGGATTTGGTTCTTGTAGCGGTAGCAACCACTTAGGGCAAATGCCAAGAAGACCGAAGTGGCAGCGACGAATCGCTGGCTAAGTTTGATCCATTGGTTTTGAGAGTTTTTGTTGTTTTTCAGCATTTTACTGATTTTTTCGCAAATCTACGATGAAACTTTTACAATCTGCCATCCACCCATGTGTGTGGCAAAACGGCTTTTACATCGTAGAGAACGGCTTCGGGCAGCATATACTGCCTGACATCCGTTTCTAAAAATTCTTTGTGGCTTACGGCGAGGATCACCGAGGCGTATTTAATAGGATTGGCGGTGCTTTGGTCCTGCAAATCCGACCAAGAACTCATCGCCAACTGGTATTCGTGTTTTACTTCTTCTGGTTGGGCATGTGGGTCTACCACATCCACATCCACGCCGTAGGATTGCAGTTCGTGCACCACATCTATCACTTTGGAATTGCGCAAATCCGGGCAATTTTCTTTGAAAGTGATACCGAGAACCAAGGCTTTGGCGCCTTTTACGGTTTGGTTTTTGGCAATCATCAACTTCACCACTTTGGAGGCAATGAAAGCACCCATGTTGTCGTTGATTCT
>JACCDP010501573.1_pt1 | contig 15032 bp, 23 predicted proteins | sample 7445841 | NCBI WGS metagenome assembly JACCDP01 (sample SAMN15323441, study PRJNA562643) | freshwater metagenome | isolation source: river surface water | place: USA:Blue River Watershed | collected 2017-08-17 | reverse complement strand
CGTGGGTATTTCACTGTCGCCGGCGTGTGATTAAAACGCTGTTTCAGGAAGATGAGCCGCGCAAGGTATTTGAGATTGAAGTTCCTCCACCCAAGTATCCTTGGCTCTGTGTGTACGCCAATGACGATGACGTCACCGATGTGATTAACGACAATCTTCTGTCGCATGTGAAACTGTCGCGCGAACTTCTAGAGGCGGTGACGGGTCTGCGTGGCGTTGCGTGGAGTTATGTGGACAGTCGGACGTTTGAAGTCGTTCCAATTGTATCCTCCGAGGAAGTAAAGGATGAAGGTTGCAGTACCGAACCCTCGACTGACACAGTATCTTCTACGTAATGCAAAAAATTATTTTCAAGAAGCAGAAGAATTCGTGGTCCTAACACCCACGTATGCGGAACTAAGTTGGTGGACCATCATAGACATGGCATTCCCATTCATCATGCTCGTGATTGCGATTGTAACGAAAAAGCTTCCGGATATGTTTTCGATTTTGAGTGTACATAAATCCATTCAACATTGGATGAGTTATTTCCGGTATTCTGAGTTACGCACACAATTCAGTCAATGGAAGGCGATCGTGGATGCAGTGGGTGGACCATTTATTTCAACGAATGATCCGGATTACATGGCATATGTATACGCAGACGGCATGCAACGCATTCACAATCAAACCTTTTCAAATGTCGCACGTCGCACCCGCCGTGTCCCAACCTGACCAGCCGCGATCATCATCGCCGTACCGGTTCTGTTCCCGTTCTGCCTCGCGCCGAACTTCGTAATCATACGACTCGATCATCCGCTGTGCCAAATCATCGTCTTCCGGAAAGAACAGCGTCCAGAACTCTTCGTCCAGCAGCGTGTAATCCTTCGACTCAAGTAGAAGACGAATGTTCTCGCGCGCCATGTATGTGTCCACATCGTACAAGAACAACTGAATATCGTCTTTCATTGTCCAATTCTTCGTCTCAATAAGTTCCGATAGTTTCTCTAGGAACTTATTGAGGTGTGCATCGTTCCCAGCGAACGCAATTTGCTTGTGCGTGTGGTTGATAAAGAACTCCATCTTTTGTGTCTGCTCCTCACAACTCGACGTCTCAAATTTCCATTTTCTATGTCCTTAAGCAAAATGCCCGGTAGTAAGTTGGAACGTACAAGTTCTACAGAACCCATGCGGAAATATGCATCGCAGAAGTTGGGGTACGAAGTCGCCCATCCTCGAAAGGTGAGCGATGCACCTCGTCGTCGTAAACATACCATCAAATACAGTAAGATTAAGCATTTACCTACCATTCGCGAAGAAGGTGGTCGTCGTCGCCGCACTCGTCGTCGTGTTAGATAATGCATCTCTCCCATGCATCCGGAATAGAACGCAGTGGAAAGCGTTGCGTATTATACCGGCCACTCTCCCCCGAGAAATAGTTCACCTCAAACAGTTCATCATCCAAATTGATGGTATACTCGTACTCAATATCGAATGACTTGATGGTAGGTTTCTCTCCGACATGTTCGAGACGGTATGTAGATGGGTTCTCGAGGGCCTTCATTACTCCTTCAAAATTGGAACCATACATATCCACATGTTCCTTCGTAATGGATGAAAGCAGGTCCTTCACACGCTCAAAATCGATCGTGCGAAGTTCCTTGACAATATCTTGACCTAGCCCACTGGGATACGAGTCCCAATGGTTGTAAAAGACATACCACTTGCCGTCGTAGCGAAAGATGTACAGTCCGCGGGTGCCCATTTTGTCAGTAATATCGGTAAGTCATTCAAAATCCATTTTTACGCGGGCTTGACATTGAACGCGCCCAGAGCCGCACCACCGTCGCCCGTCTTGGTACTCACGGGGACGTAATCGGCAATTCCGCGGACGCCGGAGCCCTGGTAGGACGCAGACACGGCTCCCCATGAACCGCCCCCACGCACCTTGCGACGACGCGTCACCTTGCGGCTCTTACGACGCTTACCGCCCGCAGCATACGCAGGTGCCTTGGTTTCCGCGCCGGTAGACCACAGAGGCGCACCCGTTCCCACTTGGCCCGAGAACCCGTAGTATCCGCCCTTCTTGACCGTCTTACGACCCGCCCGTTTCTTATGCGACTTCTTGTGAGGCATTTACTCTACTCAAAGAAAAACGGCTAGATAAATCAATATGAATTAAACGACGATTATCACTTAGAAAAACGGTTGGCAATAGACACAAATACCTTATTTACATTTTTTCCAGTAAGTGCAGATGTCTCAAAATAGTCAACACAACCAGACGTATGCGCAAAAGCCCTCGCCTCTTCTGTAGTGACCTGTTTGTCTTCTGTGTCATACTTTGTTCCGACAAGAATCTTAATTTGCGAGTCATTTCCATGGTTCTTCACTTCCTCCACCCATTTTGTCAAGTTCTCAAAACTCTCTCTGTTGCCGATATCATATGTAAAAACGATGGCACTAGCTGCGAGATAGTATGACTCTGAAGAAGGCGGCCGAAGATGCTTCTGTCCCGACATGTCCCAAATATGTAGCTTAACAATCTGTCCATCAATCATAACGTCCTTGATTTTAAAGTCAATCCCAATTGTGTGCAAACATTCCTCCGTAAACTTATCAGATAAATAGCGTAAGAGCATACTGCTCTTGCCTACAGCACTATCGCCAATTATAATAGCTTTACAAATAGATGAATTAGAATTCATTTATTCTATGTTACAAATGTTATGTTTAAACTAAACTCCAGCTTCCGTCTCCGTTGTCTTGACATATGGCTTCAAACACTGCACCTTTTTGACGCAACATCTGGGACGTCTTCAAATCGGGAACGCGTAAATACCCACCGCCTTTGATTTCATAGCAATCAGGGATAGAAAGTTTCACAATCGTCACTTTTTGCCCTACACCTTCTTCAAAGAACCCCGATTTTCCAATATCTTCCAAATACGTTTCGTATCCCCGAATAGCGCCTTTATATTCACTTTTATGAAGCAACTTAATTGTCGCCGGTGTCTCAAACACGAACAGTTTCAACCACAGCTTCAACCATTCATACCGCTGTTGGAAGTTGGAGCACGCAAAAATACAGTTGGAATTGTACATCCACATATCTGCCACTACAAACTCATGTTTGGATATACGTTCCACTCTCAAAAAGGTATCGTTACACACACGCTCATCTACGCTACAGGGTACAGAATAACACTCCTGTGATGTGATCCACATACACACAGGAATGTTGTTGTCATATGTAAATACGAGCCATCCGGGTTTACCGGTTGTTTGAGGCACTTTGAAATTAGGTACCGGGGGGACGGGTTTCTTGAAGACCGTCCGGAAGGCCGGCGTCCAGTCGTGACGTCGTTGAAGCTGGTGTAGGACGGGGTTCATAGGACGGCAATTGTACTTCTTGTTCTGGCTGTATGAAAGCGGGAGGAGGTTGTGTGGGAGGAGGTGCAAAGCTGGGTGGAAGAGAGACGGGAATGTGTGACGCAACCGCTACAGGCCCTACATTCTGAGGCACGGAAACAGGCACGTCCCGATAAATCACTTTCGGTTCGGGAGGGTACATGATACGCACCACTGCAAAGGTTACGAGTTGTAAAAGACCCATGACTGCCAGTGTAGCCAATGCTACATAAAACACATCCAAAAGTATCATCTTTACTGAATTGAAAGGTTTGTGCTCATGGGTTTATTACGCGATGAAAAATGTGAAGGGTAAATAAATGCCTGACGCCATTATTGCAGAACTCAAGAAAGTTGAGCCGGTTTTAGAGGAAGCTGTTGTGAAGCTGGTAGATGGTCGTACGTTCTCGTGCTGGGGATGGTCTGTTCGTATCTCTCGCACCAAGACGTCCCCTGCTCCTCCCAAATCAGAGGTCCCTCCGCCAGCAGAGAGTATTTAATTGTCTCGATATGTGCCGGCGCAGGAAGCGTTCCCCACCAAACTTGCGTCTCAATCTCAATCTCGCCAGGGATATTTGACAAGGAAAAACGTTGACGTTTTGAGAGTTCGGGAATGTAGCACCACCCATCATGTGCCCAGATGCGCGTAATTGTGATGGAATGTTTAGAGAACAGAGACGGTACCTTGCGTACCTTGATTGACATCTTCATTTGTCATTTCATCGCTCACTGGACTTAAACCAATTGCTTGGCGAATGGGCTGGTACGATTTGATAATGTCGCATAGCAGCTTCGTGTCGTAGTACGAGCCATGTAGACGCGATTTCATGGGTTTCTTATGAAACACATGCTCGTATAGCTCTGAGAGTTTCGGAGGTTTGATGCCGGGGTACCCGCTTGGATACGGCAGATTACACATGTTGCGCGAAATGTTCATCGTACAATACTTTGGTTTCGTAAACCCTTCAAACACTTCACCCAGATCCCACCGCATTGCATTGATAATTACGTTCTCGTCAAACGACAAATTGTGTGCGACGAGAATGTCATACTCCGTCATAAGAAACTCTTCCATGACCTCTTTTAGACACGCGCCGTACCGTTCTGCATATGTCTGAAGAATACCATGAATGGCAGTAGATTCCTCTGGAATGACCCAGTCCATTGGCTTGATATTGTACGTCTTTTGGGTTGTTACCTTATGAAGTTTGCTGTCGTATACCATCCACGAAATAGACACGATATGTGGCCATACATTTGGAGCAATCCAAGCACTCTGTCGCTTGGTGGGCAGACCGGTCGTTTCCGTATCGAACATCAGGACTTTCATCTTGTATCATGCTCTCAGCAGTGCGATACGTTAATTCGTTTTTTATATGCGTCGCGTCTTTCTGTGCGTCTTTCCCCGACGCTTCTTTGTTGTCCGTCCGCCGTTCATACAATTATTCATTCTCTGGGTTAATTGCTTTGCCCCATCGGGAAATTCACCCCTGTACTTATCGGGATGGTTGCGTCTAGACCATTCTAGGAATTGCTTTCGATTCTCAACGCCCATACATTTTTTGAACTCAAAACATGTACTTTTCCGTAATATTTCTGCAGCATGTTCAGCGTATACTAAGCTTGGATTTCCTTTACATACAGAATGACGTTGAGGCGGAGGAGGCGGAGGAGGCGGAGAAGGCGGAGAAGGCGGTGCTTGACGCGGAGGAGGCGGTGGAGGCGGTTCCTCCTCTTCATCTACATCCATTACTCCATTAATATCTGACCTATATCTCTTTACTACATCAAATACGATCTCTGAGGGATGTAGTCCAATCTTACTTTCAGCAATCACATATGTTCCATTACTTATTTTTTCAAAGATACGACGTATGATATCTTTCATCGTATTATGTATGTAATTCATCTTCGGCGAAATAGAACCTTGTTTGCTGTCCGGTATCTCCTTTTTTTCACTCATGAACCGGTTCATAGATTTAATGAGATCAGCTGGAGTTTTACCTTGACCAATAACACTCGCATAATTATCGTCTCGTAGAGTCAGTATCCGCGTGTACATATCTTTCAAAAAACGACCAATGTCGTTTATTGCAGAGGGTGTTAATTGTCCTCCACCCGATTTTTTACGTCTCATTTGTTTATTGATCCTGGATTATTTACACAATAGCTTCCAGAACAAACATTTACGTCTTTTTGAAGCCGATGAGAATATGTACTATGAAACGATATTTCGCCGCATTCATAACATTTCCCCGAAAACCATTCAACGTCATTGCAGATTGATAAACAATCGCGCAGTCCGTTTGTATTTTGCCCGACAAGAATGAATTCGACAGGTTTCGTTGAGATGTAGCTCTTCAGTCCTTCCACAACGTGTGCATCGTATATAACAATGCAATCTGCACGAGTATCTGTTACGCGTCCGCCTCGAAACACTGTGACGTTTTTCTTCTCGGATAAACGCGCTTGTATACGAGAGTAAACATACGCTTCAAGGCCGCTTGGGTTTGCCGGACCGAGTATAATTTCAATCATTTTAGATTGATTGGTAAATAATTGACTTGATGAAATCCGTTTTATTGTGCGAACGTCTTTTGTGTTTGTAATATTGCATGTATCCACTGCGGGACATTTTCAATTACACGCTGTACTGTGAGTATATCGTGGGGAACCTTGGCATGAATATCCAACGTCGTGCTTTCGCAAATGAATAACATTGCGGTCGTCAAAAAACATAGACGTTGTTTCATACATCCCGGTTTCCAACGTAAACAGTGGAGTTTGAATAGGGCGTCAATGTATGGCGTCAACAATCCCGTTTGTGGCGATGTTTTCACTGCGTCATGCACAATATCCCACAATAACCACACAATATCGTGCGAATATGCATCGTCAATAAACGGGTTGGGACGAGAATTACATGTGAAATCCACTTTGTTTTGTTTCTTTGATTGGCTGGAATACTTCAACAACCAAGCAGTCCAGTACAATGCACGCGTCAAATCACGTGTTTCGGGACGCAGACAGTACACCAATTCATTCACCGGCACCACCAATTCCAACGGGTCATTTTTTAAAGAAATATGACGCCCGTAATTTGCAGACGGAGCTTTCAGATTTTCTTGAATGGTGAGGTGCTGGAAATCATGCTCCGGTTTGATTTTTGGAAGTGGCGGTAATTTATTTTTACGACAAAATGCAGTGGTGGCACCCGCTTCACATACCAGCGTCCGCACTGCGCGGTTGTTACGAATACCTGTCATTGCAAGTGTAGAATACTGCCCTTCATACGTGGAAAACGCTTCATATTTTTGGACAAGATACAAAAATACATTCGGGGCAGCACGATTGATATGTTTCGCGGCGCTCTCAAATAGAGTTTGCCACAGCGAATGTACTAATCCAGAACATAACAACTCGAGCGTCCAGTAACATGTGTAATCTGCATGTCCGAGTTTAATGTTTTCTTCAATGACTTTGTACACATGAGACCGAAGGTGTCCGGAAAACGTGAATTTTTGAAAATCTACCACAGTGCGTGGATCGTGCACGTCCATTATTTAGACCACGGGAACGTCCATTCGGTTTTTTCACCGCGCGTGTACAGCACCGCCATTAGTCCCGCTAACAATACCAAAAACGCAATTGCATGGATGAACCGAAACGAACCGCCAACGATGTAAAGACCCAGCGTAATGACCGAGGTTGCCAATAAAATCTGAAGAACGCGCCGGACTTTCAATGAACTCTCCAGTTCGTCTTTGTTGGCTTGAATATCCGATTCAAGTTTCTTGATTTTGCGGTCAATCTCTTCACGTTCGCCTTGTTCCGAGACCATCATGTTTTTATGCGTCTTGGCGGTATCTACAAACTCTTTTGCAGTCAGTTGATTGTTTGTATCTCCATCGTATGTGGATTTTAAGTGAGATACAATGATGTCCCGCTGTTTATCCAGCTCGGGAATTTGGGCGTACTTGGACGTATCTGAATTTTCTGGGACGGCGCTTTTCACCAACTGAATAATGCCGTCTGTTACTTTTGCGTAATCCATTCCTTATTTACAGAACGCGGAAAAACGATAAGTTCAATCCGCGAGCGATGTAGCGGGGAATGACACCGCTGTCTGTAAATCCACGAGTACGTTGACTGTCGACGATTGGACCAAGACCCTTAGCCCCATTCGGTCTCGTAGGATCCGTTGTATTTGCCAGAATGACCGCATTGCGTTTCATGGCGGTGATCATTGAGGCATCCGTTCCCGGACCCTTCTGCTTTCCGTTCTTAATACCGTCAGATACAAGTGTCGGCATTTATTTGTATCTCTACAAAATGTAATGAACGCCTCGGAGTTCCAAAGTGCAAGAACACAGCGTATCAAGGTGTTTGACCAAAATTACAAGGCATTGAAAGAACGGTACGACGCTGCATTGAAAGCTGCGATTGCAGAACAAGACCGCTCTACACAATGTGTGCGCATCAAGGAGGTGTTGGATGTAAATAAACAGCTCACGCAGTTGGTACAAGAAGTACTAGTGGGTGTAGATGATGGCACGTGTAAACTCACCCCCGAACGTATTCGTGCGTTGCGGGAAGACATTGAAAAATACAAGGAACATCGTGCGGAGATTCAGCAAGGACGTGACCGCGTATATGCTCTGCGTCAAGCGCTTGCGCTGGAAGAGGAAAAAGTCAGTGTTGCGCGTGGCTCTCAGGTCTTATTTTTAGGATTACTTGTGTTAGTATTGATTGCGTTGGTTATTGTGGTCATACGCTCAGGCATCCGCAGCGCTTTCAACGCACAATCTGTAGCGCCGGTTGTCCCCGGACGTTTCACATAGTCCAACCACCTCAATCACTTGACCCGGACGCGCACCAATCCACTTGGCCATCGGGTCCTGGCAATCAATCTTTGGGATTTTGTTGACATCCGAAATGTGAAACTCTTTTAGCATGGCGGCGGCTTCTTCTTGCGTCATTACACGATGCTTTGGAACTTTACGATGCGCGGAAATATCAAATTGAAGGTGGCGCATCTCAAAGAGTTGAATGAGTGGCTTGTCTGTGTCTGCAGCATACCGTCTCAGAACGGTGAGTACAGAATCAGATGGACGCGTGGGACTGACAACGACCATGCCACTGGCGAACTCATTCTCTTCTGCAAACGTCAGTAGATTATTAAGTTCACGTTCTGATACACGTGTCTTTTCGCTAAAGACAACCAGCACGCCCCCGTATGTGAACATATGTGTTTCGTCGGCAGGATTGGCGACAGGTTCAAATCCATTTGCGTCAACTACGCCGCGGTTCTTTAGGATAATCTTCAGGGTATTGAGAGCACGTGTTTCGTCCATTCTCCTTGTCTTATTGTTTAACGACTATGAAAACGTGTATCCGTTTTTTAGTGAGGTAAATTAAAGGAAATGTGGACCGCAATTCTTATGCTTGTTTTGGCGAGCGTAGTTCTATGGATGGTTGTGACAAAATCGCGCCCGATTGAACCTGTACAACGTGAAGCGGTCATGAAAGCGATGGATGCAGAACCTGCGTCGTCGTTCTCTCAGAAAACAAATCATTACCCCATGCCTTCCTACAGTATGGGACCTATCTCAGGATTTGAAACACCCTTTCGCGTGAATGCGTGGCACGCCTACATGGAATAACTTACACAGCTGGCGCAATCTTTAACTAAATGCGGTTTCACGTCTTATCGCTTCCTCACACCATTACACGCAAAGATTACTCAGCATGTGCATTCACAATGAAAGCCCTAAAATTCTGCAAGATGATGATGGCGCGCGGACATACCGTCTATCACTACGGCCATAAGGATTCTGAAGTGGAGTGTACCGAGCATATCCCCGTGACATTTGATGAGGATCTGGAAAAAGCGTATGGCAAGTATGATTGGAAGAAGAACTTCTTTCAGCACAATACGCAGGATCACGCCCATCAAATCTTTAACCAGCGCGCAATCGTAGAAGTGGGTAAACGTAAGCAGCCCAATGACTTTCTATTGCTGTTTTGGGGGTATGCACATGCTCCCATCATGCACGCCCATCCGGAACTGATTGCCGTCGAACCCGGCATTGGGTGTACAAATGAACCATGTACCAAACAGTCCATCTTTGAGTCACATGCAGTCATGAACGTCGTGTATGGCAAGTACAATCGCTCACCGCACTGGTACGATGCGGTCATTCCAAATTACTTTGACCCTGCCGATTTTGAGTTCAATCCCACTCCAAAGGATTACTTTCTCTTTGTGGGACGTATCATTGAATCCAAGGGCATTGGAATTGCAGTCGAAGTTACGAAGCGGTTGGGTGTAAAGTTGCTCGTCGCAGGCCAAGGCGACCTTGCATCTGTGATTGGACATGTTCCCGATCACGTGACGGTGATTGGGTATGTTGAGCCAAAAGCACGTTCGGAGCTCATGCGCAACGCCAAAGCTCTGTTTGCACCCACACATTACAATGAACCGTTTGGTGGAGTATCTATTGAAGCGCTGTTTTGTGGAACGCCAAACATCACGACGGATTGGGGTGGGTTTGCAGAAAACAACCTGCACGGTGTGACGGGTTACCGTTGTCGTACTATTGAGCAGTTTGAGTGGGCAGCAAAGAACATTGACAAGATTTCTCGTCGCGCGTGTCACGAATGGGCAATGAAAAACTTTTCACTGGATCGTGTATCTTTGATGTACGAAGAGTACTTTGAGACGTTACTTAAAATTCATGACGGTTCGGGCGGGTTTTATGCCAATAATCCGGGACGTACGGAACTCGATTGGTTGGTACGGTACTACCCTCTAGAAGCGGCAACTACAGAACCAACGTCGTCTTCTCGCGAGGATGTTCAGGAAGTGACCCTTCCGCTCGGTGCTTCTGGACCCGTTCCCATGTCTCTTGAAAGTACGGCAGATGCGTTGCCATCCATTCCGGGTCCTTATGCACGGTCTGAAACTTATGCTTCGTAAGTGCCCAAAACACCAACTGCACTTGAAACATATCTGTATCTTCGCCTAGAACCGCATCCTTCCATTCCGAAAACGTGCGTGTATCTTCGTAATGTTTATATTTCACAGTCCCGTCCGGCAGGACAATGTACACGGACTTATACGGAGCCACAAATGAAATCCACTCTGAATAGGTCATCGTCTTGAATTTGAACTCGGCGTATTCACATACATCGAGTCCAGAACAGGCCATTTGGAGTTGCATTTGATGGACATATGCAGAGGGAACGTCGGTTGTATCGTCAAACTCACGAGAAATGGGGCACTTGAACTCCACCAGATGACCGTACATTGCGTGTGCGGGGTCCTCCGGTACCAGAATACCGTCGGGTGATGCGCCTAGAAACGTGTGTTCCGGATGAGGAATGCAAGTCGTGTCGACAATCTTTACACCATGTAGGGTTTCGTAAATCTGTTTGGCAATGGGTTCAAATTGGGTCCCCCAAACAAGCGCTCTTGCTCCGCCACCCGAACCGGTATCGCGGGGTACGAGTTTAGATAAAACGATTTCATGGCGTGATGCGGGAGACGCATCCTTGACAGTTTTCCAGATCTCAGACGCAGTGAGCATTTCACCGCGTTTACTGTGCCACGCATCTGTGCGTTGGTCATTTTGTCCGTATTTAGTGACGAGTTCGTTTACGCGTTCTCGAATGTTCATTGTGCTTATGTCTATATGTTCGTTTACGATTGATTCGTTTTCTTCCACCTCGCCGTCTATTCAATTCATCAAAACGTTCAACAACAAGGTTGTTTTCTTGTTGTATGTCTTGCGGCGTAGGATTAAATCTGGATTTTTCAAAATCAATAATCGTTGCATGTTTTCCATCACAAGACAGAAGAATGTTTTTAAGTTCTAAATCATCGTGCAGTATTCCATTGGAGTGCAGCCAATTCAATTGTTTTTCAATATCTGCAAACACAGATGGCTTATCGATCGTTCCGACAGACGTCCATTTACAATGCTTCAATTCATTTGTCACAATTATGAAGTTATTATCTTCTTCAAATGAATCTATTAGACGAATACCCCACCAAGCAGGAAGCATGGAGTATATCTTTCGCTCGGTTTCAAATGCGCTTCTTGCTCGTTCAATATCCGTTGGGTCATCGCGGTCCCACGGAACAACTTTTACGATATTTCCATCAACACGCAGAGTATTCCAACTGTATCCTTTTTCAATTTTTTTATCAGGGTAATGTCTTTTTACAACACGAATGAAATCGTCCATATTACAGTTTTAATGGTATTATATTTCTGTACTCAAATGAACATCCAATCACAAGAGCAGTGGGTACTCTACCGCCTAGAACGATTTTATGGAAACCCCGAACATTTTGGACGCGTAAAAGATATTCTGGAAGGCAATTCTACGATTTCACTGCGTCTCATGGATTGGTTTGTCACCAATTACGCCAAGAAGTACAACATCTCATACATGCGTGGCGACAGACACGTTGTCGTGTATCTAGCATACAAATCCCATCTGAAAGCGTACAGCAAGAAGATGTTCGACCCATTCTGTCGATGGAAACGTATCAAGTTTCACGACCTAGAAACTACCGTGGGACAGCTCAATTTCTTTGAGTGGGCCATTCAGGATGGAGTACTGGATTATATTAGTGCTCATCATAAAGACATTCACGATGACATGGAAGCACGTCTTCATGAAGAGAAGGAAGTGGGTCCCGCGAAGAAACGTCATGAACTGTCACGCAGTGCCACCAATTCTCTGAAACACCACAATGTGCGTGTAACTGTCAAGTTTGATTAAGCATCCTAAACACAAATGCAGTCACAGCGACGCAAGGAACTCGTATACACCATTGAAAAAGGCATTGCCGAACATGATGACGATATTGATGCAGAATTGATCACTATTGAAAGCCATAATGTATATCGTGGAGCCATTGACCCACGCTATACATCTCATGATTTAGATGTTCATTGGTTATACGACGACTTGCTGGAGCGTGTCGGGTTGGTGGAATATGAAAGTTCTGATCGCACCGTGTTTTCTGTTCTATGGATATACGACAATCCATTTGGGACATTCTTTCAAGAACCCGACTGGATTTGTCGCGACAAGACAATTTGGGCGTACATGACCAATGAAGCTTACCAAGATTGTTTAGACCACACTATAACAGAACTCGTAACTAAATCATTGTACAGCTCAACACTCCGCATTGTAACTGCCAATATGTTACAGCGTCCTATTTCGAGATGGTTTTATGTGTGTTCGTCGTGTGGTAAGCGCTCACTTTCACCTATCGACAGTTGTCGGGAAGTGAAAAAGGGATTATTCCCTCGCTCTGTTTTGTTTTTAGATTATTCAGGTGTTATTTATGATCCACCTCAGTCATCGCGTGTTTGGTCTTTGTTTATAGGGGGGCAGCGACACGCCGCTTACGACCCGCCGGCGCAGGCGCAGGCGCAGATGCAGGCGCATCGTCAAGATCAGGAACCTCTACATCTACAACCGTCTCCTCATGCGTCACAGGAGGCACCTTCTCCAGAGGAGGCAGCTTCTCCGTCTCCTCCTCCTCGTCATCCAGAGACAGCTTCTCCAGATCATCCGCAAACACACTCTTCGCAGTCATCTGAGGACGCGCAAACACCTGCGCATACGTCAGACGCCACGTAACACCAAAGCCACCGCCTGCAATCACGTAGATGGAACCACTGACCACCATGTTGGCCTCTACTCCCTTGGGAAATACAGACGCCAGATTGCCAGGGTAGACAGGCACCGGGTTACCGCGGTTATCGATGACATCGGCGCTCACGCGGTTATCATACACGGGCATCTTGATGGTCATGCTGGGAGGGTACTTGCCGTTCGGGACATACTCGCCATCCACGCGGTCGGCGGAGAGACGCATCAGCGGCTTGAAGCTATCGCGCACCGCCTCCTCGGAACGCTTCTTACCGAACCACTTCACGCTGTTCTCTACGGCGCACTTGATAATCTTGTCCTCAAGGTCGAGTAGGAAGTTGTACAGCTTGGCACTGTCATCCGTATCGGGCGCACGCTCCTTGCCGTAAGGATCACAGCCCTTCAGAGAACCGATGAGGGTATAGGACGTGTTACCCTCCGTCTCACGAATGAGGATACCGCCGGGAAAGCCCATGCGAGGAAGACGCAGCTGGAGATTGTGGCCATCATACTTGATATTGATGCTCGGATTGCGACCCGCCTTTGCCTGACCGACGACCAGGTTCACGCGCGAGATGTCGAGGTTGCGGACGTTGATAATTGCGTTGGTGCTCATTTTGTATGTCTTCTGATTGGGTGTGCATGATATACAGCGTGCTACGTGTATATCCGTTTTCAACGAAGCAATCCAAAACTGATAAATAATGAACACGTGTACCGCGTGCAAGAATAAAACGAGCAATGACCGATGTACCAGCATCTCAATAACCGGTCTTGCGTTTTGTGGAATTCATGCGCGCAGTAAATCGCCACGTATCTGGTCTGTTGTGAATGATATAGATAAGAAGGTGACATTAATTTCAAAGGTCTGGAGAGGATACCGTATTCGTAGGTTATTAAAACTAGCGGGCCCAGGCGTATTGAGACGGTCGATGTGTCACAATGACGAAGAGCTCGTTTTATTAGAAGACAAAACAAGAGTGCACCCGCTCGATTATTTTGCCTTTCAAGAAAACGACAAGATTTGGTGGTTTGATATCCGCAGCATGATAGGGTGTTTGAATTCCAAGCTCATTCCCACCAATCCATACACGCGACAGCGTCTCAGTATGGACACTCGGTACCGGCTACGTGCACTCTACAAATACCGAATTCACAATCGGCTACCCACGCTACATGAAACACGAAAGGGGCGCTCTCTGCAAGATCTGACCGAATACCAATGGATGCGTGTCTGTCAAATTCTTCACGAGAATGGGTTTGAGGACTATACTCCCAACACATTTTTGTCCATGCCACCCATATCGCTGTACTATTTCATGCTGATCCTGCGTATGCAGTTGTATGACATTCCAGCTGCTCAGCTAAAAACGTCTCGCTATCAGCGCTTTATACGCATTCTAAAACGCGAGCTTGAGCTATTTCGCACGACAAATACACCCCATCTTCAAACAGCGACGGCCTTAATGATTTTATTGAACGACATGGATGATGCGTTCAATGTATGTAGCGCAATTGTTCAGAGCTTGGGGCGTTTGTGATTTAAACAGGTCACGTTGTATAGTAATCATACCAATACGCGTTAAAAATGGCCCCTACGAAGTCCACCACTAATGCAAACACGATGCCCGCCGCCAAGAAGACCGCTTCCAAGCCCGCCGCCAAGACCGAGGTGACTGTCCCCGTCGCCGCCCCCGCCCCTGCGCCCGCCGCGGCGCCTGTTGCGGCCCCCGCGCCCGTGGATGCGCGCTCTGCCGATGCCATCCTGGCCGGTGTCCAGGAGCAGCTCAAGGCGCTCAGCGCTGATGTGACGGCCCGTGTGCGCGCGCTGGTCGCGGAGGCGACCGAGGCGGCCAAGGCGGTCAAGCGCTCTGCGCGTGACTCCAAGCGCCGTGTGCGCAAGGACCCCGCCACGATGACGGCGGATGAGAAGGCCGCGTGGGAGGCGCGCCGCGCGAACAATG
>JACCDP011471533.1_pt1 | contig 15034 bp, 15 predicted proteins | sample 7445841 | NCBI WGS metagenome assembly JACCDP01 (sample SAMN15323441, study PRJNA562643) | freshwater metagenome | isolation source: river surface water | place: USA:Blue River Watershed | collected 2017-08-17 | reverse complement strand
TAATCACATGAAAAAACCCTATCATAATGGGAGTGATAGCTGAATCTGCCTGCCTTGATATTATTGTCGATCATGTCATTTAATTTAGGCTCAAAAAAATGAGCTTTTGAATCTTTTAGAGATTCAAGAATTACAGGGTTAATTTCAATTCCATAAACTCTAAATCCTTTATTTGCAAATGATACAGCTAATGTCATTCCAACGTATCCAAGACCAATTACACAAATATTTTTCATTTCGACTTTCTAATGTTAAGGAGTTTATATAAAAAATAAAGATAATTACGAACAAACCTAAAGCTAGAAAAAATTATATATATAAACTTCACATTAAAATAAATTTTCTTCTCAGGCTTACAAACGCAAGATGAGCATTTTACGGCAATATTTCTTGCGTTCACTGCATAAATGATTGGCAATTTCTCCCTACAATATTTAAGATCGACTCCACGGTTAGACTGGAATGAATATAGGCTCGCTCGTTTACAGCTAGAAACTTCAAGATTATTTTCCAAAGATATGTTTTTTAGGATTTTCGCAGAGTCAGTAAAATTAATTGAGTATTTTTTCTCAAAGAAGCCATTTGGAATAAAAATTGGAGGTTGCTCATGGAATTTTATGTAATTATATGCAAGATCCCTGGTGTGTAGGTAGCCGTCAAAATGCTCTGAAATTCTACTTTTAGGAACTATAACAATATGTTTACCTCTGGAAAAGTAGGAAGAAAGATTTTCTGGACGAATTATTCTCTCTTTACTCCCAAGATCTTTTAAAAAGAAATTAAGCAGTTGAGACGACTTATATGCATGTATAGAATCAAGGCAATAGTTATTATATTCAACATGAAATGAATTATCAGTTTCATCGATGATTTTGGGATTTAATCTATTATATCCATAAAGTTTAGTCCCAAATTTTATAGATAAATAGGCCTCTGGCAGATGTGAATATAAAATTGAAGTAAGAAAAGAATCCGAATATTTATCAGCTTCTTTTTTAAGAAAATCAAAATTTATAATTTCATTCGACATAATTGGATGATCATTATTGGTTGCAAAAAAAATCCAATCATTTGGCGGATATTTTTTGAGATTATCTATAAAATCATTAGCAGAGATAGATCTTTTATTTTTTACATCTGCATGTGGAAGAATTTCTTTTATATATGTATTTATTAATTCAGTATCACCTTCACTTTCACACTCATAATTAATACAAATAGATTTCCATTTTTGTAATGAGTAGGAAAAAAGCGTGAATTTAAAAATATCGATTTTGGATCTCTGCTGGTACTGGGCACTCATCATTCTTAAATTATTTAATTGATTGATATTTTCAATATTCTTGACCGTCATTCTAAGCGGTTTATCCGTTATAAAAGTGTCAATATAAAGATGCATTTATTAGATAAATTTAATACTAGAATTGTAAGAAAGTAGCTGATTCTTAATTTCACTAGAATAAGCGCCCATCCGAATAATGACATTTGGATTAGCATATTTTGAAATTGTCTCGGGAGAATCAACAAAAAGTGATGTGCCATAAAGTCTATGGCTAATCTTATTTAAATCATTATCTAATACAGATTTTATTCTATCGGTTTTCAACCCGAGCGCAAAAAGAAGTTGTGAAAAAACATGGGCGCCAAAAATGAAAACATTATCAGACTTATCTATTATAGAATTCAATCCTTCAACATCTTCCTTAATGCATTTAAAATACTTATTAAAATTTGATTTATTTATGTCATAGGCAGAGTAATTTGAATAATTTTTATGGCTTTTTGTTAGAATTGTTTCGATAAATAAAGAATGCCCAGGGCCAAAATCTTCTACACGATTTATAACAAAATTATTTCTATTGAGTAAGGCAACTGCTAAATCATAATCAAGGAAGTATGTATGCTCAAAGTTTATTAAATTTCCATCAAGCCTATTTAGCATTTCAATCATATTTGGAATAGAGATAATCATTTTTGAGCCAACCGTCATGTTGGATGAAATGAGCCTTAAAAAAATATCTGGCTCGTATATGTGCTCTAAAACATGGGAATGTACAATGCAATCATAATTGCTTGAAATTTCAAGATTCTTACAAACTTCCTCAGAAAAATAATCTTTCGAAAAAGTTAATCTTTCTTGTTCAATATCGCTTGATGAAGATGGTTCTAGTATATGCCAATTTATCTTTTGCAAATCCAAATATTGCTTAGCTAACTTTCCGCTTCCACCACCAATTTCTAATACATTTTTAGGTTGAGCTTTTTGAATAAAATTTGCAAATTTTTCATGATGATCTGCCCAAGTTTTACCTACGGTACCTGCGCCATGACTATCAGAATATAAGAAATCAAGTGGTAAAAGTTTATTAATTTGAACAGTGCCGGATGACCTTGAAATTAAAAGATCTAGATCTACAATAATATCTTGATTAAAGGGTTGATCGGTAACACCCATCTTCGCTGGAAAGCAATCAAAATGAAATAAATTTTCAAGGTCGCTTTGATGAGAAAAAATACATTTAACTCTCTCATCAAATTTAATCATTTTTAATTCCAATAAAATTACTCAAAAAATATGCAAGATCTTCTGGATCTCCAAGCCCAAACATTTTTTCTCTATACTTTCCGATGTTTAGAAAATTTATTTTTTTATTTTCTTTAATAAGATAATTGTATGTTGGACCGACGTAATATTCATTGTTTGATTTATCCTTATTAAATTTCATCTGATCAAAAGCATCAAAAAAGTAATTTGCCTCTTTAAAATAATAAATACCGACTGTAGCTTCGTCGGAAATGACTTCTTTCTCTTTTATATCTAATACATTATTTGTGTTATCTTTTTTAATAAAGGACCATTTTTTATTCGTATCATTCATAGTTAGAATTAAACCGTCAGAAAAATTTTGACGCGCATACTGAAGGATTTCATCAATACCATAATCAATATACTGGTCACAATTTGCAATTAATAACTCATCATTTAAATTGATAATATTTTTTGCTAAATTAACAGTTTCAGCAGGGCCATCTGTTAGATAATCTATTTGAATAATCTTATGTTTGAAATTTAGTGCGCCTAACAAATCATCGAAATAGTGATTTGAGTTTAAACCTGAATTACATATAAATATAAAATTAGCTTCTTCTTTATTTGGCTTAAGATTGGCAATAACCAATTCGATCATAGTCTTCTTGCCAATCTTTATTAAGGGTTTTGGAACCTTAAAGGAGGCTTCAGAAAATCTAGATCCTAGCCCTGCCATAGGAATAACAATATTTAACACGTAAAAAATTTATCTGAGATTTTAGATGGGGTTTTTACAACTAATGTAACAACTTTATCTGTAAGAGGTTTAAAGTCTATCACTTCGTTAGGCTCTACAACAATAATTGAACCTGATTTATAAACTTCACCATTAATTAGTACTTCACCAGAGTAAATACAGGTTATTTCAGTTGCTACTTTGTGAAAATGCGGCTTTTCCTGAACAAAATTCTTCAAGAAGTACTCTTTAATACCAACTTCAAATTGATCTGTTTTATAGGCACACGGCTCGAAATTTCCAATAAACCAACCCAATTTCATTTCAGCTAAATTTAGTATTTTCATCTAGACAAATTCTTTCTATTTTTATAAATCATATCTTTTGAGTATAAATTTAAAATATGCGCTTCATCCATTTTAATCGTATTAATTGTAGCGCCATCTAGAATATATTGATTCAAAACCGATGGCACGTAGAACAAGCCATCTGTAGTCCATGAATTTTTTATTGTTTTTTTTGCATTCATAAGAAAATCAATCCCGTTTTTGAAATAAAAAAAACCTGCTAGAGCATTAGAAGATGTCGGATTTCTTACAAACGACTCTAACAATTTTTCATTTCGTATGAGGCCATAAGCCCATCTTTTCAAGGTTGATTTAAAAGATAAAACTCCTGCTTCACAATTGCTTTTTTTAAATTTTTCCAAAAGTACCTCAATATTCAAAATTAATTGATCAGAATTTACAATTAAAAGCTCATTAGCATCAATAAAATCAGCTGCTAGCATTACGGTACAAAGAGCGCCTTTAGTTTTTCCAACAGTTAGTACTAGGCTTTTTTTTGGGCACAACAGCTTTAATGTTTTTTCTAAAGAAAATTTATCAGCATGCGACGCATTTATTATAAAAATAAAACGCTTAATTCCTTTAACATTAGAAAAACTTTCAATAATATAAGAAATTAATGGGCGGCCATTTATCTCGAAAAGCTGCAAAGGTATTTTTTTTCCACCCTGCTCAAATAGGTCTAACGATGCCATTGGAAAAACAATATTAATCATATAAATTTACTTAGCTTTTTAGCAATATTTTCGTAGGTAACTTCTGAAGGATTCTTTACAGCTAGAACATTCGCACCGCTTGCTCTGGCTGCCTTGAGACCATATTCATTATCCTCAATTATCAAGGCTTCTTTTGGACTAATTTGCATAGCTTTCAAACATTTGTTATAAATTTCTGGACTCGGCTTCGGATTCGCAACATCCTGGTTTGAAAAAATAAAATCAAAGTAACTCAAAAGCTCGCTTTTAGAAAGCATCATCTCAACTGTCTCTCTTATGGAATTTGAGCAAAGCCCCAATTTGTATCCATTTTTTTTCAATTCTCCAAGTAAAAATTTATGGTGGAAAACTGGATGGCAATTCAACTGAATATAATTGTGTGTATAGAGCTGTTTTAATTCCGACACAAAACTTACTAACTCTTTTGGCAGGGCCCTCTCCTTAACGAGAATATTTAATTTCGTTTTGGTGGGAAATCCGTCATATTTATATTTATGAAGCTCTCTAGATATCTCAAGCCCAAATAAACTTAAAGCCTCGTTTAATGCATGATAGTGCCAATCTGTTGCGTCAATTAGCACCCCGTCCATATCAAAAATTATAGCTTTTATCATAGTATTTTTTATGAATTAAAAAATTTATTGGCTTCAAATGGAAAGTCTGTACAAATACCAATATTGCCACAAGGCGAGGAATCGATTAATTTAATCAGGGCTTCCCAAAAAAATTCATGCTCGAAACCATGTAATTCAGGAGAAACAAAGATTGTAGTATTTTTAATAGGAAGAGATTTTAAATTCACTAGATTAGTCTCGAACCCTTGCAATGAAAAAGAGTCTACCCAATACCCAACAGCAATTTCATGAAGTAATGGCTGCGTTTCGAAATCACTTAATCTCGATAAGAATGGAATACTTTTTTTCTTATAAATGTCCATTTGAGGTGAAGACATATCAAAGAAAAATAAATTAGAGAAGGACCCTAGGCAAATGATATTATCTGCTAGGCCATCTGATTTTACGTTGATGGCATGTCCAGTCAGATGAGGATACTGTTCTATTAATTTTAAAAAATTTTTATACTGAAGGTCATTACCAGTTGCAAAATCATGTGAAATCACAATTTCAGAAAAATGATCCCTAATATCAGTTTCAACCAAAAAATTATTATCTAATGCATCCTTTATTGCTTCGTATGTATTCTGAAGATTTTTAACACCACCCCAAAGACCTCGATGGGCATAAATGTGAACATTTTTTCGGTATGTTGCCATTTATACCTTTTCAATTTTTTCGAAGAAACTGTCTATATGCTTCTTTAAAAGCTTAAGGTTAGAAGTTAAATCTACAGGATGATTTCCAACCATAAATCCATTCATATCAACAAAATTTGCATTTTTACAATTTGGTTTTTTTGGAAGATTAAAGTATTTAATAAAGGGATTTCTTGTAATATTTCCACTTGCAATAGGCCTTGTTTCAATTCCTTTTTTCTTCAGATATTCAATGAGCTTGTTCCTAAGATTATTATGATTTTTTCTTAAAATAAGAGCAAAACTAAATGAGGAGTGATTTTTTTCGTAATCTTGGATATATAAATATTTATTGTTTTCAAATAATTTTATAAATAATTTATGATTTGTTCGCCTAATTTTTAGCATCGAATCGAATTTTTTCAGTTGCTCAATGCCAATTGCGCCTGTAAATTCAATAGGACGGACATTAAACCCAGGAATAACGAACCAAAACATTCTACGAAAATCGTCTACATTTTTATCATATAAATGTGAGCTTTCATCTAAATTCCTTAACCAGCCATGTGCCCTTAATGAAATACAAATATCATAAAATTGTCTATCATTAGTAGTTATCATTCCACCCTCAATTGTAGTGATATGGTGGGAATAAAAAAAACTAAATGTACCAGCAAGTCCAAGGGTGCCGTTGTATTGACTCTGATATTTAGCCCCCATAGACTCACAATTATCTTCGATCAAATGCAGGTTGTATTTTTGACATAAGAGCTTTATTTTTTTGTATTCTGCAGATTTGCCCAACAAATTTACAGCAAGTATAGCCTTTGTTTTTTTACTAATCTGGTTCTCAATTAAATCGACATCAATATTTAGTGATTTAGCGTTTATATCTACAAAAACAGGCTTAAAACCCAAATAGAACAGTGGTGAATAAGTGGTTGACCAGCCAATTGCAGGAACAATAATCTCATCTCCCGGCATAACAGCTTTTTTAAGGAATCGAAGTGCTGCAATAGCAATTAAATTTGCTGAAGAGCCACTATTTACGCAAATCGCGTATTTTACCCTGAATTTTTTAGCAAATTTTTTCTCAAAATCTGCAATTTGAGGACCCATTGAGAATCTATTACTTTTTATGACCCTATTAATTGATTCAATTTCTTTTTGGGACCAGCTATCGTGAATAAGTGGATACATCAATTAACCTCGTAATATTTTTTTAAAGATTTAAGACTCTCATCAAAATCTAATTCAGAAATGAAGCCTAATTTTTTTATTTTTCTATATGAAACCTCATAGTCTCTAAAGTCAGGGTCCATATTATAATTTTCACTAAATAAATGAGCGTTCGTAAGTTCGCATATTTTTTTAGCAACCTCCCCTTTTCTAAAATTATTCTTTGAATCGCCAACATTAAGGATACTCTGCGAATCAAAAGCACCGTCAACTGCCATTAAGAAACATCTCGCAGCCTCATTTACTTCAAGGAAAGTTCTTATTGCATGCCCCTCAAAAAGGGTAATACATTTATTCTTGATAGCATCTTTAAATAAATTATTAATTAATAAATCATCTCTAGATTTATTAGAAACACCGTATAAGGTAGCAAGCCTCAAAATAACGCCATTAATCTCTTGCACAATTTTTTCGCCTTCAGATTTTGTTCGAGAATAAAGTGTAGATGGATTCAAAGGGGTCGATTCGTCACAAATACCATCTACTTTTCCGTAAGCTGCGCCCGTAGAAGAAAAAATAACTCTTTGATTTTTTGAAATGTTCTTACATAGAATTTTAGTGCCTTCTACGTTAATACTTAACGCTTCATAAGGATTTGAATCGCAAGCCGGAAATCCTACGATTGCGGCTAAATGAATAATTACGTCAGAGCTTTGAAGGGACTTTTTTAGTGATTGTTCGTCCCTAATATCAGCTTTAGTAAAAATATAATTTTTGTTATTGATAAAATTGTTAACAGCTTGAGAACCGTCCTTAAAAAGATCATAAATTTCAACTAAATTGTTCTTATCTTTTAAAAGATTGCATATAGAACTTCCGATATATCCAGCACCACCAGTTATAAGTATTTTCATATTTAACTCTTCTCATGTTTTAGCAACATTATAAGGCAAATAATGAATATTCTTTTGATCCGATATAATGAAAAAAATTTTTTAAGGTATTGAATTAGATAAGATTTTCTGTAATTTAATATTAACTTACTGTTTTTTTCGATATTAAATTGTAATCGGAGATAATTGATAATCTTTACCCTTTCTCTAATTTTGAAAATTTGATTATTATGATGAAGTCTGTAATTTATTAAGCAATCAGCAGACCAATAAATTTTCCCCTGATTTACCAATGAAATAAGTAATGCCAAATCTGAATGAATCCCAATAACTTCAAAATTCATTACATCAAAACGAACGAATCTATTTCTATAGATATAAGAAGAAAAAGGTGGATGACCAATAGAACCTCTTAAAAAATATTTATCTAATAAAGACATGTAGTCATTGATGATTAAATCATGGCTTATGTTAACTAATTTTTTTTTCGTTTTTGAGGTCCGATTTATTATGTAAGCGTTACATGCGTATGCTGAAAGATTCTTATCGCGCTCTAAAACATTTATACCACTCTCAATAAAATTAGATTTCATAACATCATCATCATGAAACATAATTAGATAATCAGAAGAAGATTCTTTTATAATGATATTGTGATGCTCAATAACATTAAGTCCATATCTTCTAATATATTGTAATTCTGGAAATTTTTTTTTGATAAAAAACTCTACAGTGTTACTTATTGAATTATCGCTAATTATTAAATTAATTTTTATCTTCTGATTTTTAGTAACTTGCTTTAGTGCTGACAATATAGCTTCTTCAATAAATTCAATTCTCTCGAAAGCCATAATGTATAAATCTAAATTTATTTTTAAATTCATAAATTTTCTAAAGCAATTTTAATTTTTCATAAGAAGTAACTTTGAAATAATGAGTCATTCAAACCACCTTCATAATTCAAAATTTCTTGATCTGCAACTAAGCCACAAACTTTAGAGTCTAGGGCGTGAATGTTAATTTTGCTAACCAAGCCCGAACCATTTGGCATGGATTCTAGAAGCCAGCTTCCAAATCCGCCATCCTTTAAGTGGTCTTCAATTGTTACAATTTTGTTGGATTGTTTAATTTGAATCTCTTGCATGTATTTATATTTCATTCCCCATAATGGTAACGATTTTAAAGTGTAGCTTTCTTTTGCTAATTTTTTCAAAAATTGATTGGCATAATTTAAGGTGGGGCCAGTAGTTAAAAAAGTTATTGTGTTCTGATCACCATTATTTATAGTACACCACTCACCTGGAGTAATATTGGGAACTTCCTTATGGATATTTTGCTCCCCTGACTTTCCAAGCCTTAAATAGCTGGGCTGAGGGTTTTCTAAAAGATACCTCATACACGCTCTTGTTTCTTGTGGATCTCCGGGAGATGCAATAAGCATATTCGGCATTATTCTCATTAATGCATAATCTTGAATGGCATGATGAGAATAACCTAACTTTCCATAAGCCAATCCTCCTCCAACGGAAACTATTGTTACGGATAAATTATGGTAATCGACATCGTTTCTTATTTGTTCTGCGCATCTAAAAGTTGGAAAATTTGCTATAGAATATACAAAGACGTGAAATCCTTCAGATGCCAATCCGGAAGATAATCCCATCATATTTTGTTCAGCAACTCCTGCATTAAAAAATCGATTAGGAAAACGCTTGGCAAATGGCTCTACAACGCCATATCCAAGATCTCCGACAATAAGGCAAATTTTATCGTTTAACTCAGCTGCACTTACAAGCTCTTCAATAAATGCATTACGCATTTGAATAATCAAGCTCTTTAAGGGCTAACTCTAATTCAACATCATTTGGATTTTTATAATGCCAAATTACTTTATTTTCCATAAAGCTAACGCCTTTTCCTTTTATGGTATGGGCAATTATAACTTTTGGTTTTTTTATAGCGACAGTAGAAAGAGCATTAAAAATTTCATCATGATTATGTCCATCAATATTTAACACACAACATCCAAAAGATTCTATTTTTTCTGTAAGCGGCTCTAGATTAAGTGTATTGGCAACGGTATCAAGACTTTGAAGTTTATTATAGTCAATAATAATTGTTAGATTATCTAATTTATGGTGAGCTGAGTATATTAATGCTTCCCAATTTGAGCCCTCATCCATTTCTCCATCACTCAATAAGACAAATACTTTCCAGGTTAAATTATTAATTTTTGCTGCAACCGCTTTACCAACAGCAAATGGAAGTCCATGACCTAAAGATCCCGTAGAAAATTCAACACCACAAACCTTATGGCTTATATGATTCATCAAAAGAGAAAAATTATCACCGAAACTATGAATATCAGCATCTGAAATAAAATTGATTTCCCGAAGGGCTGAATATACAGCGACACAAGCATGGCCTTTACTGAGAATAAATCGATCCCTTTTATAAGATCTATCATTTTCAATGTCAAAATACATAACTTTTCCATATAACACAGCAATAATGTCACAAATAGATAAAGCGCTAGCAATATGAGATGCTTTTGCTCGATGTACCATTCGCAAGGAATTTTTACGAATATTTAATGCAAAATCTATAGTTGATGTCATTAAATACTACTTAAGAATTTCTTTTATCTGATTTGCAACATGCATAACTTGATCTTTTGTTAAGCAAACACCACTGGGTAAATTGATTGCCTGGTTGCCAATTAAAAATGCAATGGGTTTTGGCTCCTGCTTTACTGGCCAAATTGGATACTGGCTAATTGCAGGGAAAACCGGTCTTGAATCAATATTTCTTGATTTTAATTCTTTTATTAAATTATCTCGACTGACGGGACTTGTATGCTCTAATCGGATACTAGACATCCAATAAATACTTCTAGCCCCCTCAACCTCTTTATTTAATAGAACATTTGGTAACCCTTCTAAACCTTCCTCGTACCAGGAAAATATTCTTCGCTTCATCTCAATAAGCTCATCGACTCTCTCTAATTGAGCCAATCCAAGAGCCGCCTGAATGTTAGACATTTTAAATTTAACGCCATCTTCATCTATCCAAAATGTGCGACTTGGATTTCTACCTTGATCCCAAATTTTGAATGCTTTTTGATACAAATCTTTATCGTTAGTTACGAGCATACCGCCTTCGCCAGTTACCATAAGTTTTGCTCCCTGAAAACTAAATCCTGCAAAACTGCCAAAAGAGCCACATCTTTTTCCTTGCCATTCTGCACCGATTGCTGGGGCTGCGTCCTCAACAATTTTTAAATCATATTTATTTGCGAGTTGCATTAAATTTGTCATGCGTGCTGGATGCCCATACATATGCACAGGCATAATTGCTTTTGTTTTATTGGTAATTAATTTCTCTACTGAACGTGAGTCGATATTCCATGTGTCTATTTCAACATCAGCAAAAATAGGAGTAGCTCCAACGTACCTTACTGCGTTAGCAGTAGCGACCCAAGTTTGATCAGGAACGATCACTTCGTCACCATGACCTATGTCTAGTGCCATTAATGCAATTTGCATGGCTCCTGTGCAACTTGAAGTTGCCATTGCATAATCAACTCCGACATACTCTGCAAAAGCACTTTCAAATTTAGTGAGATATTTTGACCATTCACCATTCCAACCTTTTGAGGCAGCATCATAAGCATAGAAACTCTCTTTAGAAGATATGGATGGCCCCGCAGTTAAAATCATGGATTGTCCAACATCTTGCGCAGGTGGTTTCCATGTCATTTTTATAAAAAATTTATCTGGTTTTTCAGTCTTGTCAGCTTGCCGATAACTAAGAACGTTATTTTTTGTTTCTTTGATTAATGGGATTTTTTCGGTCTTAACAAAATTATTTTTTTCATAAAATTTAATTGCATGAATATTATCTTCCATGACTCTCAAAAAAAAGATATCAACATTAATTGTTTTGCGAGCCCAGTTAATAAGAGAAATTAGCGCCTTTGAAAAAATACCTTTTGGTGAATCTAAATTCCCTTTGACTACATTGTCAATTTCAAATTCAAATTGATTATTATGACAGCCATTAAAACCAATGTGTCCAGCAACATCTCCTTTGTTATCTACAACTAAAAATAATATTCTATCTTCAACATTTAAAAGCCGATCTTTAAACCAGGTTTTTGTACTTTCAAGAGTTGCTTCAAATTGAGTTGGGTAGACATGAACGTTTTCGTTCCGCCAAATAGTTAATTTTTGCATTAAGGTACTATCATTTATATGAGCAAAACATAGAGGCAAAAGAAAACCGATCTCATCGATTGCTATAGAATTAATATAGGCATCTTTAATATTTTGTGATGCTTTTAGGAAATTAAAATTATTAGTTACTGATTTTTTAAAAACTTCTATTTTTCTATTATGCATTATCATCTCCGGAAAATATTAAAAGCCTAAGCCAAAAAAATATTCAATTTTTGTTCCTACAAAATCAAGTATTTCTTCTGTAAGTCCGGGATAAACGCCTATCCAAAAACTATCATTCATAACTCTATCAGTATGCTTCAAATCACCGCTGATAAGATAATTGCGTCCTTGCATGTAGGGCTGACGGGTTAAGTTCCCTGCAAATAATAAACGTGTACCAATTTTTTCTTGATCAAGATAAGTCAGTAAATCAACTCGACGGATATTCGTCTCAGTCTTAATGGTAATTAAAAAGCCAAACCATGAAGGGTCTGAATTAGGCGTAGCTTCAGGAAGAATTAAAAAATCTTTACACGATTGAAGACGCTCATATAAATAGTTGAAGTTTTTCTTGCGTATCTCAATGAAGTTTTCTAATTTATCCATCTGGGCTAAACCACACGCAGCCTGCATATCGGTGATTTTTAAATTGTAACCCAGATGTGAATATGTATATTTGTGGTCATAACCTTCTGGAAGGTCGCCTAATTTCCAACAGAAACGTTTGCCGCAGGTATTGTCTTTACCAGGAGCACAATAACAATCGCGACCCCAATCGCGGATAGACTCTATTATTGTCTTAAGTGCCGCGTTGTTAGTAAATACAGCGCCGCCTTCACCCATTGTAATATGATGTGCCGGATAAAAGCTTAACGTGCCTATATCACCAAAAGTGCCTGTTAGTTGTCCGTTATACCGAGACCCTAATGCATCACAATTATCCTCGATGAGCCATAAATTGTATTTTTTGCAAATTTCCAAAATAACTTTTAAGTTAAATGGGTTACCAAGAGAATGAGCTAGCATAATAGCCTTGGTTTTTGGGCTAATTGCCTCCTCAACCTTTGTCACATCAATATTATGTGTAGCAATGTCAATATCAACAAATACAGGGATCGCACCAAATTGTATAATTGGATTCACGGTTGTAGGAAAGCCGGCTGCCACAGTAATAACTTCATCGCCTACTTTAACTGCACGCTCTTTAAGTTGAGGTGATGTCAATGCTGAAAATGCTAGAAGATTTGCTGATGATCCTGAGTTTGTTGTGATTAAAAATTTTACCCCTAAAAAAGTCTTTAATTTTTTTTCAAAAGCCTCATTAAATCTCCCTGTTGTAAGCCATCCATCTAAGGATGCTTCAACCATAGCTTTCAATTCTGCAGCATCAAGCACCTTTCCAGAGGGCGGAATCAAAGTCTGACCTGGCTCAAAAGGTATTTTTTGAAATTTAACCGAAGCAAACTCATCTATAAGACTTGCAATTTCAATTCTAATATTTTGTAATTTATCCAAATGTAAACTCCGATTTAAAGATATGAGCTATTTAAATATTCATCGATCTCATTCAACGAATACTCTCTCATATTTTTTTGTTTAAAATTTGCTTTGTACCACAAACAAGTTCTTTTAATGGTTTCATTTATATCCCATCTAGGCTTCCATTTAAGCTTAGTCATTGCTTTATTACTGTTTAACTTTAAATAATTAGCTTCATGAGGATTCATTATGTTGTGATCTGTTGAAAATTTTGAGCCTTCAGCCCAATAATGAGTAAGTTTATTTGCAATCCACTCCACATTTTTTACTTCAAATTCTAACGGCCCGAAATTCCATGCTTCAGCATACGTAGCTCCTTCCTTATATAGCTCTTGCGCAAGCATAAGGTACCCACTTAATGGCTCTAAGACATGTTGCCATGGTCGAATCGATAAAGGATTTCGAATAATAAGCTCTTCTTTGTTTGTTATGGCCCGAATAAAATCTGGAATTAATCGATTCTGAGCCCAATCACCCCCACCAATCACATTGCCAGCTCTAGCAGAAGCAATTGCAATATGGCGGTTATCGTATGTTTCAGAGTTAAAGAAAGAGGAACGGTAAGCTGATGTAACTAGTTCCGCACATCCCTTGCTGCTGCTGTAAGGGTCATACCCCCCCATTGCATCATTCTCAGTATACCCATAATCAGATCTCTCTTGATTGTCATAACATTTATCACTTGTCACATTAACAACAGCCCTTACTGAATCGGATAAGCGAGCAGTTTCCAAAATATGCACAGTGCCCATAACATTTACAGAGTACGTGTCGATCGGAGAGTTATAGGAGTCTCGTACAAGGGATTGAGCCGCCATATGAATAATTATTTCTGGCTTAGCTTTATCGACTGTTTTCTGAAGCAGATCAAAATCTCTTATATCGCCGATAATGGATTGAATACTATCCTCGATATTTAATATATTAAATAAATTTGGTTGCGTTGAAGGGGAAAGAGAGAAGCCAGTCAAGTTAGCTCCTAAAGAAGAAAGCCATAGAGTTAACCAACTCCCCTTAAAACCAGTATGTCCAGTTAAAAGAACAGATTTATTTTTCCAAAAAATTGGGTCTATTGCCATATTTTCCAGGGTGCTGAATTCGCCCTCCAAAGACCATCAAGATAAAGCTTGTCTCTTAGGGTGTCCATGGGCTGCCAAAAACCATCATGGACATAGGAAGCAAGCTCGCCATCTTTGGCTAATTTTTGGAGAGGGTCTTTTTCTAGAATCGTCTTATCACCCTCAAGGTAATCAAAAATTGCAGGCGAAAATACAAAAAAACCACCATTAATAAATGCTCCCCCACTACTAGGTTTTTCTGTAAAGTCAACAACTTTTTTATCTTTAATATCCAAAACACCAAAACGTGCAGGAGGTAAAACTGCTGTTAGTGTTGCTTTTACATTTGTTTTTTTATGAAAGTTAATTAAGTTGTTCACATTAACATTAGAAAGTCCATCGCCATATGTTAAACAAAAACAATCTTCGTCTTTAACATAGTCATAAACTCTCTTCAATCGACCCCCAGTCATTGTGTATTCGCCTGTGTCTACAAGAGTTACTTTCCATGGCTCAGCATTTTTTTGATGAACTGTCATCTCATTATTTTTCATGTCAAATGTG
>JACCDP010125966.1_pt1 | contig 15035 bp, 12 predicted proteins | sample 7445841 | NCBI WGS metagenome assembly JACCDP01 (sample SAMN15323441, study PRJNA562643) | freshwater metagenome | isolation source: river surface water | place: USA:Blue River Watershed | collected 2017-08-17 | reverse complement strand
TTTTGAAAAAGCATGGAGAATTTCTTGCTAAGAATCCTAATGAATTTGTTTTTATTGAAGGTCACACTGATGAGCGTGGCGGTAAAGAATACAATTTAGCATTGGGACAAAGACGAGCGAATGCTGTTAGAGTTGAGTTAATGAGATATGGAGCTACTGATAGCCAAATAGAAGCGTATTCTTACGGTTCAGAAAAGCCCAAAGCACTAGGATCAAATGAAGAAGCTTGGAGTCAAAACAGGCGTGTTGATTTGTATTACAAAAACTAATTACCTATTTGGAGAGATTAACAATGAATATTGATTTAAACAAGTACCAAGAATTTGTAGAGGCAGTAACTAGTAAAGAAAGTAATACTTACGATCATTTACAACGCAGGATAGAAGAATTACGCAATAGTAATACCGTAAACATTAGTTTGTTAATGACTGCTGTTATTGGACTTGCAGCAGAAACAGGCGAATTTTGTGAGATTCCAAAGAAGATATTATTTCAGGGCAAACCCCTAAATGAGGAAAGTATTTTCCATATGAAGCGTGAGTTGGGTGATGTTATGTGGTACTGGGTCAATGCATGTAGGGCGCTACATTTGGACCCCAACGAAGTCATTGCAGAGAATGTTAAGAAGCTTGAAGCACGATATCCAGGTGGAAGCTTTGATCCATATCACAGCGAGAATCGTAAAGACGGTGATTTATAATTAAGACCTTCTCCAGATAAATACAATATCTGGAGAATTTTTATGGCTTCATCTTACAATTTACAAGAATTAAAAGACAATCTTTTTAGTGACCTAAGATATCGTTTGGGTGACGGCATAGTTGACGTAGAACTTGATCCTGAACACTATGAGGCTGCATATAGATATGCTATAAAAGTATATCGTCAACGTGCGCAGAACGCAACTATTGAATCCTATACACTATTCGAAATTCACAAAAATCAAAATGTGTATACATTACCAGACGAATTTATCAACGTCAGACAATTATTCCGCAGAACTGTTGGCTTAGAAACAGGTCCATCAGCGAGTAGCTTTGATCCATTTAGTAGTGCAATTCTTAACACCTATCTTCTAAATTACAACTATGCTGGTGGACTTGCAACATATGATTTCTATGCTGGTTACATTGAATTAGCAGCACGTATGTTTGGTGGATATGTTATCTACACATTCAATCCAGTAACAAAAGAATTACGTATTGTGCGTGACCCTAAGGGTTCAGGGGAAAAAGTACTAATTTGGGCTGATATTCAACGACCAGAACTAGAACTACTGCAAGACCCAGGAGCCGGAGTTTGGATTGGTGACTGGACACTTGCGCAGTTAAAGAGTATACTAGGTGAAGCACGTGAAAAGTTTGCTAGTATAGCTGGTCCAGCAGGTGGAACAACATTAAACGGTACAGCACTAAAAGCAGAAGCAAAAGCAGCACAAGATCAACTTATTGAAGATTTACGTAGATATGTTGATTACAGTCAACCACTAACTTGGGTACAAGGTTAACCTTTACTTTATGAATCTGTTCTTTTTTGTAATATAATAGTCATGTTACAAGGAGAAAAAATGCTAGTCAGCGTTACTGGATTTATCGGATCAGGCAAAGATACTATTGCCGACTACCTTATTACAGAACATGGTTTTAAAAAAGAAAGTTGGGCCGGAAGTCTAAAGGACGCAGTGGCTCATATTTTTAGTTGGGAACGTGAATTGCTTGAAGGAACTACAAAATATTCAAGAGAATGGCGTGAACAAGTTGATCCATGGTGGAGTGAAAGGTTGGGTATTAAAGACCTTACCCCTAGATATATTCTTCAGCAATGGGGCACAGAAGTAGGTCGTCAGAGTTTTCATGATGAAATATGGGTAGCTAGTCTTGAAAATAAACTACGACAAACAAAAGATGATGTGGTAATTACAGATACACGTTTTCCAAACGAGCTTGATGCTATACAAAGATTAGGTGGAATAACGATAAGAGTGCATCGTGGTCCTAAACCTGATTGGTATGATGACGCTGTTTCGGTTAATAAGGGGCCTAAACATATAGGATGGTCATTATCTAAAGACAGATTAGGTAAATTAGGAATACACCCAAGTGAATACAGTAGTGTAGGATTAAAATTTGATCATGAAATTCACAATGATAGCACGATAGATGACTTATTCAGTTGCGTCAAACATATGCTACAGTTAGATTAATCGACCTCTAAGTCTCCGCGTTTCCAAATTGTTTCTCTACGCTTTACAATTTCGACACAATTTAAACATACTGTCCGTAGATTAAACAAATCAACATTGTTAAGATTACCGTCAATATGAAAGACTAGGAGTTGGCTTTCATATTGCTTTTTGAATCCACATATATCACATGTGGATTTTTTCTTATATCCTGCTAGTTTCCATTTAGGTTGTTGTGGGACCAGTTTCTTGTTTTTTCGTCTACACTCCTCACACTTGCTTCTATAGTGTCTGACCCCGTCCCTATAGTAGTTAGCTGCACATGGATTTTTATTACAAACCTTACAGATTGGTCTTTTCATATCAATATTTAGTACAACTCTTCCCGAAGAGTTTATAGAACCGCATTTTCTCAAATTATTAATAAATATAATTATACTAGGGAGTTAACCCTCAAAATCATAACATATAAGGAAATATAAAATGGCTCTAACATCACCAGGCGTAGAAGTAACAATTATTGACGAAAGTAACTACGCACCAGCCCAAACTAATTCAGTTCCATTTGTGCTTTTAGCTACAGCACAGAATAAATCAAATGCTGCAGGTACTTCAGTAGCACCAGGTACCACTGCTGCTAACGCTAATAAGGTTTACAAAGTAACAAGTCAACGTGATTTAGTTTCACTCTATGGAAACCCATTCTTTTACAAGACAACAAATGGTACTCCAATACAGGGTTACGAACTTAATGAATACGGACTTCTTGCAGCTTATTCTACATTAGGTGTAACCAATGGAATTTGGGTACTACGTGCTGATATTGATTTAGCGAGTTTAGTAGGTACACTAACACGTCCTAGAGGCAATCCAACAGACGGTACTTATTGGTTAGATACTACAACTACAAACTGGGGAATTTATGAATTTAATAAAACCACTGGTAAATTCACACAGCAGACACCAATCGTTATCGTAAATTCAAGTGATTTAGCTGGTGGATATCCATTGCAAAGTATAGGCAATATAGGTAGTTATGCAGTCGTTGCAATAGAGCCTACGAATGTTGACCCCTACAATCAAAGCATGTATTTCTATAAAAATCAATTTAATTCTTGGGTTCAGTTAGGCACTACTGAGTGGTCTTCTACTGTTCCAGCAGTAACAGGAACTGTTTCTAATCCTACTTTATCTGCAGGCGCAACTTTTACTATTTCAGTGATAGGTACAACAGTAAATTATAGTTTGGTAGTAGGTGTTCCTGCTGCACCAAATAATACTGTAAGTGGTGTGGCTGAAGCAATTAATGCATTAGATTTGGGAGACATTACTGCAAACGTGACTAATGGTAGATTAAACGTATATTATAGTCCTCAACCTGAATTTCCAGGAAGCACTTCATACATTTCATTTAGCTCAAGCGATACAGTTTTAAATGACATGGGAATTTCAAGTACAAGTAAGTTTTATCCACCTGAAATGATTGCAGGAGCTTCATCACAAATGCCTTTATGGACGTCAGGGCAGAATACACCTCATCCAACAGGTAGTGTTTGGTTAAAAACTTCAATTGCGGGAAATGGTATGAATGTCATAATGCAAGAATTTGTAACTACATCTTCTGCGTTTGTTCAAAGACCTGTTGGGATTTATCCTAATTTACCGCAAGCTACATTCCAAATTACCGGAACAGTGGGCGGACAAAATATTCCTGCTGGCACTGTAATTGGTGTGTTTAACTCATTAGGAAACGTTACTACTAATGTATGTAATAACTTGTATTTTTACGAAAGACTTATAACAGGTCCTACAGTTATTACTAGTACAGTACAAAATCCATCATTACCTAACAGTGGTGTTTTCTCCGTAGTGTTACCTGCAAATCTTAATCAAGTTTACAATGTAACGTTACCTGGTGCAGGTACTGTTAGCTCATCAGAATTTGTAATAGCATGGCAAAATGCAAACATACCAAACACAACTGCTTCAGTAACAACAGATGGATCTATTCAAATTACAAATTCAGTTGGTGGAGAGATTGTTTTAGTTCCAAATGCAAATTATCCTACTCTACTAGACACAGCAGGTCTATCTTATTCAGTAAATTCTAGAGTTCAACCATTTGTGAATAGTGGAATAAGTGCGTTAGCTGCTCCTCAATACAGCACAACTGGTGCAGGTACGGGCTGTACTGTAAACGTGACCATAAGCGGAGATTCATACATACCGTATGGAATAGCAGCAGGTGGTTCTTCATATAATGTAGGTGATTTTATAACAGTCCAAGGATCGTCATTAGGTGGAATAAACGTTACGAACGATTTAGTAGTAAGGGTAATGTCTGTTAATTCAGGCGCAGTAACATCTGTAGCTTATGTTTCAGGCACCGCTGCTCCTGTTTATTTTAGTATATTATCAAACTGGAATAGAATTGAATATACTGCAAATGAAGGAGCACCATTTACTAATCCATTAAATAATACAAATTGGTTCTATAGTTCTATTGATCAAGTAGACATCATGATTCAACAAGGTGGTGCTTGGAAGGGTTATAAGAATGTAAATTATGATTCTTCAGGTAATCCAATTACAACAGGCACAAATGCTACCGATCCAAACGGACCAATAATTAGTGCTACAGCTCCTACTACACAAACCGATGGGACTGCATTAGTTTACGGTGATTTATGGTTAGACAGTAGTGATTTAGAAAACTATCCTCTCATAAGTCGTTGGCAGAATAGTGATGGTATTGATCAATGGATACTAATTGATAATACCGATCAAACCTCAGGAGATGGTATTGTATTTGCAGACGCACGTTGGGCAGGAAACGGTACAACTGATCCAATTAGTGATCCAATTCCAACTATCGTTAGTTTACTCACAAGCAATTATCTTGATTTAGATGCACCTAATCCAAGCTTATATCCGCAAGGAATGTTACTGTTTAACACACGCCGTTCTGGATACAATGTAAAACAATTTAGATCAAACTACTTTAATGCACAAACATTTGGAGAAGTTACACTTCCATTAGTAAAGAACGCATGGGTATCAACAAGTGGACTGCAAAATGATGGTAGTCCATATATGGGTAGAAAAGCACAAAGAGCAATGGTCGTACAAGCATTGAATGCTTCTATTGCAACTAATCAAACAATACGTGAAGAGGACAACTTCTTCAATTTAATGGCTTGTCCAAACTATCCTGAATTACAACCACAAATGGTAGCACTTAATAATGAGCGTGGTAATACTGCTTATATTCTTGGTGATACACCAATGAGATTAAGTGATCAAGCAACAGATATCGAAGCTTGGGCTAAAAATACTGCAGGTGCTGCAAGCACAGGTGAAGATGGATGTGTAACACGTGACACTTACTTAGGGTTGTTCTATCCAAGTGGCTTAAGCACAGACCTAACTGGTACACCAGTAGCTGTTCCACCAAGTCATATGATGTTAAGAACATTCTTACGTAACGATACAATCGCTTATCCTTGGTTGGCACCAGCTGGTACTCGCCGCGGTACGATTGACAATGCTACAAGTATTGGTTATGTTGATGCTGATACAGGCGAATTCCAAGTTATTAAGAATCGTGTAGGTATACGTGACGTTTTATACAGTAACTTTATTAATCCATTAGCATTCTTTACAAGTGTTGGATTATTAAATTATGGTAACAAGAACTCATTTGACAGTCAGTCTGCACTTGATAGAATCAATGTTGCTAGACTTGTAAACTATATTCGTGAGAAGTTAACAGTGTTAGCTCGTCCTTTCGTATTTGAACCAAATGACGCATTAACAAGAAGTCAGATAACAAGCGTTGTTCAAACACTATTTGTAGATTTAGTTGCAAAGCGTGGTATATACGACTACTTGGTTGTTTGTGATGGTACAAATAATACTCCTGCACGAATAGATGCAAATCAATTATGGATTGATATCGCAATTGAACCTGTTAAGGCAGCTGAGTTTATTTACATACCTGTAAGAATCATGAATACAGGTGAAATAGCAGAACGAGGTTCAGCGATATTCGGTTAAACTTGAGCATTTTTTAAGATAAATATATTAAGGAGATACACAAATGGCAACAGCATCACAATCATTGTTCAATATGTCTGTAGGGCAAGACAACACGCCCAGCACAGCAGCACTGTTGATGCCAAAATTACAATACAGATTTAGAGTACTATTTTTAAACTTTGGTGTGGGCGGTTCTACTCAAGAATTAACCAGACAGGTGATAGATGTAGCAAGACCTCAAGTAAGTTTTTCAGAGATTCCAATTGACATCTATAACTCTAAACTATATTTGGCAGGAAAGCATGAGTGGCAAATGACCACAATTAATTTGCGTGACGATGCCACTGGCAGTGTTGCAAGATTAGTTGGTCAACAAATTCAAAAGCAAATGGATTTCGTTGAACAAGCCAGTGCAGCAACAGGTCAAGATTATAAGTTTCAGATTAACTATGAAGTTCTAGATGGTGGTAATGGCACAGCTACACCAACTGTATTAGAAACATGGGAAATGTACGGTTGTTTTATACAAAATGTAAACTACAATACACTAAACTACGGCTCAAATGAACCAGCTACAATAGCACTATCAATAAGATTTGATAACGCAATTCAAAGTCCTCTTGGTTCTGGTATTGGTGTTTCAGTTGGTCGTGCATTAGGCGGCACAACTATCACAGGTATTGGTACTTAATTACTAGATGGCAGGATTCATCGACAACCTATTAGGTGAGAATCTCGGAGAAGGTGTTCTAGGTGGTTTATTTGGAACAGAATATCTCCGAGATTTCCAACATGCAAGTAGGGTTTTTCGTAGCGATAGCTATTCTTATAGCCCAAAGTTTAAATTTCTATTTCATGTAACATTTGAAATTAATACTGAATTAGTAGGTATTACTAGATTTTTCCCTCAGGGAACTAATACACACTTTGGACTTGCAGTAAAAACTATTCAATTACCCACTTACACATTTGATACGACTACATTAAATCAATATAATAGAAAACGTATTGTTCAAACTAAAGTAAAGTATGATGATATTAGTGTTACATTCCACGATGATAACGCTAACTTAATTCGTAATTTATGGTATGCATATTTTACATACTACTATAAAGATTCAACTCAAAATGCAGCACAAACATTAGGTGTGACTCCTAATGATACACTTACCCCAAATTTTGTAAATCAGTTTGCTACTAGTAGTAATGTATTTGATTATAACAGAAGAAATACATATGACAACTCGATTTATGGGGACGATGAATGGGGCTATATTGGGCAAAGCACGAAAGATCAATTAACTGCATTAGCAAATACACTAGGAGTAAGTAAAGCTCCTTTCTTTAAAGCTATTAATGTGTATGGATTTAATCAACATAATTTTGTACAATATAGACTTGTAAATCCAATGATAACTTCATTTAAGCATGATACATATGACTATTCTTCTGGTAATGGTACTATGGAACATACTATGGGAATCGCATATGAGGGTGTTAATTACTTTGAAGGTGCTGTTGATGGTAGAGCAATTATGAGCAATGGCACATCACCTAATGCTAAACCTGTTGTTGGTGATTTTGGTATGGACCTATATGATACTGTGCTAAGTCCTATAGCAAGACCTGGTGCTAATCAAACAATATTAGGGCAAGGTGGCTTAGTTGATGCTGCAGGCGGTGTATTAGGTGGTATAGGCGGCGGAGATTATTTAGGATCAATACTAAGTGCAGGTAGAGCATATAATACTTTTAAAGGTGCTGACTTAGGTAGATTAGCAACAAGCGAATTCAAAACCGGTGCTATCAATTCTGTTCAGGGTACACCAAATAGAAATACATTGTTTAGCTTCCCTTCATTTAATAGATAACTATGCCTACAAATGATTTAACCAGCCAACTTGATAACACTGTCAAAGTTTTTGATAGATTTTATTCTGCAGATGTAACCGTAAATGCAACAGAATTTGATGTTGTCTATAGTTATTTTAAAAATGTTTGTCAAAGCGAAAATACAGCAAAGAATTTTACTGCAATATTGTTTAGAATTTCTGCTTATACAGGCGAACCTATAATGACATTATTGGAGTTTGTACAAGGTAAGCGAGGACTACAATTAACTGCTACAATGGCATATTATCTCAACAGCTTAAAATCAAAGACAACACTATATGGTGTTGCAAATCTACCTATTCCTAATCAAAATATTCAACGCAACATTGTGATATAAAATGTCTAAATGGGCCCAAGGAATTTACGAAGTAAAAAATCCTAACAAATATGTTGGTAATAAAAAACCAAAATACAGATCAGGATGGGAACTGACATTTATGATGTTTTGTGACAATAATAACAGTGTCATTAAATGGGCAAGTGAATCAATTAGGATACCCTATCGTAATCCACTTACCGGTAAACAGACAATTTATGTCCCTGACTTTTTTATAATGTACGAAAACAAGTTTGGGCAAAAACATGCTGAAATCGTAGAAATCAAACCTAAGAAACAAAGCTTAATTGAAAGCAGAACTGCAAGCGCAAGAGATCGTGCTACAGTCGCAGTTAATCATGCAAAATGGCTAGCAGCAAATGCCTACTGTAAAAGTCAAGGAATAACATTTAGAGTAATAACCGAAGATGACCTATTTTATAATGGTAGAAAAAAGTAAATAAATACTACTATTATATTATAGAGTATGACTAAAAAATTAAGCGAACTATTTGACCTACCATTGGATTCTGAACAAGAACCGTCTGAAGATTTAATTCCTGTACCTGAAGAAATAACTACACAAGCCTACAATAATCTAGAAAAGATAGAGAATGCACTGCCACAAGTTCGAGGTTTAGAAGCTACTGACACTGAAATGGATGAATTAGCAGATTTAGCAAAAGATAGCTATACAGACTTAATGGAACTAGGTATGCAAGTAGACAGTAGATTTGCAGCAGAAATATTCAGCACCGCAGGCACTATGTTAGGACATGCTATTACTGCTAAAACAGCCAAAGTGAATAAGAAGATTAAAATGATCGAATTACAACTTAAAAAAGCTGCATTAGACGCTAAATTGAACGAAAAAACTAAGGAAATAGAGAGTATACCTCAGGGTAATGGGTCCACATTACTAGATCGTAATGAACTACTCAAATCCTTAATCGCAAGCAAAAACGGAAATAATGATAAATAATACTATAGGAATTGAACCATGAAAACCTTTCGCCAATATTTAGTAGAAAGTGTGCGCACATATCGTTACACACTTAAGATAGCAGGAGATGTAGACAGTAAGTTTTTGGACTTATTGCGCATGAACCTCAAAAAGTTTGATCCTGTCAAAATTGAGGATCCTAAGACTACCCCAATTCAAAAAGATCCATATGGATTTCCTGACATTCACAATGAAGCAGTAACTATCATCAAGTGTGAGTTTAAATATCCAGCAACAGAACCAATGATTCAACAGATGGTTCAACTAATGGGTAAAAATGTGAATCAAGTAAGATTAATTACTTCAGATTATGATGATAGCGTAAGTCATGAAGTAGAACAATATGCAAATGAAGCTAGTCATAGTCCATTATTACTACATACAGAATTAGAAGATGATGGTAAAGAAGCAAGCAAAGATTATGCAAATCAATACTTAGATAAAGTTGTACCTAAGAAGCCAACATTTGATTATCAATACGCTGCAGGTAAAACAACTCCTGCCCCAAACAAAACAAAAGAAGGTATTCAGACAAAGAGTCCAATGACTCAAGTAACTAGAGCACCTAAACCAAAAACAGGAGCTAGTTTTAACAAATGATCGATTTTACAACAAGTCAATTGACATGGATAGTTGTAGGCGCATGTAGCTTAGGTGGTGGCGGCTATTTAACTATGACCTCTACAGTTGGTGATTTAGATAAAAAAATTGAAGTGTCTAATGCAAGAGCGGAGGCAATGAATGAGAAGTTAAGTTCATTAAAATCACAATTAGACAGAATAGAAGATAAGATTGATTCGGGCAGAAAATGAAGGCTAAAGATATTATAAAAGAAGCTAGTGTAATGGATTACGAGCCGCCTAAAAATCGTAATGACCCCGCGGCAATAAAGGCAAGAGAACGTGAGCAAGCATTAGGAGCTGATCCTTTTTCACAAATGTTTATTCCCGGAGTTAGCACAGCACAAGATATAGGAGATGTTGCACAAGGTGACTTAAGTGCAGCTCCATATATGGCATTGGGTATGGTACCGTTTGTTGGTGGTCCTCTTAGAAAATTAGCTAAAAAAGTATTTGGTGGTAATGAACGCGGTGCAGCAAAACAATTATTTTCTAAAGAACAAGAAAGACTAGCAAATCTTAGTCCTGCGCAAAGGCAAGCAGAAAAAGAAGTATCAAGTAGCTTACGTCAACCATCAGCGCAGACTTCAAAAGCGAAAAAAGGTGATGAGCCTATAGTAAAACGTGATGAGCCTGTGTTAACTACACAACAAAGAAGTTATAAAGAATTAGATCGTCCTGCAGTGCAAAGAAAAGCAGAAACAGATAAGGCTACAAAAGATGCGGCAGCAGCAGACAAAAGTTCTCAGCCAAGATATACTATAGATCCAAAAACAGGTAAACCGGTTCCTGCCAATGTACAAGCACAACTACAGCAAAAATTGCAAGGTAAAGGTTTTAAAGATCCCGACCCTGGATCTGTTTCAGGATTTAAGGTTCAAAGACAACCAAAAGCAGAACCAAAAGCAGAACCAAAAGCAGAACCAAAAGCAGAACCAAAAGCAGAACCAAAAGCAGAGCCTAAGGTAGAACCAAAAGCAGAAGTATCAACTGAAAAAATGATATATGATCCTTGGGCAAAAAAAATGATTCCGGCAAGTAAATGGAAAGATGCTATACCAAAAGACATAGATCCTTCTTTAGTAAGAAGCATTCTTAAAAAAATTACAAATACGCCTGGTGCAATTAGAGACCTAGCTTTGGCTCCTGCTGCTGCAGCAAAGGCTGTTTGGCCAAGTGGCAAAAAAACAGAAGCACTAACAAGCATTGGTGCACACGCTGCACTAATCGCATATTTATGGAATTTAGCTTCTAAAGAATCAGGAGCAGAAAAATCAAGTTCAGCGCAACAGGGTGATGCCAATAAACCTGTTACTGTGACTCTTGACCCTGGGTCAACAAATGCATCAACTGCTACTACGACTTCTAGTCCTCAATCAACTACGGCAGCACCTGCTGATACAAAATCTGATAAGGGTGCAATGCAAGCGACAATTGATGATGGTGGCGAAAAATCATTGCCACCTGTTGTTGTTACAGCAGAACCAAAAAAAGATAAACCTCAAAAAGCACAACCCGTTGTCAAATCAGATCCAACTCAAAAAGCAGAAGAACCTAAAGCAGATCAGGTTATGGCTACAACTCAACCTTCTTCATGGCAGGTATCAACAGATAAAGATGATACAAGTGCTGAAGCAGATGAAGTAGATGATATAGAAAGTACTCAAACAACGCCTGCTGTTACAAAACCAGCTGAAGAACCAGAAAGTGAAGATGATATAATAAAAAGATTATTGAAATTGTTTGACAAACCTGTAGAAGAACCGAAGCCAGAGCCTAAAGCAGAACCAAAAGCAGAACCCGCACCAGAACCAAAAGCAGAACCCGCACCAGAACCAAAAGCAGAACCGCCAAAGTCTGAACCTGTGACAGAACCAAAAGACAGTAAAGGTAAAGCCGATGCAGAAAAAGGTGACAGTGATAAAAGAGGCGACGAAAAAACAGGCTACCCTAAATTTGACCAAGGTGATAAAAATGAATTACCTACAAATACAGAGAAAAAAGGTAGTGATACTACAACGAGAAAAACAGACAGTGCTGTCAATATAGGACCAGCAACAACAGGAAAAGATAATTTAACAAATTATGTACCACCGGAACCAACAACAACTTATGATCCTAGTCAGGATAGAGCCTCAACGATACGCCGTAATGAATTGCGCCAACGCTCAAGAAGAGGCGCAGATAATGCTGATCTAGAAACTATACCGAGAATGGAACCAGTAAGAGAGTCATTGGATCACATTTTAGCATTAGCAAATATAACAAAGAAAGAAATTGTGGAGTCAACTATGAATATAGACATGAGACAAATGCTTCAACTATTAGATGAAGCAGCAAAAATGGCCGACATTAAAGGCAAAAAGCATACTGGTAAGTATGGCAAAGAATACGACACTGATGAAGAAGGTGATGAGAAATCTAAAGCCAAAGCTGAGCCAGCAGAGAAAAAAGGCCGCGGCCGTCCTAAGAAAGACTCTAATGTAGAAGCTGGTAAGTATAAAGGTGCAGATGATGCAGCTAAGCATTTAATTGGAGGAAGTGCACCTAAAGGTAAATCAAAACTACCAAGCAAGAAGCATACACTAAAAGATTGGGTAGAATACACTGAGCAAACTTTAGTTGAAAGTGAGCAGATTGAAGAAAAAGCAGTTAGCAAGGCTCAACAAAAGTTTATGGGTATGGTCCATGCTGCACAGAAGGGCAAAAAGCCTGCTAGTAAAGAAGTTGCTAAAGTAGCTAAGTCTATGGGCAAGAAAGACGCTAAAGATTTCGCAAGTACTAAGCATAAAGGTCTTCCTGAAAAAGTTAAAGAAGGTGAGAAGTTTACTTCTAATGGTAAAAGAGTAAGCAAGGATCAATATGATACGCTTATGAAAGCTGCAGGGAAACAACCTAGTCCAGCTAATGTTAAAGAAGAACTAAAAGGTGGACAAAAGAATTTAGATAAAAATCAAAACGGTAAATTAGATTCACAGGACTTTAAAATGTTAAGATCAGGTAAAAAGAAAGTAAAAGAAGGTGTTAATTTCGCAGAAATGATGCGTGAAACACAAATGACCATTGAAGAAATGTTAGAAGGACTACAGCAAGAAATAGCTGAGTTCAAGGCTTCAGGTCACATGGGTGAAAAGTTACGTGATGCATTAGATATACATCGTCATAGTAATAAAGACAAATTAATGGGTGAAATGTCTATGATGGCTCAGCCAATGGTTGAAGAACCAGTTGAAGAAAGCCCTTTCAGTTATGCAGCCAAGCAGGCTAAAGCTTCAGGTAAAGATAGTTTTAAGTTAGGTGGGGAAACTTTCCCTGTTAAAGAATCTGAAGAAGTAGAAGAAAGTGGCTTACAAGCATACTTAGGAAATAAGAAGTACGGTAAAGAAGGTATGGATGCACTACGCAAAGCAGGCCGTGAAGGTGCTAGTAAAGAAAAGATGGCTTCTATTCGTGCTAAGCATGACAAGATGGATGAGGATGGACCTGGATCAGCACAACTATACGGTGACGGTGATAGTGATTTTAATCCAGTTAGATCACTTAAACAATTAGCAAACAAAGGCATTGATGCATGGAATGATTATGAGCAAGGAAAGAAAGACCGCTGGGATGCTGCTCTTGGTGGAAATGCCGGTTACATTCCTGGTACATTACCTAGATTTGATACTGAACCTAAAGATAGGGTAAAAGTAGGTCCTCCAACAAGAGACCCGGATCAAAGTGCAAAAGGTAAATTTCAATCAATGCCTAAAGAACCTGCATATGACATTACGGATCGTGAAAAACCATATAGGGACGAAAAGACAGGTAAAATGATTTATCCACCAAAAGGATTAAGCATCAGCGAACCATATGGAAAAGAAGCAATGAAAAAGAAACCCGTAAAAGAAAGTTTAGAATTTAATCTTTGGGACAGTCAACTTGAGAAAATGTTAAATGAAAGTTTAACTGTGACTACAACTCAAGGTGATCATGATCAAGAGGACAGTGTAAGTATCACTGCTAGTGGTGAAAAAGCTAGTGAAATTATGGCACTGTTAAGAAATGCAGGCATGGATAACATGTCACCAGAAGTTTCACCTGAGGTATCTGAAATAGAGCCAGAGCAAATGTTATCAGCATATGGTGTACCAATGTCAAATGATTCAGAAGAATCTAGTTCAGGTAATGATGATATCATGTCATTAATGCAAAAGTTGTCTGGCTTAGCAATGGGTGATATGGGTGATTCAGGAGAAATGCATGTAATTGATGTAGATACAGCTCATGATGAAGAACCAGACACAGAGCATGACGAAGAAGATTCAGAAGATTACAAAGACGAAGAAGGAAGTGAAGATGAAAACGAGAAGGAGAATGAGACTGAAGAAGGCTCTGATGAAGAAGATAGTGATGACGAGGAAGAAAAAGTAGATGAAGCCTATGGTCAAGCAGATGAGGGTAATGCATTCACTGGTAAATTAGCTCAGACTCAGCAAGGTGGCGAATTTGAACTTGACGGTAAAAAGTATAAAGACACAAGTAGTTTAGAAGAAGGTGAAGGTATGTGTCAAGAGTGCGGAATGTACGAGAGCGAATGTAGCCATAACAGAATGGATGAAGCCGATAGTCCTTTTCAAAGTGAGAATTTAGAAAGCGCACGTCCTATTGAAGAAGAACTTGCTAACGGAGCAGATGATACTACTATGCAAGATATTAAGTATCTTATAAAGACCTTAGCCGGTGGTCTAAACAAAGAAAAACGTGATCAAACGACACTGCCCCACACTGCAGTTCGTATGACTGAAGATGTTATTTCAGATTGGAAGAAACTAAGTGGTATAAAATAATAAAACCACACTTATATAGCCCGTCTTTAAGACGGGCTTTTTTTTGGGCAATAGCTTTATAAAATTACGATAAATACACTATAAAGGTAGAAATTTAAAATGGCTCAAGAAACTATAGACTTCGGTGCATACCCCAACGATCCAGATTCGGATG
>JACCDP011502454.1_pt1 | contig 15037 bp, 13 predicted proteins | sample 7445841 | NCBI WGS metagenome assembly JACCDP01 (sample SAMN15323441, study PRJNA562643) | freshwater metagenome | isolation source: river surface water | place: USA:Blue River Watershed | collected 2017-08-17 | reverse complement strand
TTTTTTACCAAGCACTGGGTTTTCCGCTGGCGTCATGCGATGAATGATTTTTATATTTCGCACTGGTCTTCCTTGCGAAATATTGAAGGCGCGAGTCAGCGCGTACAGGAAGATACCAAACGGTTTGCTGCCATCATGGAATCACTGGGTTCGAACATGATGGACTCGCTCATGACGCTGGTGGCCTTCCTCCCGATTCTATGGACCTTGTCGAAGAAAGTGGCAGAAGTGCCGATTCTGGGCGCGGTAGATCATGCACTAGTCTATGTGGCAGTCTTGTTTGCATTGTTTGGCACGGTGATTCTCGCACTGATTGGCATCAAGCTGCCAGGACTGGAGTACAACAATCAGCGCGTTGAAGCAGCTTATCGCAAAGAACTGGTACATGCTGAAGATAATCCGGAGCGAGGCTCAGAGTCCGTCGTGAAAGATCTGTTTTCGCACGTGCGAGCTAACTACTTCCGCTTGTTTTTCCACTACATGTATTTTGATGTGGCGAAATTTACTTATCTGCAGTTTGGCGTTTTGGTGCCCTATATCGCACTTGGCCCGACCGTCGTGGCGGGAGCGATCACGCTGGGTGTGATGCAGCAGATTGTTCGGGCGTTCGGTCGTGTGGAGATGTCATTCCAGTTTTTGGTCAGAAGCTGGAGCACCATCGTCGAACTGATCTCGGTCTACAAGCGCTTGCGAGCATTCGAGGCCACCATTGGCACCTTGGAGGCGTCTCCAGTCATAAGCGATCGAAACCCGTAAGCGTCTCTCTTGCAGACCGCATTTGATATTGGCTATACACTGCATTGCCTGCGCCGGATGGATCGCTTGCCAACGGGATTGGCGACCTAATTATTTCGTTCGTTTTCTGCGAGGTGACCGATGCTTTCCCCTATGAATCGGCACGTGCCCATGTCGCTTATGCTGGCACTGGCATTCTGCGTAACGCCACCCGGTGCCCGGGCAGTTGATCCGGCGCGCGTGCCGACACAAAAGCAGACCAAAGCGGGTCTTTATCTCGATGCGCGCGAAGCATATGAACTCAAGCAAAGACTGGGCGAAAAGGCATTGTTTGTCGATATTCGCACCCGTGCCGAAATTTCTTATCTCGGCATGCCGACGGTTGCCGATGCCCATATTCCTGCATTCGAGCATCCGCCGAATGCCACTTGGGACGATAAAAGCAGCCGTTTCAAGATGGAGCCCAATGCAGACTTTGAGCCCGAGCTGGCGCGCCGTCTGGCCGCACGTCAGTTGAGCAAAAGCGATGTGGTGATTCTGATCTGTCGCTCAGGCGATCGCACGACGCGGGCGGTGAATTTTCTTGCGGATCAGGGCTACAGCAAGGTTTACTCCGTGATTGACGGTTTCGAGGGTGATGCCATCGCAGAAGGCCCGCAAGCGGGACAGCGTGTACTGAATGGCTGGAAGAATGCCGGCTTGCCCTGGACCTACAAGCTAGAGAAAAACAAGATGTATCTTCCGGGGTACTGAACGAGTTTCAAATCGAATGACATCGTCCCCGTACATTCCCCATGCGCATGACAGAGGTTGGACATGATTGCCCTGCTTGAGGCCAAGCGTGCCGGCTTGTTTGCGCGCGTGCATTGGCTGCCCAATATCATCGCTGGTCTCATCGTTGGGATCGTCGCCTTGCCACTGGCAATGGCGTTTGCGATTGCTTCCGGTGCACGACCCGAGCAGGGCATTTATACCGCCATCATCGGCGGTGGGCTGATCACGATGCTGGGTGGCAGTCGGGTGCAGATTGCGGGACCGACTGGCGCATTCATTGCAATCCTTCTCGGTATTACGGCACGGTTCGGTATCGCCGGTCTGCAGGTGGCGACGCTGATGGCAGGTGTGATGCTGCTGCTGATGGGCGTGGCGCGTATGGGTGCCGTTATTCGTTTCATTCCCATGCCGGTCATCGTGGGCTTTACTGCGGGAATTGGCGTGATTATTTTTATCGGGCAGTGGCCTGATTTTTTAGGCTTGCCCAAACCTCAGGGTGAGCACTTCCATGAAAAACTCTGGCATTTGCTGCAATCGCTGACTGACATTCATGGACCCACGCTACTGCTGTCTGTCGCAGGCCTTTTATTGGTCTTGCTCGCGCCCCGAGTGAAAGCACTGGCGCGTGTGCCTGGTCCTCTGATTGCGATGGTGGCGATCACCATGCTGCAGGCAGTCTATCCCTTGCCTGGCGTTGCAACGATTGGCAGTGCCTTCGGCGGCATACCCACGGGTTTGCCCTCGTTTGCCCTGCCTGCGATGACGCTGTCGCAAATCATCATGTTGATAGGTCCGGCATTCACCATTGCGATGTTGGGCGCGATTGAGGCGCTGTTGTCTGCAGTGGTGGCCGATGGCATGGCTGGCACCCGCCATGATTCCAATCAGGAGCTGATCGGTCAGGGTATCGCGAATATGGTCGTGCCTCTATTTGGTGGATTTGCAGCGACCGGTGCGATTGCACGCACCGCGACCAATATACGCAATGGTGCCAATAGCCCGCTGGCGGGAATCACGCATGCGGCGGTACTGGTAGCGGTCTTGATGTTTCTTGCGCCACTAGCTTCTGGCATACCACTGGCAGTATTGGCAGCGATTTTATTTGTCGTTGCCTGGAATATGAGTGAGCTGCCGCGCTGTGTGCAGATACTCAAAACGGCACCCATTGCCGATCGGGTGATTCTCGTGATTACCTTCTTGCTGACAGTGTTCGCTGATCTTGTGGTGGCAGTGAATGTGGGGGTAATACTCGCGATATTGCATTTTTTGCGTCGCATGTCGGATGCGGTGGAAACTCAGCCGGCTGATCCGCACTCGCTTGCGCGAGAGCTTGCTCAGCATGGCATCACGGAGCTACCCGATGGCGTCATGGTGTTCGAGATTGCGGGCCCCATGTTTTTCGGTGCCGTTGATAATTTCGAACATGCACTGGCTGGCACTCACACCGATCCGAAGGTATTGGTGATTCGTCTGCGTCAGGTGCCTTTCATGGATATGACGGGCATACAGGCTTTGCAGGATGCCTCGCACAAGCTTGGCAAGCGCGGGGTAAGCGTCATTTTTTGCGAGGGCAATGAGCGCGTGCTCGGCAAGCTGGAGCGAGCCGGCGTGGTCGGCGAGCAAGGCGTTCTGCATGAAAGTGACTTGTCGGGTGCTGTACGTCTGGCTGCCGAAAATTTAACCCTGAAGAAGAACTGATTCAAAGAAAACTCCACACGCTCGTGCCCTACAAGGCAAAGCAACAGCGTTGGTTACATCAACCCGACATTCTCTGGCACCTCATTCGAGCCAAGGCCGTTGAAGAGAAAACATTGCCACATGACTCAAGGCCCGGGATTACAGCAGCTCCCGACCGAGAGGAACGTAATGCTTTTTCTCGCTACTCCGCAATTTCGGTTCTGATTGACGCTCATTACCTACCTCCGCATGAACCTGTGGCCAAACTAACTGCCTAATCTCGGGTCGGCTGGCGATATAGGTCTTTTTTGGAGCGATAACATGAACTTCATCATCTGGATTGTGATCGGCGGCATTCTGGGCTGGATTGCCAGCATGATCATGCGAACTAATGAACAGCAAGGCTTGCTGCTTAATGTGGTGGTGGGCATTGTCGGCGCATTGCTGGGTGGCTGGTTGCTGGCGCCCTTGTTTGGTACAGGCACGATTAATCAAAATGACTTCAGCTTGGGATCACTGATCGTGTCCTTGTTGGGTGCGGTCATTTTGCTGGCCGCCGTGAATCTTTTCTGGCGAGGAAAGCCGCGGTAGGAATGAGCTAGCGCTTGCAGCTTCATGAATCTGGCAGCGTCATCGCTGCCGGATTGACCCAGCGCCGAAAATCTTCTGTACTTATGCTTTCCAGAGTCTGCGCCGCTTCCTGCAAGCTGATGTTTTTTTCATAGGCGTAATGGACAATGCGGGCGGCTTTGTCATACCCGATATGTGGCACCAATGCAGTCACCAGCATCAGTGACGCATGCAGCTGCTGTTCAAGCCGGTCTTGGTTGACCGTGAGACCACGTACTGCATGTAACTCAAAGCTGCGCATGCCATCGGCGAGCAAGCGCAGACTCTGCAAGTGTGCATGGGCAATCAGGGGTTTCCCGACGTGAAGCTCGAAATTACCCAAACCTGTAGAGGCGGTGATCGCTACATCATTGGCAAAGACTTGATAGCAGGCCATCATCAAGGCTTCGGATTGCGTGGGATTGACTTTGCCGGGCATGATGGAACTATCAGGTTCATTTTCAGGTAATTGAATCTCCCCCAGACCACAGCGCGGTCCGGACGCGAGCCAGCGCAGGTCGTTGGCAATTTTGAGCAACGCGCACGCCAGTGTTTTCAATGCCGCGTGTGAGGCATAAAGGGCCTCATGTGAGGCCAGCGCTGCAAACTTGTTGGATGCACTGACAAATGTCAAATTACCCAACCCGGATAACACTGCTGCGACGCGTGGTCCAAATTCGATGGATGTGTTCAAACCCGTGCCGACTGCCGTGCCTCCGATCGCCAATGACAACACACCGGGCAAAGAAGCCTTAAGGCTGTGTTCTGCCATCGTCAATTGCGCAGTGTAGGCAGAAAATTCCTGCCCCAAGGTCAGGGGTGTTGCATCCTGCAAGTGGGTGCGACCGATCTTGATGAGATTGCTGAATTCTTTGATTCTGTCTTCCAGCGTACTGTGCAATTGATGCAAGGCCGGCAGTAATTGATGAACCATAGCCATCGCAATCGCCAAGTGCATCGCAGTCGGGAATACATCATTGGATGATTGCCCCATGTTGACATCATCATTAGGATGTAACAAACGATCTTTGCCGACACCACCGCCCATCAGTACTGAGCCACGATTGGCCAGCACTTCATTCATGTTCATATTGGTCTGCGTGCCACTGCCAGTCTGCCAGACGGACAAAGGAAATTCCGCAAACCATTGTCCCGCAATGATTTCTTCAGCAGCTTGCACAATCGCGATGGCTTTGGATTCGGGAAGCTTGCCCAGATCTCGATTAGCCATGGCACAGGCACGCTTGACCTGTGCGAGCGCGACAATCAGCGCTTCTGGCATGCGCTCATTCGAGATGGAGAAATGGTGCAGCGATCGCTGTGTCTGCGCCCCCCACCAATGCTGCGCATCCACCTCGATCGGACCCATGCTATCCCACTCTGTACGAGTATTCGAAGCAGAGCCGATTGGCGGAAATTTACTCAACACACGCTCCTTGTGCCAGGCAGGCCCTCTCGGAAAAATGGTGTACGGTTGCGGCACCACTCGTTACGCCAGGTTTCTATCGAGAGAATGTCTTCAGGATTTTTGTAGGCCACCGATCAAGGATGTAACTGCACTCGAATCCGTAGCGCGGCACGCACCGCTCTCCCTTCCAGATAACCCGGCATGAACCGCATGACCTCAAAATGACGTCTTAGTTCATCAATCATGGAGGGAGAGAGGGTAACGACGGATGCTAATTTAACCTGATCAACGTCGCCATACTCATTGACGAACAGCGTCAAATAAAAGGATTGTGGCTCAAGCGAGCGTAATGCTTCGGGCAACTCGGGATCGATATCCTGCAGCACGACCGGGCGCTGAGTCAGCATCGATACTGGCAGGTAATCGCTAGTCTCGCTACCTCTGAGATCATGAAATGCATGATCTGGTGATTGGCTTTCAGATTCGTCAGGATTTTCTTTACCTAATGGGTCTTTGATCTCAGATGCAAGTTCTGACGCCAGCATCACGATAGCAACCGAATCAGCTAAGTAGCCCGGCACACTCTGCGCGTGGTTAAAACTCAGCACGAATGACCCGAACAGCAGGCCACTGACCCCGATAGACAGGATCAGTGCGGTCAGGCTTTCTACTGCTCGTCGAGTTCTTGCCATGAGACGCGTCTGACGGTGGGTACGCTGTTGCCAATCGACGGATTACTAACGATACTGATACTTCCATTGTCACTTGTCACCAGTGCGAAGGTGCTGGACCCGACTTTGATCGTACGGGCACCGGCTGCCAGTGTTTGGCTGAGGACGCGCTTTCCAGCAACAGAGCGCGGCGCCAAAGGTACATACAAACTAGTCTGATACTCGAGGTTGTAGAGCCAGCTTTGGGAAATGGGACGGCAAACGGTACCGTCGGGCACATTAGTCACCACGCGTATCACACCAAGTTGCTGCTCAGGATCGATGGTCACTCGCTCGCCTAGTGAATCAGCTTGATCAAAATCCAGATACCAGCCGGCCTTTATATTCCAGTCAATCGCCTCTCCTTTGACGCTACGCTCACCCGCAGCACCAGCAACGATCTCGCGCTTGACCAGTAAATTAGCTGCACGCACATCACCAAAGCTAGACCCATCCAGCGGATCTTTGATCGAGTAAAGCGACTGTATGGACCTATCACTCAAGTCCGATACACCCAGCTGACGACCGGTACCCACCGTTACCACGGGTATGCGCGCGTTACCGGAACGGATTTCAGATAACTCCACTCGGGTAGAGACGGGCTGAGGCTTGCCATCACGAACCAATCGGGCGAGCTTCAGCGCCTCTTTGCCTGCCGGCGGGATTCGATCATCGATATCAAAACGCCAGAGATTGCCAGACAGATCAGCGCCATAAAACTGCAGTGCGGTGTTATCAAGGTCATTGTCGACCCACGCATTCAGCTGCGACAAACCACTGGGCGTGGATAGATCGCCTTCGCCCGTGTCGATTGTGTCGAGCAATTTGCCGCTGTACGCGTTGAGCACGTACACAAGACCCCTGCCATTACCAGGATTGATGTTGTTGTAACCGGAGGTCAGAACAACAACCCAGGTACCGTCACGCCGCTTGGTCACGATGGGTTTACCCATCGCATAACCCAGATTTTCGCTCTCAGTGACACCGAAACGCCAGAGAAATTCGGGTCTGAGCGGATTGGTAATATCGAGTGCAAAATACTCTCGACCAGCAGCACCCAGTCCTGTCACCAGAATCGTGCGCCATTGTTTTGAGGAGCACGAAGATCCGGGGGTATTGGGACATATGTCTGCTGCCACCGGGGTGCCGTCCAGTTGATAAATAAAATTTTTATCAAAAGCCATGTCAGCACTACGCCATAAGCCAGGCAATACACCCGGCGGGAGGTAGGCCCAGATTTCTTCACCATTATTTGCATTGAAGGCGTGCAGCAATCCATCGTTTGAAGCTAGATACACCACAGGCAGGCGACTGGCCGCTTCAGTGTCGCGAAATGCGCCATAGTTGTCATCTGCGTAGCGAAATGCAGGACTAGCGACATATAAAGGCGGGGCATTGATGGCTGCACCAAGAATATGCTCGCGAGCACGGAAAAATTTTTGTGTATTTTCCGTACGATTTTCAAATTCGCTTTGACCACGAAGATAATTGACTACCCGCTCGCCGGTGATTGATAGCTTATCATTGCTGGACAGAGAAGCGCACTGCGAGAGTCGCTGAGGGGAATTGCAAAGTCCATTGAAAAATCCACGCTCCGTTTCATTGAGTGACGCCCACAGAAATGGCTTAAGACCCGACGGCGCCGAGACATCACTCACGTAAATAGTTCGCTGATCTGAAGATTTGGCGATTTTCCTGTCAAGCAGGCGGCCAGCCATCCACTCTGGAGTAGGACTGATGCTTCCATCTTCCATATTGATTTTTCGTGCTTCAAGTTCACCATCCCAGTAGATGCTGCGGTACGAAGTGGCAAACAATAAATTATTTCCCTCGGCAGGCTCCTGACTACTGGTCGCTGCTGCCGATGCAGCACCGGTAGCAGCGCGTATCTCCGCCATAGCCGACGACAAGGCACGCGCGAGCGACTGGGGATTGGTGGCACTGAAATAACGTCCGCCGCCATTGACTGCCGCGTGCCAGAGATCATCAACACGCTCTGGACCGGTAAAAAAAATCGGATCAGGCCAACTCAGGGTGCCATTTACAATTTTTTTAAAGTCACCTTCGGTAGCAGTTGCATAATTTTCCTGATAGCGCAGCGTACCACTGGCACCGAGCCCCAGTGTGTGCGTGATCATGTGCTGATAATTGGGCCTCCCGCTACCGGGCACCGAAGGGACATTGTTCGTGCACACCTCGGGCCCACTACGACAGTTCGCCAGTTCGGGAGAACGCAAATCGGTTTGGTAATAGTAAGCGGCGACATCGGCGAGTGTATTCGGCGTGCGGCCCTGGCGACTGATATCCTGAAAATCGCTTACCTGGACCTCGAACGGGCCCTGTACATTTAACACCGGCTTACCGAGCGTCACGCCGTCAGGCGCGACGATGAGAATTTTATTTTCCTGAGATACCGCTCGAAATCCATTCTGATTGACTGCCAATGCCACCTGATAGGCCATGAGGATTGCATCACTACTGATATCTCCGGTATGAGCAACCCCCGTCCTGCCGCTGATCAGCGAGTTCTCCGCAACCACCATGCTGGAAATAATAGTCGAGGATTGGCCACCGACGGGGTGGGGTATGACAGTAAGTGTCGCTACCCGCAGCGCCTTTCTACTGTCATCGCCGTCATACTTGGGACGGGGCAGCGCATTGTCCGGGTCGCCGACATTGGTCTGGCCGTCGATTTTCTTGGGACCATAACTGCCCACTTCCCACGCAGTGTTCCAATAACCATCGGTGGAAAGTATCGAAAAATTCAGCTGACAGGAGTATCGGACAGGATCATCGCTACCTGTCAGAAGTTTGCCGGCATAGAGCCGCCCCGCTTTGGATAAGGCAGCACGCAAGGGTGTGCTGGACGCAGGATTATTCGCATATAACTTGTCGTAAAAATTACTGCGATGGCTGCCCGCAAAGTCATCAATTTTCAGAAATTGAGGACGAGTGCTGTCGGTACCGCTATATCCAATGGTGGTGAATCCGACGCGATACTGGTCACTCAGATCACGGAATGCAAGACCGATCGCAGTCTTCATGGTCAAAATGCGTGTTCGGTGATAACTGAACCAATTGGCAAAATTCTGTCGCTCATCGGCCCCACCGGGACCAGAGCTGTTAGTTACGGTTATTTTGGTCCAGCGCTGACTGCCGTTGACATTGATGTCGTAGAGGACGTCCTTGCAGTGATCGTTTGCCGAGTTATCTCCCAACTTACTAGACTTATCGCCTTTGTAAACGAAGTAATGAGCGGACTCCGGACGATTGGGCAAAGTTTGCTTGGGATCGTAGTCGCAGCTGGCCCCAGTCACCAAAATGCAATCGCTGCTGTATTTGATACTTTCCGTATCCGGCGGCACTGCGGGATTTGTTAATTTCGTTCGCCAGGGCATGAATCCAGAGGATAAATCGACTGTTGTGCTGGCTGAATTGAAGCCGTTATAGAGTGCCCTCGTAAAATCTTGCTGAGGAAAATTCGTACCGTCATACTTCACCGGTACTGGATAAGTGATGGCAGGATCGTAGTAAATCTTGTTGCACAAACTGCTGCGATAGCCGATGGTGTTCTGATAGCCATTGATAGTGACTTCGTCACCCAGGGCGCTGGATTGCATGCTACCGGAATCATCCAGAATGAAAAATATATTGGGCTTGGCCTGAGAGGCCGACAGAAAATTCACGGGTGCCCGAGCGATATCAGCAGGTGCAGCAACAGCGCAGGAGAGAAGAAAACTTAAGCAAGCAATAACGCTGTATCGAAAAAATATGATCATGATGTCCAAGGAAAGCGGCTATCGTTGTTGCGTTAAAAATGCACGAGTGTTTGGACGAACACGCTAGTGTTCCGAGGTCCGCGAACGCGGGTAGTGATCCTGTAATAAACGGCGGAAGACGAATTGAAACGACTCGCTGCGCCGTAGCTGAGTTGTCCTTTTTTCGAGCTGATCTGACTTCCCGCTTGGTACATGAGGCAGCTATTGGCCGGATCATAGGGACTGCCCGCAGACCGACACAGGCGATGGATCAGGTATTGAACAATCTGGCCGGCATCATCCTGGCTAGTTTCCGGGGATGCCGCCAGGCAGGTGATGCCGGTCCGGGCATTGCAGTTGTCCTTGTCCCAGTCAATCGCGAATTTTGCAGTGTCGTAGGTATTACCGGTGATATCCAAATCATCCGGCAACTTTGCGTAATAACCTGCATTGGGCTGATCGACGTACAAGTCAGTCAGTGCGATGTGATCGTTAAGCCATGCAATGGCAGCTTCGCTTCCGGTCTCGGCCGAGGACAGCGCAGCTTGCCTGAAAGCGAAATTACCCGCCACCAGCGTGCCGGTGCTGACCGCACGTACCAAGGCCAGCGCGCTCATGCTCATGACAATCAGCATGATCAATGCGACCACTAATCCTGCACCGACAGGACGCTGGGGCATCACAAGTCACTCCAGATCAGGTTGCGCAACGGTACCTCAGCTTGCACTACTCGATAGCGATAACACGCCCAATCTTCGATGGTGTTGACGACGATGGGCGTATCTTCCATTGCGCCTGTGGCTTCATTAGCAGCCCACCAAGTCGGTGCTAGAGACGAACAACCCTGATCGGATCGGTAAGAACTTCGTGAGACAACAGCAATACGTACGGCCAGAATACGACGTAGATCAACCACATCACCCGCTATGCCATTGGCATTTGCATCAATGGGGGAGGCACTCCAGCGAGTGACTTGGGGCGCACCTGTGGGTGTTGCACGAGCGTCATAGCCAAACTGCGCCTGAAGGTTGATAACCTCCGAAGCCAACTGACTGCCTTGCCAACTATCTGAGCTTGCGTTGTAGCGCTCCAGCAGCAGCTCATTGCTTGTATTGACGAGATACCGTTGATAATGAACCTTACCGAGATTGATGACGGCTGTGCCTGCCGAATAGGCGTTTGCAGTTACCAGACCCGCAATGATTGCCTCGTGACGGACCTGATAGCTGCCGACCGGTATATCCGTCACGGTAATCAGTGGGCACTGGGTATTGCCGTTCTCGTACAGCAAGAGTAGGTCACTGGTACTCATGCCCAGCGTACTATTGACCATCAAGGCGTCAGTGCCGACCGTATACGATGTAATCAAACGTGCCGCGGTCAGACTTTGTGCCTTGCCACTCGAGAAAACCAACAAGGTGTCGGGTGCGCCGTTGACGCCATCGATAATGGCCACAGGCTGCAGCGCCCAATCAGACAATACTTTGTTGCCGAGTGTATGTCTGATGGTACATCCCAATGCTTCCGATGGCCCCAACCCATGACCTGCCATGCGAAGGTCACGCGAGATCGTCGCGAGTGCATACGAGGCGTTCACTTGAGCATCGGCGATGCCTGTCGTTGATTTTCGCCGCGTTTCGAACAAGACAGCGACTTTCAATATAGTGAGTGTCGCCAGCAAACCAATGGCAAGACCGACCAAGAGATCGGTCAAACCCAGACCATGGCAGTATCGGGTGTGTGTTTTTAGCAGGCGCATGCTGCATATCAGTCAGTGATGGTTGCCATGGTGAGCAACTGATGTTTTTTCCCATCACCAGGCGCTTGCCAGTACAAAGCGATTTTTACTTTGCGTTGATTATCAATCATTATTGACGGCAAGTTTTTCGTTCCATCCGTACCGGGCAGTCGGTCATGAACTGTTTTTAGCCAGCGCTGATAATCATCCGATGTCGTGTCTGTGAACCTCTTTCGCAAAGCACTCAATGAACGATCTCCAGTCCACATCTGACCAATCAAATCCGAAGCGAGCAGACTCGCCTCGCTGCGGTAGCGGGCATTACCTGCCTCAACCAGACTGGTCGACAGCAGCATGAGCAGGGATAGCATTCCGACTGAAAACAAGACAATGGCCAGTAGCCCTTCGAGCAAGCTCACCCCCTTCTGATGAGCGTTGAAAGTCACGGATACACGATAGTTTTTTCGCATAGCAGTTCAGTTACATCGCAAGACAGCGTCACTAGCTACTGACGGATCACACAGCCTGACGGTACCCGCTGCCGCAATCATCAATACCAGTCGCCTTGCCTGCGTATTTACCGAATGGATGACATCGATGCGCGAAGCATCAGTACTAGTCGCCACTCCGGGTGCAGCACCCAGCGCATTGAAGGTAACGCCGGAAGGTAAACGATTGCCTGCGACCAAAGCGACATCTAGTGAAACACTATCGTTGGAGTGCGCGGCTCCCCAGCGTATTTTGGTATCAGCTCGAGCACTATAGGCACTGATTCTCTGAGGACAGCGCGCACTGGCATGAACGCAACCCATAGTCCATGTCGGCTGTCCGGAGACATCGGCTAGCGAAAATCGGATCAGTGTATTGCGGGTAATTGCTTCAGTACGAGCCGTTTGCAGCGCTGCACGCAAACCTTCAGCACTGCCACGAATCTCAATATCCTGCAGAAGTCGCCCAAAGGCGGGTATGCCAACGGCGAAGAGAATACCGAGCACCGATAAGGCAACCATTAATTCAACAATTGAAAAACCGGCCGTCATTCCCTTCGAATCGAGAGTTAAGAAAGATCGCTCCAATCCTGTCAGCATGTCGTACCCCGCTTTGCAATCCAACAATCAGCCGGCGCCTTCCCCCATGCCGCCGGTAATTGGGTGGTCTTTGCATTGCCGTTCTGATCGAGGGTGAACGTGAATTCCGATATTTCATCTGCACCTTTACCCATCGCAGTGAGCAGAAAAGACTGACCACTGTTCTGTGCAACGCACTTGAAGGCAAAGAATTCATCATCAGGCATGGCAATGCTGCAGCCTGTGTCATTGCCATACTCGTGATTGTCCTGGTAGTTCTGCTCCAGTCGCATTGCAAGCGAAGCGAGTGTGCTGGTCGCTTGCGGAATTCGGGCCCGCAGAATGTGATCGTGATAGGCGGGTACGGCAATCGCCGCGATGATTGCACCAATGGCGAGCACGATCATGAGCTCAATGAGACTAAAACCCCGAATGGAAAGCAAAGACATGGGTGGGATCACAAGGCGTGAATTACGGCAACAGCTTGCGTCAGGCAACACTTGGTCGCACCGAATGTTTAAAAAAACACTAATTATTTGAAATTAGCATTGCTGATCGGCAGATCGTGCGATTGCCATCGCGGAGATATTTTCTAAGCTTTAGTCGACTGCCTCAGCACGCAGGCTTCTATGACACGAAGATCATTATCACGCGCAAAACTGTGAAGGAAGTGATATGCCATGGGCTCAAGCGCGTATAGCCTTGCGTCAACCAATACGGATCTGACACCTTCGATCAGGGCTGGTTGCACGTAGGGAGAGTATTGAAGGTGTCGGTCATAGCCGGTACGGACATCCGGATGGAACCGGGACATGATGCCGCAGAGCCGATCAGCCCAGTCGCTCGGTCTGAAAAGATGGCCCTTGCCTGTAACGCCCTGAATGATGAAGTCGGTCGGGGAAAAATTCGTGTCAGAGCTGGGGGTCGCCATGAGGCAGACGGTCTTTCAGCGTAGCGATGAGATAGGAAGGCGATAGGTGACGACGATGCGAAACAGCCGCTATCTTACCGAAGACTCACTGATAAAAGAAGCAAGGGTGCCCGAGTCTGTGGACTCTGGCGTCATACGCCAAACCTGACAAAACAGGTATGCGCAGTCAGCGTGATCAACCTATCCATTTGGTGACGGTCACCAACAGCAAGAGCAAGACCCAGAGCAGCAGCGACCGCCAGATCAGCCCCACCGCACTTTGCAGTGCGCGTTGTGACGGGGGATCACCGGGCAATATGTCGATGTCCGGCGTTGAGGGTTCGAGCGCAGTGACGTCCACGCCAGGCAGTTCGGGCGCATATTCGGCTGGGGTACCCAGACGGACGCCCATCGCACCGCCGCCAGCAGACAAGAGGATACCCGTCGATTCCTTGTCCCAACGCCGCGCGAAATTGCGCCAGGCATAAATGGCATCCTCGAAATTCCCGACGACTGCAAAGGCAATCGCCGTTAGTCTGACGGGTAGCCAATCGATCCAGAAAAACGCTTTGGAAGCGAAACTGCCGAAAGGCTCGTTGCGCAAATGTTCAGGCTCATTCCAGGCGCGTGCAAGATATTCGCTTACCCGGTACAAGACGGCGCCCGCCGGCCCCATGGGCATGAGCAGCCAGAAAAAGACGCCGAAGACATGCCTATGTGTGGTGATCAGTGCATTCTCAACCGCTAGCCGGGCTATTTCCTGAGCATCGAGCTCCAGAACGTCCTGCCGTGTCCATTCTGCGAGCAGACGGCGTGCTTCAGTGAGATCACTGTTATCGAGTGCGAGCTGAATGGCAGTGAAGTAATGACTGTAATGCCGAAAGCCCAGAGTGAGGTACACGATCACAATCGTCCATGCCATCTGCGCGATCGGACCCGCCAGGGCGCAGAGCCAGTAGATCAGCAGCGTGGGCAACACCAGTGCAATCATCATGACCAGCCAGGCCAGACGCCCGTGCTCGGCACGGCCGGCATTAAAGCTGTGCTCGATACGGGCTGCCAACACCACAATCCAGCCGTAGATGGGATTGTCTGCCCTGAGCGGCCTGAACTGCTCTATCAGCAGCACGCAGAAAATGGAAAAAAGAGTCATTGCTTGTTCTGGATAAACAGACAACCCGTAAGATAGCTTAGCAGATGGACAGAATCAAACCGGATACCGAACAACCGTCGGCAATCCCTTCAGTTGGGTCCTTATGCGCGCAGAAAATGATAAAGATTGCGCAGCATGGCGGCCGTGGCTCCCCAAATAAAATAATGCTCAAAGGGCATCGCATAAAAGCTGCGGCGACCGGGACGGTTCGGAAATTCAGCGCTGCGGCGCTGGTGGTTGGCCCCATTCATCAAAAAATCCAGCGGCACTTCAAAGATTTCCGCGACCTCGAACACATCAGCGGCAAGCTCGAACGGTGGCTGCACCAAGGCGACCACGGGCGTAACACGAAAACCGGTACCCGTCAGATAGTCCGGCAATGTGCCAATCACCTCGATATGCTGCCGTGACAGGCCGGTTTCCTCTTCCGTCTCGCGCAAGGCCGTGGCGATGGGATCGTGGTCTTCAGGATCCACCCGACCACCAGGAAAACTGATC
>JACCDP010019749.1_pt1 | contig 15037 bp, 15 predicted proteins | sample 7445841 | NCBI WGS metagenome assembly JACCDP01 (sample SAMN15323441, study PRJNA562643) | freshwater metagenome | isolation source: river surface water | place: USA:Blue River Watershed | collected 2017-08-17 | reverse complement strand
GTCTCTGGGCTTCGGAACGCGTGCTCATCGAACGTCACCTCCCGAAGTCAGCCCGGGTGCTCGAACTCGGCTGCGGCGGCGGACGCGTGGTGCTCGGACTCCGACAGGCCGGCTACCACGGCGTGACGGCCACGGACTTCTCGCCGATCATGGTCAGCCTCGCCCGCGCGGTCCTGGCCGACCACGACGAAAACTGGGAGCACTGCGTCGAGCAGCAGGATGCCACGGCGCTGACCTACCCCGACGCCGCCTTCGACCACGCGATCTTCGCCTTCAACGGCCTGATGTGCCTGCCTAGCCGCGATCATCGGCTCGCCGCATTGCGCTCGATCCACCGCGTATTGAAGCCGGGAGGCATCTTCCTGTTCACGGCCTCCGATCGCGAGAAGGGGGCCAACGCCGCCTACTGGGCCCAGGAAGATCCCTCCGACGAGGAAATCCCCGGTGACCGCTGGCACGAGAGCGACACTTCGCCGGTATTCATACACAGCAGCACCGAACAGGAAACCCGCGACGAATTGTCGGAAACAGGCTACGTGGTCATCGAGTGCCCGTTGAGCACCGAAATCGCGGCCGACGGACCGCTCGTCCGAGAGTTCGCCGGCGAGACCCGCTTCTACGTCGCGAGAAAGGCTTGAGGGAACTGTCCCGCGGCGGTGTTGTCGGGATGACTATGTCTTTCTGTCGCCTTCTGCTGCTCGCGGGCCTCTTGCCTAGCTCCGTCTTGGCCTTGGACCTGCACGTCAGCCCCAAGGGCGACGACAAGGCCTCCGGCCGGGCTGACGCCCCTTTGGCCTCGCTCGAAGGCGCCCGCCAGGCCGTGCGCCGACTGCCCCGCCCCTTGGCCGAGCCGGTACGCGTGATCTTCGCCGCCGGGACCTACCGGGTCACGCAGGCCATCGCCTTCGACGAGCAAGACTCAGGTGAAGCCGGCCGGACGATCTCCTATGAGGCCGCCCCGGGCGCCAAGGTCGTGATTTCTGGCGGTACGGAGCTTCCATCCTTCCAGGTCGACCCCGACGGGCGCTGGACCCTCCAGACGACGCCTGGCAGCGAGCGCTTCGAACAACTCTGGGTCGGCGATCGCCGCGCCACCCGTGCCCGCACCAGCAATCCCGGCACCCGCTTCCTCCGCAGCGTCGAAAACGAATCCGCCCTTCCCGGCGCGGCCCCCGCGCAAGGCATCACCGAACAGACTTTCCGTATCGACCCGAAGGAACTCAGCGCCTTCGCCGAAGTCGGCCCCACGGAGACGCAGGATGCGGTCGCGACGTTCTATCATAAATGGGATTCCACCCGGAGCCGCGTCGAATCGGCAGACCCTTCCACCGGGGTGTTGAAAGTCCGCGGCCCGGCCCAGAAGGCCAATACCGCCTTCGACCACCATACCGGAGTCGTCATCGAGAACCTGCTCTCGCTCCTCGACGAACCTGGCGAGTGGTTCCTGAGCCGTTCCGGCCGACTGACCTACCAGCCGCGTCCTGGCGAAACCATCAGCGCCATCCGCGGCACCTATCCGGTCGCGGAGAAGCTACTGACCTTGACCGGTAAGCCCACGGACAAGGTCCGCCACCTCGTCTTCCGCGGACTCGCCTTCCGCCACGCCAAAGGCGTTCCCTCTCTCGCGCTCGCCGTTCCCAATCAGGCTGCGGTGCGCACCGTGGACGGCGTGGTCACGCTCGAACACGCGACGCAGGTCGTCTTCGCTGGATGCGAACTCTCTCACGTCGGCAGCTACGGTTTCTCCCTCGGACGCGGCACCCGTGAGGTGACCATCGAGAAGTGCCTGATCACCGACGTCGGCGCGGGTGGCGTCAAGGTCGGCACCTTGAACGACGAAGCCAAGCCGGAGAATCATGCGAGCCATCACCGGATTCATAACAATATCATCCGCGACGGCGGCCTGACCTTCCCGTGCGCCGTCGGCGTCTGGGTCGGCAGTTCCTCCGACAACCAGGTCACGCATAACGAGATCTCGGACTTCTTCTACTCGGCCGTCTCAGTCGGCTGGCGCTGGGGCTACGCGCCCAGCAACGCCAAGCGTAACCGCATCGAATGGAATCACCTCCACCACCTCGGCAAAGGCCTGCTCAGCGATATGGGCGGCGTCTACACGCTGGGACCTTCCGAAGGCACCTCGGTCAGCCATAATCTCATCCATGACGTGACCTGCTTCACCTATGGCGGCTGGGGCCTCTACACCGACGAAGGTAGCACGGGCATCACGATGGAAGGCAACGTCACCTACGACACCACCGACGGCGGCTTCCACCAGCACTACGGCAAGGACAACATCATCCGGAACAACGTCTTCGCCTTCTCCGAGGAATATCAGGTCAAGCGTAGCCGACCCGAGGAGCACCTCTCCTTCACCTTCGAAAAGAATATCATCGTCTTCGACCGGGGCCAGCTGCTCGGCAGCATCTGGACCGGCACGACCGCGAACTTCTTGAACAAGAACAACCTCTTCTGGGACTACTCCGCCCGGCCGGTCACGTTCACCGACCAGAAACTCTCCCTGTCCGATTGGCAGAAGCGCGGTCAGGACGTCGGCTCCGTCGTCGCTGATCCGCTCTTCGTCGATCCAACCAAGCGCGACTTCCGCCTGCTGTCCGGCTCGCCCGCCTTGGCTATGGGCATCAAGTCCATCGACGTCACCGCGATGGGCGTACTCCGGGACGATCCCGCCTGGCGTAAACTCGCCGACACTTTTGAACGCGGCGCGCCAGCCGTACGCCCACCCCGCCCGGAGGCCCCGGCACTCAATCTCCGCCAGGCCTTCGAAGGACGCATCATCGACCAGCAGCGCCCCTTCCCGCACGCCATGCCCGCGCTGTCAGTGCTTCGCTCCGCCCCCGGCAAGCCTCGCGTGAGCCTCGGCGACGCGCTGCGACTGACCCCGGCCAAGGCCGCCGAAGGCAAGCAATCCCTGCTCTTCCAAGACGCGCCCGGCCTACCGGCTCATTATTACCCGATGCTGTCGTTCAACCCGCATCACCAGACCGGCACCTCGACCGTCAGCTTCGCCCTCTATATCGAACCCAAGACGATCTTCATCCACGAGTGGCGCACCAAAGGTAATCCTTATCGGACCGGTCCGGTCATCCACGTCCAGAACGGCCGTCTCACCGGCGTCAAAGGCCTCGATGTCGCCCTGCCCGTGCAGAAATGGATCCGCTTCGAGCTCTCGGCCGTCATCGGCGACGCCGTCACGGGTCGCTGGAACTTGACGGTCACGCCCGAAGGCGAACCGACCAAGGAATTCAAAGGCCTCCCCTGCCGTCACCCGGACATGAAGACCCTCGACTGGGTCGGCTTCATCAGCAACGCGAACGAGCAGACCGAATTCTATCTCGACGACCTTAAGATCCTCACCGACGCATCCGCCCGCTGATCACTTAGCGGACTTCGGGTTCTCCTTGAAGAAGCGGACGATCAGCTCGGTGGAGCCTTTGGCGTATTCGTGGCCCCCATCATGGATCGCGGTCACCAGTGGGGCGCCCTTGGTGGAGGCATAGATCGTCGCGTCGAGGACGCCTTCCTTGGCCCAAGGCTGGCCTTCTTCGGCGCAGCTGTTGAACCGACGGACAGCGGCGAAGGTCGCCTGCTGCCAAGCGAACTTGACCAAGGGGTCTTTCTTACCCGCCACGTGGATCACCGGCAGAGGCGTCGTGGGCTTGCCGTCCCCACGGAGGCTGCCGGCGACCGAGCCGATGGCGGCGAGGACGTCCGGGCGCGCCTGCCAGAGCAGGTAGCTGAAAGCCGCACCGTTGGAATGTCCCATCGAGTAGATCCGGCGTTCATCCACCGCATGCTTCTTCTTCAGGTCGGCCAACATCACGTCGAAGAGCCGCATATCGCGGCCGCCCTCGCTCGTGACGGAGGTCTGCCAACCCGGCATGCGTCCTTCCTTATCGACGAGCGGCGAGACCGTCGGGAGTCCCTGGGGGAAGACCAGGATAGAGGTCTTGTCGATCTCGGCGTAACCCCAGCGGGTGGCGGAGTGCGTGGAACGGCCGCCATGGCCGTGCCAGCAGAAGACCAAGGCCAGCGGGCCCGTCACCCCGCTCGGCACGCGCACGAGCGCCGTGCGCTTCACGCCGTCGACCTCCCAGGACTGCTCGACGCAGCCCTCCGGAGCCTTGGCCGCCAGAAGTTCACGGATCTTGCCTTGGGCCGACAACGAAGCGGCGGACAAGACAGTGAGGAGGATCAACAGGAAACGGCGCATAAATAAGAAGGGCTCCCCGATATAACACCGGAGAGCCCTCGGAAGTTTCCTCGGAAGCGGCTTACTCGCGACGACCCGCGAAGAGACGGATGACGTAGAAGAGCAGCGTGACGAAGGACGAGAACAGGACGAAGGCCGCGGCGACGTGCTGATCGGTCTCCATGGTGTTCTTCACCTCGTTGGTCTGGTAGAGGATCACGGTGGCCATCAGGACGATCATCGCGATGGAGAACCAGGCGCCGAGCGACCAGCCGGCGAAGAGCGAGACGATGATGATGCCGAGGGCGCAGATGCTGCCGATGACGATGGCGACCTTAAGGAACGAGAAGTCCATGTTCGTCATGAACACCACGGCCGTCAGGGCGACCACGAGCGCACCGGTGGCCATGCAGGCCGGGATGAGGATCTCACCGGGGTTACCCTTGGTCACGTAAGCGGTGTAGAAGATGAGGGGAACGAAGATGATGGCCTGCAGGAGGACGTAGAGGCCGAGGCCGGCGTATTGCGCGAGGCGGGAGGCGCGGCTGAAGGCCAGGGACTGAGCGGCAGTGGTGCCGAGCCAGAAGAGGACCATCACCCCGAGCATACCCCAAGAGCCGACGCCGGAGATGGCGCGCATGAACGTCTCGGCCACGCCGGAGACGAAGAGACCGAAGAGCGCGACCGCGAAGGCGCCGAAGGCGGCGGCCACCAGGCCATAGGTGCGGCGGAAGAAGGCGGCGCGGTCAGCGGCCGGGGCGTCAGCGACGATGAAGGGATTGGATTCGTGCATACCCCTTCCATCTTAGCCCTTTCCCCCGCCAGTCAAGTCCGCCCCGCCCGTCATGGGTTACGAAACCGTGCTAAAATTATCCTGAACCTTCGGCCCATAGGCCCGAAGGGATGCTCCTCCCCCACCCGCTGAACCACGAGTTCGCACACAATCGACCCTTCGACGCTCTCCGCTTGGCCTACTACCCTGAAGGTATCTCCACGCACGGTCAGCCCCGGCGCCCAGGCTTCCAGGAGATCGGCGGCCTCTAACCGCAAAGGCCAACCTGTCGCCACCTCGGCCGGACCTGGGTTAACTCCGCCCTCTTGAAGCGAACGTTCCAGCAAGCCCGAGCTAGCGAATGATCGCAAAGAGGCATAGGGCCAGCCGCAGGCCGGCTGGAGTTCGACGATCTTCTGCGACCAAGCCTTCAGCCGACCCTCATCGATCCGCCGGACCATCTGAGCGCCTTGGGCGGCCTCGGCGGCGAGCGGAGCGAGCGCCATCAAAGCTTCATCTCCTAAGTCCAACGAAGCCATCGCCCCCCATTTGGCCTGTCCGGCTCCAGCAGGACGCGTGAAGAACAACGGACCAGACAGCATCGGAGGTTCGAACGGGCCGCCCGCATCCGCACGCCACGCCCCCGTCGCTCCTTGCAGAAAACTCTCCCAGGCCGCCGGGTCACGCGAGTTCACGTTCCATGGCCCGATCACGAAGAAGTCCTTCGCCTTTGATTCGCGAGCGATGGCTCCTGCATCAACAGGCAGCAAGAAGGGCTGATGTGAACTGACCCCCGCCTCAGACGTGCTGGGCGGTGCGGAGAAAAAACCCTGGTCCAACCATGGGTGCCAACCCGTGCCCGCAGAAGCCTCCAGATGCCGCAGCGAGCCGACGGAGAGATGCGGCCAGCCCGGCATATCGCGCAGGCGAACCGAGGCGAAGGCTCCCGGTTGCCCAGCGTCATGACGGTTCACCCGCAGGTCCCACAAGGGACCCGCCAAAGGCGAAGCATCCTGATCGACGACGTCCAAGGCCGATAACAAAGGGGACTCCACGGACCACTCCGCCGCATCCTCGGGCCGACGGAAATCCCAATACGCCCGCCGGAAGACTCCTACCCCGGCCGACGACTGGAAAGCGGCTGCCGAACGAGGCTTCAGTCTTACGCGCAGGCAGGCGCGCCTTTCGCTCAAGGCATAGCCTGCGCTGTCTTCCCGGGAATAATCCTCACCGGTCGTCCGGAAGCCGAAATCCGGGAACGGGACGTCGCGTAACGTGATCGCGGGCCTGGACGGATAAGCCGCGACGGGCTCCTCGCGCGACGGCTCGCCGGCGTAAGGACGAAGATGCACCGTGACCTTCTGCCGGAAACGCACTGCCACTTCGATCCGGTCGGCGGGGAGGAACGTCGTCGGTCCCGGGCGGCGCCAGCCCGGGCCATGCGGACGACGATCCAGACGCCACGTCGTCTTGGATAAGATCCGCGCCAGGCCTTGAGGCTGGGCCTCTTCCGTCGGATTGAGGAAAGCATACGCTTCACCAGGCAGCAATCCGCGGCCGCTCATGCCGAAGGTCTCGGCATCGGCCACTTCGACCCAGAACCAGAGCCCTCGTTCACGCGGACCTTGACGCACGACCCCGAAATCCTCCTGCGGGCAGTCGTCCAGATCCACGACGATGTTCGCGGCGGTCTCCAGGTTAGTCACCGTCACTTCAGGAGCGCCGATCACTTCGCACAGAAAAAGTTTTCCCTGCGGGCCTGCCAAGACGGGCACCGTCAAAGGGTTCCACAGGACTCCCGACCCGTGGAAGCGTAGCCGATGGCGGCCATCATGACGCGAGTTGAAGAAACCGAGGCTGAGCCGAAAATCACTCAGCACCGGAAGCGTCGACAGGCTTCGATCCGCGGCGGCGATTGAGCGCAACGGACGCCCACGGGCCGGGAGCTGCGACCAAGCCGAGCCCATCAACACCTCGGCCATTTCGGACCCGACAGCCGCCGCTAAACCCGCAGGCTCGGACAGGTCGCGTCTCCACCCACCGTGCGCGGCATCAGTGAGCAGGCCTCGCACCTGCCAAGATTGACCAGTCCGCAGGGGCTCGCCGCCGCAGGCGGCGTAAAGCGCCGGTCCGCCCACCTCTAATGCCCTGACCTGCTCCGCTGTCGGCTCAGTCGCCAAGGCGAGCGGGAGCTTAGGCCGACCCGCTGGGCTCTTCGCCCAGGCCGATGCCTGCCGGGTCGCCATCGGCCGGGCGGCGAGGTCGTGGGACATGGAAAGATCCTCGACCAACCAGCGCCAACGGAGGCCATCGATTTCCGCCTCGCCCTCGGGTATCAAGACGGACGAAGCCCGGCCAACGCGGAGCCCGTTCGGGGTAGTTTGATAAGTATAGGCGATATCCGGACCCACGGCCGACTGCAGCTCAGCTAAGCCTCGCAAGGCCGCCCCTTGGGCGGCCACACGAAGGTGGGTCATGTCGACAAACCGAGCCGCCAGGGCGCTTTCGGTAATCGCGAGACTCGTCAGGAGGAAAATGAGGCCGAGGCAAGCCGACAGGGTCAGCAGGGCCAGCAAGAGTGCTAATCCGTTTCTCTTATGCATTGATGAGGAATAAGCCCCATCCTCTTTCCGTTGATAATAAACGGCAAAACAGGAGATATCTCATGTATCGATTCCATGAAGACATCATTGCGTAAACTCCGCGTCACCCGGCCGTCGGCCGGGGTTCCCAGTTACCCGCAGACCCTCAAGCCTACGGGCACGGACGGCGCCCTGGCTAAGAAGCGCGTACTGGTCGTGGAGGACCAGTCGGCGGTGTGCGACCTGGTCTCGGAGATGGTCCAGTCCCATCCGCGCTGCGTCTCGGTCGGCACGGCCTCCGACGGGCTCAGCGCCATCGAACTCGCCCTGCGCCTGAAGCCCGACATCCTGGTGCTCGACGTGATCATGCCCGGCGTCGGCGGCATCGAGATCCTGCGCCGGCTCGGCGGCAGCCTGCCCGCGATGAAGGTGCTGATCTTCTCCGGCAAGCAGGAGCCCCACATCGTCCGCGCGCTCATGCAGGCCGGCATCCATGGCTTCGTGAACAAGAACGGCCCGATATCCGAACTCCGCAAGGCCCTCGAGGCGCTGTCGCTCGGCAATACCTGGTTCAACGAGGACTTCAGCCGCACCGTCCGGCAGGCACTCGCCTCCCCTTCCTTCCTCGGCGACGGCATGATCGACCAGCTGACCCCGCGCGAACGCGAGATCGCCGTCCTCATCGCCCAGAGCCACAGCAGCAAGGAAGTCGCCGGTCGCCTCCATATCAGCATCAAGACCGCCGAGAACCACCGGGCCAACCTGATGCGTAAGCTCGGCGTCCGCGACGTCGCCGGGCTGGTCCGGTTCGTGGTCCGGCAGGGGCTGGTCGACCCGGCGTCGGAATAAGATTGTTACCAAGCGGCGCCTTTTTGCGTTCGCCTGCGGCAAGGGGTCGGCCATGATCAGGCTTACCCCCATGAAGACCTCTGTCCGCAAGGCGAAATCCGTCGTGGTCGTGGAAGACCAGACGGCCATCTGCGAGCTCATCATCGAGATGCTTGAGGCCCGGGGCGCGTACCGCGTGCTGGGCTCGACCGCCGACGGCAACGAAGGCCTCGCGCTCGCGAAGCAGCTCAAGCCAGACATCCTCATCCTCGACATCCTGCTCCCGGGCATCAGCGGCCTGGAAGTCCTCCGCCAGCTCCACGATACGCAGCCCGACCTCAAGGTCCTGATCTTCTCTGCGAAATCTGAGAAGCAGATCGCCCGTGGCCTGCTCAAGGCCGGGGTCCGCGGCTATGTGCCGAAGAGCGCCCGCCTGTCCGAACTCCGCCAGGCGGTCGACGCGGTCGCCGCCGGCGACACTTGGTTCAGCGAGACATTCCAGAAGGCGATGGCCGACGCGCTCACCGCACCGGAAAGCGACGTCGACGCCAAGGGCGCGACGCTCACGGAGCGCGAAAAGGAAATCGCAGTGCTCCTGGCCAAGAGCTACTCGAGCAAGGAAGTCGCCGTGAAACTCGATATCAGCGCCAAGACCGTCGAGAACCACCGCACGAACCTGATGCGTAAGCTCGGCGTCCACGACGTCGCCGGCGTCATCCGCTTCGTCGTCCGCCAAGGCCTCTACGATCCGACCGAAGGCTGACCGCCGGCGGTTCAGTAATGATAGCGTGCTTGGAGGACGTAGATGACGCCCTTCTCGACCCGATAGACCAAGCGGTGCTCCAGCGTGATCCGCCGCGACCACCAGCCCCAGAGGTCGCCTTTCAAGGGTTCGGGCTTACCGACGCCCTTGAACGGGGTCTTCGCGATGTCGGCCAGCAGACGCTCGACCCTTTCATGGGTACGCGGCTCCGCCTGTTGCCAGTAAGCCCGATCCTCCAGGGCGCCCGAAGACCAGCGCACTTCAGCCACGGGAGGCCTTCTTGAACTTGCCGGCCTTGAATTCGGCCAGGCCCTTGCGGAGGCGGTCGGCGTTACGCGGCGACGAAAGCAGGTGAAAGGTCTCGGCCATGGCCGCATACTCGGCGGCATCGACGAGCACGACGGAGGCGGCGCCATTTCGCGTGATCGCCAAGGGCTCGCGATCGGCGTTGGCGGCCTCCATGAGGCTGGCGAGCTGATTGCGGGCGTCGGTGTAGGAGACGGTCTTCATGCATGCAGGATGCCTTATGTACAGAATTCTGTCAAGTAGGTCGCCGGATCGCTCGGCGGAGATAACCAAGTCCATGCCCCATCATAGCTTATCGCACCGCCCCAAGGAAATGAGGTCGAATCATCAGGGCACTGTGAAGTCCGCTGCCCACGGCTTGCGTCCACAGGGGTTCCGCCTCCCAATGAGGGCCTCCCTTCCATGACCACTCAAGCCCGCGCCTACGGTTCCGCCGCTCCCACCTCCCTACTCGCCCCGATGCAGATCGCCCGGCGCGCACCCGGCCCGACGGATGTCGCGATGGAAATCCTCTTCTGCGGCGTCTGCCATTCCGACGTCCATACCGCCCGCGGCGAATGGCCAGGCACGAACTACGCCTGCGTCCCGGGCCACGAGATCGTCGGCCGCGTGACGGCCGTCGGTGCCAAGGTCACGAAGGTCAAGGTCGGCGACATCGGTGCCACGGGCTGCATGGTCGACTCATGCCGCACCTGCCCGAGCTGCCAGAAAGGTCTGGAGCAGTTCTGTCTCACGGGAGCCACCTTCACCTATAACAGCCCCGACAAGCACCTCGGCGGCCACACCTTCGGCGGCTACTCCTCCCATATCGTCGTCGACGAGGCCTTCACCCTACGCGTCCCGCAGGGTCTGGACCTCGCCGCGACCGCTCCCCTGCTCTGCGCGGGCATCACGACCTATTCTCCGCTCCGCCACTGGAAGGTCGGCCCGGGCCAGAAGGTCGGCGTAGTCGGCCTCGGCGGACTCGGTCACATGGGCGTGAAGTTCGCCCGCGCCTTCGGCGCGCACGTCGTGCTGTTCACGTCCTCCCCCTCCAAGGTCGCCGACGGCCTCCGCCTGGGCGCCCATGAGGTCGTCGTCTCGACCGACGCCGCCGCGATGGCCAAGCATGGTTGCTCCTTCGACTTCATCCTCGACTGTGTCTCGGCCCAGCACGACCTCAACGCCTACATGGCGCTACTGAAGCTCGACGGCACCCTTTGCCTCGTCGGCGTGCCTGAGAAGCCCCTGGCGGTCCATGCCTTCAGCGCGATCATGCCGCGCCGCAACTTCGCGGGCTCCTGCATCGGCGGCATCGCCGAGACCCAGGAGATGCTCGATTTCTGCGCCAAGCACGGGATCGTCTCAGACATCGAGCTGATCCCGATCCAGCAGATCAACGAAGCCTGGAACCGGATGATCAAACAGGACGTGCGCTATCGTTTCGTGATCGACATGGCTTCGCTGAAGCAAGGTTAAGACCATATTACTCGGCCGGTTTCTTAGTGTGCTTTAGCCTGAAAGGGCTATCCTGAAACCATGCTCGAATATCACGTCAGCGCCCATCGCCTCGACAGCCACGGCAGCCTGGTCGCCGCGAAGGAGGCCAGCCTGATCGCCGATACGGACCTCGCCGGACGACCCGACGCCTTCAATCCGGTCGAGCTGCTCCTCGGCGCCCTCTCGGCTTGTCTCATCAAAGGCGCCGAGCGCGTCCTGCCGGTCCTCGAATTCAAGTTGAACGGCCTTGAGGTAAACCTCCACGCGCTCCGACAGGATAGCCCGCCCAAGCTGCTCTCGATCGATTACGTCATCACGGTCGACACGGACGAGCCCGATCATCGCATCGAACTCCTGCACACGAACATCCGCAAATACGGCACGATCTCCAACACGTTGGCCCTGGCGTTACCGATCGACGGACGAATCGTCAGGAAGTAAACAAAAGGGCCGCCCGGATGGGCGGCCCTTCGCATATCCGGACGGCTCGGCTTACTTGAGCAGTTCCTTGACCTTGGCCTCGATGGCGTCGGACCAGATCTGGTAGCCCTGGGCGTTCGGGTGCAGGAGGTCTGGCATGATGCTCTTGGGGAGCGTGCCATCGGCCTCGAGGAACTTGGCGCCGACATCGAGGAAGAAGACCTTCTTGTCGTCGGCGAAGCCCTTCACGATGGCGTTGGTGGCTTCGTTCTGCTGGCGGAACTTGTCCTCCTTGTTCGCGCCGCGCGGGAAGATGGCGAGGACGAGGATCTTGGCGTCGGGGCACTTCTGCTGGAGCTTGGCGAGGATGGCCTTCACGCCTTCGGCGGTCTGCTCGGCGGTGCACTGATAGACGGCGCCGTCGAGTTCCTTCTGGGGGCGACCCTGGTGTCCGGTGTTGTTGGTACCGATCATCAGGACGATGGCCTTGGGCTTGAGGCCGTCGAAGTTGCCATGCTCGAGGCGCCAGAGGACGTGCTCGGTGCGATCGCCGCCGATGCCGAAGTTGGCGGCCTTGAGCGGCGCCCAGGTCTTTTCCCAGACGGCCTTGCCCTTGCTCTCCCAACCGTGGGTAATGGAGTCGCCGAGGAAGACGAGCTGCGCTTCGCCCTGCTTCGAGATGACGTTGAAGGATTCATGGCGCTTCTCCGTGCCCGGGTGAAGCACCGGCTGGATGGCGTAGTTGGTCGCGGCCGAAGCAGCGACGAGGGACGCCACGAGGGCGACGAGGGACGTGATGCGGGTCTTCATGGGGTGTGCCGCACTCTGCCCTTTCCTCATAGGCTGGCAAGCCACCGCTGAACGCTCAGGCCGGCCCAGGGAACATCCCGCGGGCCAAAGCGACGCAGACCCATAAGAGCATCGCCAGCCAGGCTCCGGACAGGACGCAGACAGCCCAAGCCGCCCGTCGCTCCCACTTCGGGGCCTCCTCAGGAGCCCGCAGAAAAAGGAATGTGACCGATGAGACAAAGGCCGCCGGGATGGCGATAAAGCTCTGGAGCAGATGCACCGGACGCTGGCTCCAGCCGAACGCCTCGGTCGCCAAGACCCACGGGATGCAGGCGACCACGACCACCGCCGCACCGATGAAGACGGTCCGGACCAGAAGGCGAATCGGCAGCGGTGCACTCATTTCGCTTCGGGTAAGGCGTAGTAGGCGACCTCGGCGAAGAAGAACTCGGCCATGTTCAGCTTGGCGTAGTCGTAATGGCTGACGGCCTCGAGCACCGCAGGTCGGGCGGAGGGATCCCCGGCCAAGGCCACGACGGCGGCGGCGGCCAAGGGATGGCGCATCCACGTGGATTCGTAATTCTTCCGAGGTCCGCGCTTCTTATAATCGACGACCTTGGCGAGGCGCTCGGCCTCCTTCTGGGTCGGGTGCGGAAACCAAGTCGGATTCGCCGCCCGCCAATCGGCCGTACCGAAGAAACCTTGGTCGGCGTTGTCGAACATGGCGTGCGTATCCACCGACGACCGCGCGAACCGGGCGCTGACGTCGAGTCCTTGGCGATAAGCGGCCTTGGTCGCGGCGTCGTCCTCGACGGAAGCGAGCCAGGCGAGGCCGGCCTGCGTGCCGACATAGATCCAGAACTGCCCCTTCTGCAGGGTCGGGATGAAGCCAAGGTCGCGCGGGCAGCCCAAGGCGCAGATCTCGCGGCGCGTCTCAGCCGACTTAGCAGGCTTCTCGTCCAAGGCACGACGATAGCGCTCCAGCCAGACGGCGTCGCCGGTCATCTCATAGGTAGCCCTCAGCAGGTAGAGATAACGGGCGGCATCGCGGAAATGCTCGCCCTGGAAGCCGCCACGGAAGTCTCCCTTGAACGCGCCGTCGCAAGGCACGCGCCAGCCGGTCGACTCCAGCACATCGGCGACCTCACGGACTTTGGCTACAAGGACCATGCGCTCGGCGGCCGAAGGGATGTCGCTGCGTAGGTAGGCATGCAGGCCAAGGAACCACGGCTGCATCTGGTCGTCGGAACTCAACGGATAGTGGCACTTGCCGTCGGAGCCCACGCCACGGGCCACGAAGCCGGGGACATCCGAGACGGACGCGCATTTAATGAGCCCCTGAGAAAGCTTACGGGCCTGCTCCTTGTCGGCAGCCGAACCAGAGCGACGAGCACGCTCGACCACGGCCTGCAGATACATCCCGGTGAACATCGGACCGTTCTCGATCGGACTCCACCAGCCGATGGCGTTGGGCTTGCCGAGGCGGCAGTCTTCAGGGGTCGGCAGCTCGCCGACGTAGTCACGGACGATGCCATGCTCATCGACGAAACGCTTCCAGGTCTCGGCATGGGCCTGCTCGATCGCCTTGGCGGCCGGTGTCTCGGCGCCGGAAACAAGTCCGCAGACGAAGAGCGACAGGGCGAGGAAGGTACGTCGAAGCATGCGCCATCCCAAGCCCGCCCCCGGGCCATCGCAATCGCGAAGCGAGGTTCAGCGGCGCAGCAGGCGGACCAGCAGGCAGACCACGCCGAGGGCCAGCAGCTGCGCGCCGACGAACGGCAGGACGTCCGCGGGCCGGATGCCGACGAAGGTATCGGTCAGCGCCCGCGCCGCCGTCACGGCGGGATTCGCGAAGAAAGTCGAGGCGGTCGCCCAATACCCCGCGAGGACGGTCAGCGCGACATAGGCGGGGAGCCGCGTGTCGCCACGGGCGGTGGCCAGACGGATGAGCCCGAGCAGGAGCATCGTCGCGAGGAGTTCGCTGAAGAGCTGCGGCCCGCCGGCGCGGGTCTTGGACGAGACCTGCAGCACCGACTGCCCGAACATCAGGTGGACGGCCCAGACGCCGGCGACGGCCCCGCCGAACTGCGCGAGGAGATAGCCGACGAGACGACCCGCCGGCAGCGAGCCGTCGTATGCCGCCATGAGGCTGACGACGGGATTGAGGTGCGCGCCGGAGACGGGCCCCAGCGACGAAAGGATGACGTAGAGCGCGGCCCCGGTCGCGAGGCTGTTCCCCAGCAAGGCGACGGCCGCGTTGCCGGCGGCGAGCGTCTCGGCCATGATGCCCGAGCCGGTGACGGCGAGCAGCAGCAAGGCTGTGCCGAGAAACTCGGCGGAGAGTTGGCGCTTCATGCTCACTTGGCCTGGCCGGCGGCTTCCTTCAGTCCCGCGGCGTAAGCTTCGAAGACGAGTTTGATCTCATCGCGGACCCGACGGAATTCGTCGCGGATCTCCTCCGGCGTACCGGTGGCATGGGCCGGATCCTTGAAGCCCCAGTGGTAGCGGTTCACCTGACCGGGGAAGACCGGGCACACTTGGTCGGCGTTGCCGCAGACGGTCACGACGGTCGACACAGGGACTTCGAGGAACTCCGAGAGGTGCTTGGAGCGGTGCGCGGAGGCATCGAGGCCGATCTCCTTCAGGACTTCGAGGGCCATGGGATGCACGTAACCAGCCGGTTTCGAACCGGCGCTGACGACGTCGGCTACGCTGCCGACGGCGCGACGGAGGATAGCCTCCGCGAGATGGCTCCGGCAGGAATTGCCGGTGCAGAGGACGAGGATGAGGGGCTTGCTCATGGGTAGTGGAAAATCAGCAGCAACCGGAACCGGGCTTACAAGCGTTCGGGATGCAGACATCGGGGGCCAGACAATCGGCCTGCTTGG
>JACCDP011180452.1_pt1 | contig 15038 bp, 24 predicted proteins | sample 7445841 | NCBI WGS metagenome assembly JACCDP01 (sample SAMN15323441, study PRJNA562643) | freshwater metagenome | isolation source: river surface water | place: USA:Blue River Watershed | collected 2017-08-17 | reverse complement strand
GTCTTACCTGATCCAGACTCACGGCTCATTAGGTTAATTAGGAATCCATCCAACGCAGTAAACCGCATGAGCAGGGTGCCAAAACCCATGAAGAACGCAAATGCTCGGCCTTCCATGCCGGGTCTACCGTACGCGTTGATGACATCTTTCCAAACATGAAAGTCGCCTTTAGGGGTAAACATCGATACCAACGGCAATGTCGGTGAAGATGGGGGGCTGTAAACTACTTCAGTTGCTCTGATCTCTCTGTCGCCTACGATGATCGCAGACTCGTCCTCCGTCCAACCAAACTGTCTGTGCGCTTTCTCCGCTTGCATGCTCATCTGTAATTCCTCTACCCACTTAGTTACGTACCACATGAGGGCATCTTGTTGTTTGCTTAACGCAGCGATACCGTTCGACGCAATCGTTTCTCTGAATTTATCTTTAGCCAGCACCGACGCCAGCGGCATGATGAATTCACGAACACCATCTTTTGGTAAGTGTAAGCGTAGCAAAAGCGTCTCACCCACGTCAGGGTCGGTCATGCGCTTAACCACGTAAAAGTCGTACGGATAAACAACTTCTTCAATATCGTTACCGTCCTTGTCTTTGGTACGGACAAATACACCACCGTTCTTGCCTCGGAAAAATGGGAACGGCAGCTTGGGAATGACGTATTTCTTGGCTTCTTTGGTCTGCGCTTCGACGCCGACTATGGTGTTTTCTTCCTCTGTGGCTTCTACAATTTCTTTGCCTAGTTGTATGGGGGACGTGATCTTATGCTTGCAGTCATCGCATCCTGTAGGATTAAGTTTCTTAAAAGTCTCGCAGGTGTACGGGCCTTTTGTCTCGTTTGCTTTCTTCTCGGTGTTATCGAACGAATACCCCGGATACTCTTTACTGATAGCATGTATTGCTTTGTTGCGGTCTATGCACTGTTGGGCAATAGACAAACCTGCTCTCCACAACGGCTCTTCGATTGTGGCTTGGTTGTCGTAAATGTTTTTGATCTGAGCGCAGCCTGTACCTTCGACTGACTTGATCAGGATTGTTTTGAATCTAGATTGACTTGCCCCAATCAAAGCTAAGGTCGTTGCGTCAAGAGGCCGCTTACCAAACTCTTTGGCAACGCTTTCCAATACAGCATCCGATGGCTCCAATAGTTCTTTGATTCGTGCGTTCGGAACCAGCGGTGCCAGATACAGAATCTCAACCGGTATTGGGTTGGTCGGGTCTTTCAGGTGATTTGTTTCAGGAACGCGTAACACACGCGCCGCATCTGCGGGTACAGCGTAGTCGATGTCAAACTTGTGTTCGCTGCACAGCGTTTTAAGTTGCTCAGCAAATGGCTTCCACTCTTCTTTTGTGAGCGGCTCCTCCAGAATCCAGTACACATGCGCACCGCGCCCAGACCTGAGAATGGTAGGTTTTGGTAGCCCAGTTGCTTTGCAAAAGTTTTTAAGCGCAGCCAGACCGTCATCTAACGTGGCGTACGGTTTACCCGCACCGCAGTCGAGGTCTAGGAAAAATGATTTGAGCGCAATCGCATTGGTTGCGTAGCGTCCGTTTTTAATCGCCCCAAACTTTGCCAGAGCAAAGAATGAATTGAAGCCGCTATTCTGAAGAACATCCGCTTGATCGCTGAGAACATCGATGCTGTCCGCAAACCGCTGCCTAACAACGTCTTTGTGCTTGTCCTCACCGTTCTCGTGGACTAGCTCTTTTTTATTACCCCAGTTGCAGTAGTGTTCACCTTCTTCCAGAGGTGGTAACACCAATGCAAAAAATTCTTTGCGAGAGAGCATAACCGTCCTTAACGAACCGTCGAAAGAGGATGGGCAGGGGCGCGACGGTAACGCCCTCTTCGGTAGCTAACCTAGCCCCCCTACAACTGTTAAGCTAATTTTTCAATTAGCTTCTTCATGCGGTCAACATGTTTGCCAGAGACAACCGCCTGTCCTTTGAACCATTTGTAGACGGTCATTCGGCTGACCTTAAAAAAGTCGGCAACATCCGTAACAGGGATGTCTCGCTTCAGACAAATGTTTGCCAATTGCACACCGAGTAATTTTTGGTCAGCTTTCCGAATCTCTTCCATTGTTAATAGTGAGTATCCGGTCGGCATATTAGTCATCCCATTCGTCAAGAATTTTGGACAAGTCTTTCTTCTCTGCGGGTGCTTCCTCCTTCTTGGCGGTGCGCTTCACTGGCTCTTCAACAGCTTCTTCGACAACCGCTTCCACTTTGGGTTCAGGCTTCTTAGAGAACTCAAGCGCATTGGCTTCAGCGACTTTAACGCCATCGGCTTCGGCAACCGTCATAGTGATTGCACGTAGAGCGGCTGGAGTCTTACCCTGATCGATAGCGGCAGCATGCTCGTCTGGATCAAGCACACGGACTGGCTTGAACGTCAGCTTCGGAGTTGCGCTGCTCGTATCGAAACGCATCTCGGTCACAACCGCAGTGATTGGTACACCCTTGCCGCCAATTAACTTGGCGTAGGTTTGCAGAGGCCACTTACCTGCTTCGCCAGCACCAAAAATAGATGCGGCAGGAAGCGTGAGTTGGAAGATGTCGCCACGAATGTCATTGGCAAGCACAACAGCTAACCGCTGGCTGTAGCGGCATGCACGGCTCTCACCCTGACCAGAACCTTTAATGTTCTGTGGGCAGTCTAGGCACCGCTTGGCTTGCGGATTACTAGCTTTGGCATCTGGCATTTCGCCATCCGCAGACCAGCAATCCGGTGCCGTGACTTCGCCGCCTTCCGAGTATTGCTTCGCGTAAAACGTGCGAGATACTTTTTCTGCTGCTGCGACGATGACGACGTTCATGGAACGATCTTCGTTCTTAGCTATTTCTTTACCGTTGACCATCATGCGCCATACGCCGCCCTTGATGGAGATACGTTTTGATTCGCCACCACCGCCACCCATCAGGGCTTTAGTAGTTGCATCTAGTTCGGCGTTCTTCAGGTATGAAGGAAGCCCTTGATCCAGTACTGCGAGTTCGTTGCTCATATGCACTCTCCTAGCGTTTAACAATAACAACGGTTTGCGTCACATCCGCGTTCAACCCCGGCGGATGAATATCGGGGTTTTCTTCAAGAAACTGCTGCATGTTTGCTGTGTTGATTCGCTGATAAAGCAGAGACATTGCGTCTTGCTCTTTGATGAACTTGTAGAACGCTTCCCAGTCAGTAGGCCAGTAGCGTTTGTTGAGTCTACGTGAAATGGTTCCGTGATCAGTACGTATCGTTGCAGCGCCTTGCTCCTTGCATATTTCGAGTAACTGTTGAGCTACTAATTCTAATTGCTCTTCAAGTACACGATCTTGCTTGGCAAGTTCTTTACGCTTCTCACGGATTTTAACGTAGACCTTTGCAAGCCTATCAGCGTTAATAGGTTCACTCATTGCACTCTCCTTTTTATGAACTGCTGACTAATTATGGATACCGTAGTTTACATTGTCAAGTATCTTCAACCACATTTTTATACAAATCAATTAGCCGTGCGTGTATGTCCACCTTCTCTGACAACATCTTGTAGATACGATGTTCGACAGGGCTTCCTTGCAGATGAACAACAGTACATGGGTTGCGTTGCCCTGCACGATGGACACGCGCATTAGCTTGTAAGTATGTTTCAATAGATGTAATCGGCCCCCACCAGACAACGACGTTTGCAGCATGAAGTGTTACACCGTGTGCAGCGGCTTGTGGTTGAATGACTAATACGTGAGGGTTAGGCGTAGTTTGAAAATTGGCAAAGATTTCCGTACGCTTTGTTGCACTGATGCCGCCGTGGATTACTTCCGTGCTAATTCCATTCTTCTTTAACTCTTCGGCAATTATGTCTATGGCATGTTTGAATGGCGCAAAGACAATTACTTTATGGCTTGCTTCTTCTATAACTTCCAACAGGGCACTCAATCTATTCTTCGCATCGAACGCCACTACTTCTCCAGTATCCGCGTACACAGCACCGCACGACAGTTGTAATAACTTGTTGAGGTTAGCTGCTGCATTGACGGTCGTGATCTCTTCCCCTGCTGCGACGGTCATCATGTCTCTTCTGATTAACTCGTAAAACTTCTTTTGCTGCGCAGACAGCGGAACATCTCTGGTCACGTAGGTCATGTCGGGTAAGTCAAGGCACTCTTCTTTGGTAAACCGAATCGCTGGTTGTAATACTTCGTGTACGATATTTTCTGATTGTGGTTTGGGTATCCACTTAAATTGCGTGATGCGCTGCATCACCATGTCTCGGAACGCTCCATAATATTTAGGCACCCCGCTTGGGTTTATTATTTTTGCAATCCCATACGCATCCGTAGGCGACTGTGAAGCAGGGGTTCCGGTCAGCATCCAGACCCAAGTTGTAGGTTTGATCAAAGACGCCAGAGTCTTCCAGCGTTTTGTCTGAACATTTTTGTAGGCGTTAGCTTCATCTACCACAATCAAATCAAAGTTCGCTTCCTCAACCTCGTCCCTGACGATCTCCAGCCCATCGTAGTTGATGATCACAAACTCAGCAGAACTCCTGATGGCTTCCACGCGCTTTTCTTTGTTGTAGCTGTGGGCTATGGCGCACGTCCTGTGCATGGCAAACCTGAATAGGTCAGTCTCCCATGCCGACTGCATGATGGATAGTGGGCACAGCACCAAGACTCGCTTGATGATTCCTTCGTTCATCAAGTAATCAGTCGCCCAGATAACGCTAGATGTTTTGCCAGTACCCTGCTCGTTAAAGCAGAACGCTCGTTTGTGCAGGGTCAGGAATGAAGCGGTTTCTTTCTGATGGTCGAACGGTCTGTACAAACCGGGCCACGAATACTTGTTTTTGATTGGGGATGGTACGTTCTTGATGCGCAGGTTCTTCAGAACCATTGCTTCTTCCAGCCCCCACTTCACAAGCACTTCACCTGTGTCTAATACTTTGGCTTTTGGTATGACGGTTGTGATGCGGTTAGGTTCCTTAACGCGCAGCAGCAACGCCTTGTTGTCGATGATTTGCACTCTATCTCCAGACGCTGATAGGCCGAAAGTGGTGTTTCCACTTGCAGCCTAAAAAACATTACTTTGTAAACTACTTACTTCTTCGTTTCGCGCTTGCTCTTCTCGGAAACAAGGTTTCCTTGGCTATCCCGACGAAACGATCTGTTTGATTCTTTTGATTCTACACGGACTCCATCTTTTGTGGAACCCCCTTTGTCGATGGCTTTGCGGTGGGCTACATCTTTGCCATCGCCCTTCTGCACCTTACCGTCTTTCATCAACTTACGCCTAGCTGCATTACGCTCGGCGCGTTTCTTTTTCTGCTCGTCCGTGCCCTGATACTGTTCGTATTCTTTTTTGTATGGGCGGGGTTTATTCACGTATGGCATGTTGCCCCCACTAAGTAAGAATTCCTGCGACTTTTTCTGCGGTTAGGATCATCTGTATACCACGCAAAAATTCATCGCGCTCAATACCTCCGTAAAACTCAACGGTGATGCTGTCTACATGTTCAACCTTAACCACCACGTCTTTCTTGTACTTCTCTTTTATGTATAAGTTTATACATGCGCCACCAACGTCAGATAAAGTAAGCATTGTCCGTGCGCTGTTACCAGTGTCTTGGTCTGTAAAGTACCCGACATCCATGAAACACGGTGCGCCTTCCGCTTCTGGAAGATCACTTAGGCGGACGGTCAAATCTTTTTTGCAGTAACTCATCTGTATTCCCCCTTGCCATTGTGGATGCAGTCTTTGACTGGGCACCACTGTCCACATGTGAAGTTAGGGCGCGGGTTCCATACGCCCAATTCTACGGCCTTTTCCAGCCGATTAACATCCTCAATCCACTTCGTCCAGTACATACCGGCACTGTCTTTTTGGTACTCTGTTGTCACAAAGTCGTTAGCCACCACGAACAGCAGCCCCGCCTTGATCTTCCTTAGCTGCGGAAAGTGTTTAAATAAAGCTAACGACAGAATCTCCAACTGCTTGGTGTCGGCGTACTTGGAAGACTTGCTAGTTTTGTAATCTACCACGTACGCCTTGTCCCCTCGCAGTACGATCAAGTCCGCTATTCCTCGCCACCAAACTTCTTTTGCACCGAACTTGCAGGGCTGTAAGTCCCTCGTCAATCCTAGCCGTTGCTCACAAAGCTTGTCTCCGCCCATCGCTTTTATACGTTCCAACGGCGCAAGCATCTCGCGGTACTGGGGCGGGATAGGGATGTTATCCCTGATGTAGTCCTCCGCTGCCTTGTGTACAGCCAAACCAAATTTCAGGTGATCCTGCGGCGGCTCAACGACATCCTTCTTAACACGTAGGCGGTAATACTTGTGCGGACAAAGTTTGAACATGTCCAACGATGAGTACGACCATGCGACTTTAGGCATATTGAGGCTCTCTTTTCACTATGTACGCTTCACGTTTCTGGGGGTCACCTTTACCGCGCACAAATGGGTTCCACCAGTACACACCGTGCTTGCGCTGTTTGAAGTGCCCTCGGACGTAGTGCGCAGCGATGTCGGCACGTTGTGTGATGTTGCCATCCGAATCGACACTCTCAATTTCTTCCAAGTGCATCACGGTATACGCACTAGCTGAGTATCGTTTCTTTTTGTGTTTACCCAACGACAACCCCGGCGGAGGAGTTTTAGCAGCGACTTTTGTGTATTTAACACCTGTCTTACAACTTAACATCAGATTGCAAGCAAACAAAAGCAAAGGCAACTCTGACACGCTTTCTTTTACAGCCAATTCCGATTGTGGTTGTGAGTACAAAAGCGCCATTCGTTCTGGCGGTACGTTGGCACGTTGTAATCCATCTAACACACTCGTCGAAGGTAAAACTTTAAAGTACACCATGTCATGTGGATTTTGAGGGGTAGCAACACCTACCGTTGGCACTCCACCTAACCCATCAATTAACTCCGAAGTTCCTGCGGTGAAGGAAAACAATGGGGGTTCTTTATATGCGCCATCTGCGTACCCCCAATAAGTAGAACAGTTAACCCATCCATCTTCATGGTTTGACGCTATATAGATACCCATTCTTTCTAGCGGGTAGAGGCCGCTTGTTACGTGCGCTCGTAGTGCTTGTATTTCTTTCGTCAAAGGTATTTCAATTGCCATGAACGGATATGGGAACCGTAGTTCTTCTAGTTTAGGCATCTTGAAGGAAGGTGACCGCACCATCTTCTCGGCAGCAAGCGCAACTTCTGGGGACAGCACGAATATCTCGGTTTGTGGTGGGGCTATTAGTGCTAGGTCAAAAGTAACTGATCCCCCATATTGCTTCGTAGTGACTTTTCCGTGCTGCCGTAACACATCAAGCAATGGTTTGTTTTTAACAATCGCCATAGTTATCTCCTATCCCAACTTCACAGTTCAAAGGTAACGTAGCCGCCCAATCTGGACGCCACTGCATACAAGTTTCTACGTGATTTTTAGCATCACGAGCCTTTTCCAACGGAGCGATACATGCAATAGCATCATGCACGGTCAGCACCACCTTGTATTCTTTGGCGATCTTGATCATCTGCTCGGCAATCACACACCGTGCAACAGCTTGACAGATGTTCTCTACGACCTTGCCCCCGTATATTTTGACGATACCTTTGCGGGTCTTGTACTGAAACTGCTCTTTGCCTTCGGGGTCATACACTTTCTCCAGCCCATCGTACCGCTGCCACAACCCACTGGGTAACAGGAACCCACGCTCGATAGAGTCAAACTTCACAGCATCTACCGCCCCAAACGGCGCTGCACTACCACTAATAATTGCGCCTAAACATGTATGCGCCTGTTTCCACAACGCCGGAATCTTGGCGTAGGTCTGGCGGTACACCGCGATAATCCGCTTACATTCATCAAGTTCGACATCTACTCCAAAAATTTTGAGTTGGTTCTGGAACTTCTCCGCGCCCATGCCGTAACCCGCGCCGAGAATCGTAGTCTTACCCACAAATCGTTCTTCTTTGGTTATGTCAGCAACTTCTTTACCGTAAATGGCAGATGCCATGATCTTGTAGACATCTTCGCCCTTGTCGAACGCCTCGACCAAATCATCTTGCCCTGCCAACCACGCAACTGTCCGCGCTTCGATCTGTGCTGAGTCAGCATCGATAATGACGTAGCCTTCTGGCGGCTTGATAGATGACTTCAACTTACCTGCGTTCTGACCTCGGCTTGGCAGGTTTTGTAAATTGATCTTGTCATCCCCACCCCACCGTCCGGTGTGCGCTGCGTAGTATTTAATGGGTACTGGTAGCTTGCCTCGATTGGAAATATCAATAAACCGCTGAGTGCGTGTCTCTTCCAAAGTTGTTTTGGTGCCAAGCCGCGCAGCCACTAGCGCCTGTACGCGAGGATCACTATGCTCAGCCAACGCCTTGAACGCTTCGTCAGTCTTAGCAAATGCCCAAGCTTCTTTGCCTGTCCGTGCGCTGATCTTGCGAGGCGGCTCTACTCCTAGACTTATCAGCAGTTCTGCAAACTTGTCGTTCGACATCAGTGTGTCTTTGTCCGCAGCGGCAGCGGCAAGTAGCTTCTCCTTCTTGGCTTTCACGTCAGCAAGATGCTGCTCCAACAAGGCGGTGTCCAACTCCAACTCAGGCTCTACAAACATCTTTAGAGTTGTGTCGATAACCTTAAGTTCTTTCTTAGGAAATGATGCCATCAAGATGTTGAACAGCGTATACGTCAAGTCCACGTCGTTGCGGCAGTACACACCGTATCGTGCCATCTCTTCATCAGAGAAATCTACCCTGCGTTTACCAAGCGCATTGATAACCTCATCCCCCTTGACCCCGATCTGATACCGCTCAGCTAACGCTTTGAGGCTACCCCCCGCATCTACACCATGAATTGCTCGTGCCATGCAGAGTGTGTCTAGCCAACCTTTGGGGGTTACGCCGAAATGCCATGACAGAATCGCACCATCAAACATCGTGTTGTGTGCCAACACAAGCGCGTTCGCCCAATCGTACCGACGTAGGTACTTGCGAGTCTCATCCTTAGTTCCAGTGAACCAAGATGTTTCTCCGTCATCAACCTTGACCCCAACACCAATGACCTCAAACTTATCGTCACGTATGTATTCTTCGGTGGTCAGCTTAGATAGAGAAAACTCTTTGTCGTAGTACGTTTCAAAATCGACGGTGATGATCATCAAATCTCCGCCAAATACTTGACTAATTCGTTTGTCTTAGATGTTGGCTTCAACTTCTTGATACGTAGGTTGCGGTCATCTCCAACGCGAGACAACAAGCCATAGTCCAGCAGCTTCTTCATCCGTGCGTGTGTCGTAGCCTGAGATGCGCCATCGAAACTTTTTATGAACTGCATGGTCAGCACATCGCCTTGTTTGTTCTTTTCAATCACGTCGTTCAGAATCAGTAAGTCTGTGGTATCAACTCCAAACTTAGCGTACAGACTGTTTAGGGCTTGCGCCAATTTATCCAACTTCATTTGTTTCTCCTAACCCGATAATAGTAATAGCGATCTTCACCACGAAATCTAAACTCAATCACATCAAGTTCTTTGAGCATGGCTAAGTAACGCTCGGCGCTGCGTATGCTTCGTTTCAATATCCGCGCAACATCTTTTACGTTGAACAAATACCTACCCTTCAGCGTCCGCTGTAACTTAACCAACGTACCCTTGCTTGGTTGACTCAAGACTTCACCCTGTAAAACTTTATGCTGCCCTGCTTACTTACGTCTGCTAACCCTGCCAATACAAAGAAATCCAGCGCACGTTTCGCATGCGTTTCACTAATCACCAAAGCTTTCATTACTTGTTTCACGGTAACTGGTGCATTGCGCTCGGTAACGTACGCAAGAATCTTCTCATCCTTTGGATCAACCTGCGTCATATTTAGTACCCTTGATTAGATTGATCATTTCTACGTAAGCATGCTTACTTTGCTCATGTGTGTTTGCATACACCATGTCGTAGGCAGTTTCATATACTTTGGCTAATTCATCAAGAACTGCTGCGGCTTCAAGATCATTTTCGGTGCGTGGTAATTCACGAAAGTTGTTTGCCAGACGTGCTGCTTGCTTTACTAGCTTCATAATAAACGTGTCCTCTATCTGTAAACTGAGTGCTAGAAGTTACTTTGTGGTATTCATTATCAAGGGCGCAACGTGCGTCATCGTATCTTTTTATTGTCTTGCACAAGTATTTATATGCTTCGCTGGTAACGCCCAACTTACACCCTACAGTAGTTACCGCATGGTGTAATTTTGGCAGGATGTCTGACAGCATTTCAGCTAATTCCACATGCTCTTCATGTGTCATGATCTTACGCCTCACCATCTCGTTCCTCCGTGCGTCAGGCTTCTGGTATTGATTATGGTCTCCGCTCACGGCGCACCTCTCTCGCGGATAGCAAGGGCAGCTACAACGTAATAGTTCGATAGTTTGTCCCTTGCCGCCATCTCATCACATACCTTTGCACACGCCTCGCGCTCCGCTGCTGCGACTAGGTTGGCAAAGCGTTCAAGCGCGGCGATGCCGTCATGGTCTACCAAACTCCACGCCTCCGCCTCCTTCGCCATGCGGATAATGTCATCTCTGTTCATTTTTCTTCCTCGCTTCGATAGCGTCAGCCCTCTGACTTTTGTAGATGCTCTCTGACTTGCGCTCAATACAGGCTTGGCAAATCCAACGTGGCACACCTCGTGTGGCTCTAATCTCCCCACCCTCTACTGATCTTGTTGCTTGGCAGCTTGTACAGAACTTGGTATCCACTAACTAAATTCTCCGTTGGCAGTTGAACGCTTGAATGTCTGCACGAAACGATCCAGCAAACTTGCAGTCAGAAACGATTCTTCCTTCAGTAGTTACACCGCCAATCCACAGTCCGATCAAAAACAAAATAATAGAAATCAACGACTTCGCCCAGACCGCATTGACCCATCCCCAAACTACTTTAAGACTAATTGTTTCAATGATCATCTTCGTTCCTCATCAAGTAGCATGCACAAAGCCGCTAACAAACCAAATATCAAGACTGCTACACCAGCGCCCATAAATAAGATACCTGCCCACAAAGCAATCATCATCTGAGTCGTAATCATTTGAGTAGTCTCCGTATCTCGTCGATTGACCAACCAGTTATGTCGTGTATCTGAAGTATCTGTGCGGCAGTTACAGGTTTATAGCCCCCACGCCACTTGGATAACGCGCTTGGCGGCATCTTTAAAAACTTAGCGGCGGCGGCATCGTTCTTTAAATTGAACTCAATGATGATTGCGTCCAACAACAGAAAAGAACTTTTCACGATTGCTCCAATCAGATACGTAGCATGAACCCAAATACCCTAGACAGAATGGAATGTTGGTTATCTTTGTATCCCAACAACAAGTTCTGCATAAAGCGTTCCTCTGGTGTGCGATCTTCTTCTTTCGCTTGCGGTATGTAGAACTGCCCAATCTTGGGCGGCTCTTCTTTGATAAATTGACCATCTCTCAACATGTTACTCTCCCTCAATAGTTTTTAAAAAATTAAGAAAGACCGAGCTACTCGATTTATTAACGCCTGTTAATAAAACTTTTAATTTGTCCAGACCTGTTTCATCGACAAGTACCGATATGCCCCCCGCCGATGATAGTTCCTGCAAATTTTTAAGCTGTAGCGCAGTCGGCTTACCGCCGTTTGCCTTGCACTCAATACCAATAAATTTACCATGCAGACAAGCGATAATGTCAGGAACTCCTGACGAACCATAGCCGTGTGTGGCAGGCATGAAGTGATAAGCCCCATGCTCTGCCAACAACTTCTTCACCTTAGCTTTTACTTTGCCTTCAGGTGTAGCCATGATCAGGTACGCCGAGTTATGTTGATCTTAGATTCTAAGTAGTTAACGATAGCTAACGTATCGTAGTATTTGATGGTTACTTCCTGCAACTTCTTTTGTAGGTTATCAACCTCGGCACGAGCAGCCCCCAAACGATTAGCAAGGTTTTTCTCTTCAACCTGCTTACCAAGCGGGTCTGCCAATACGTACTTACCATCGTCTAATCGAGTCAGGTATCCGTAGCTTTTTAGCTTAGAGATAGCCGTATAAACCTGCGCCTTCGGGCGATCCGCTTGATTAATGATGTCAAGGGGTAACATCGCGCCGTTTGTTTTGATGAGGCGGGTTACCACTTCACGAACTGAAAGTTTGTTTTTCATTTGCACTCTTCCTTAATGTAGTTGTAGTCACTGTGATCTAAGTAAATAATGATTTTGTCTTCTGATAGCCTTCGTCCTAATACACCTCTCATTCTTGAGTCAGAATAATTATTAACACCTGTTAACTTAATCAACGCGAGTCGTTCACGCACAAACGGAGGAACTTCTGATATGTCTCCCATGTCTACCCGTTCCAACGTCATGTTGTCTCGCGCCGAAAGTCTGATTACATCTCCTGTCTCATCTAGTTCTACCCAGATGAAGTACCGCAGGTTTGCCAAAAGGTTGTCATCCATATTAATCTCTGTTGTTGTAATATATAAATGATCTTGAACTGTGTCAAGCATCACAACAAAGATTTTACTCCCCCATCACCTCAATCCAAAAGCTATTGTCGTTGACCCTGACACCGACCTCGGCGACAAAGGCTTTAGGCTCCATCATGCGCAGCATGGCAACTTGTTGCTGAATACACTCCGGTGCCTCGACCAATGAGTTGTAGAAGTTGTTACCCTCTTGTATCCCTGCGTAGCCCAACTTGTCAGGGCAGTAGACCTCAACCGTATCGTCAGTATTTATCATGACGTACACCTGCATAACCTTGCGAGTGAATCGTCGGGTCTTCTCTTCCCAATGCGGTACGCCGATCTCCATGATCTCCATGAACCGCTTTGTCTGCGGCACATAGCCAACGGCCTTCATGCGCATGATCTCGTCCATCAACTCATCCCGATGGATCGTGCAGTGATCCCGCACTTTGCTCATGGCTTGGTCTTTCCAACTTGACACATGGCCTTGAAAAGTGGGAGCTGAAGCAGATGCGATCTCTTTGATCGATACCGTACGAATGTAGTCACGCATAAACCGCAACAACTTTTTCGTATCTTTGGTCTGCTTCTGTTGCGCTCGTTTGTTTCTGAACCGCTCGTTCTGTATCAGCCGTGACGTTATCACCCAGAAGTCTTCACACTTCTCTACCATAGCGATTGCTTTGTCTGGATATCTTGTATCCAAAAACCTAGCGGTACGCTCAGTAAACTCAACATCAACCGGAAACCGACTGACCTGAAACTTGCGATACTCTTTGACGATCTCCAAGATTGGCTGACCCTCTGCTTCTTCAGGATTGATTAGGTTTAGCATTGCACTCTCCTTAACTTGTTTATTAGAACATCGACAGAATCTCATCAACCTGCGCCTTCATGTCCAACCGCATGTGGTCATCCTCGCGCAACTCTTTGGCTGACACACCAGCGATAGCAGACTCCAACTTCTTACGCGCATGCTCCAACTTGGTGTCGTTCGTGACGTTCAGCTTGGTCAACAACTCACACAACTCCACCGCATTAGTGATCAGCGAATCGCGGAATATCTGCGTGTAGTTCTCATCGCCATCCTTCGTCATCCTCGGAGATGGGGCGTTTGCCAACTTCTCACTCATTCGCGACAAACATTCGTGTAGGCGGCCCCAAGCTTCTTGCATTGCTTCTGACAACTTGTTTTGGTAAAACGATTCGTATTGAGCTTTGAGTTCCTCTTTATGCTGCTCGTTGATGTCGATACGGAAGTCCCCCACTTCAGGCACAGGCAGGAACACGAACCGAAACCGGAACTTATCGCGCAACCTCTCGACATCGGGATACTCATCGGCATCAAACAAGTCACCCAACTGGAACGCCGCAGCGGTCACCAGCGTCGGGTACTCAGTTAAGAACTCCTCCACCATGTCATTGAACTGCACCTCGTAGTCCGACAACGTAGCTTTGTAGTCAAAGAAGTTCTTCATGGGTAGTAGGCGTGAGCCACCATCCGACCACGGCAACGTCTGCGCGTAGTGCCACGCACGGATGCCGGTAACAAGTTTCTGCAAGTCATCTAGCTTTTGCGTCCCGGCTAACAACTTTTTATGATAGTTACCTGCTCTCGTCTTGGTACTCTTGGCGGCATCGATCTCGTCGGATACACGCTTGTCTTGTTTGCGGCCTGTCCACACAGAGATGTTCAGGTCAATCAGCATTGAACTATTTTGAATCATGGCACTCTCCTTATTTGATTAAAGAACTGCTAGGTACTTCTTCATCACGTCAAAGTCTTCTTTGGGTATCTCTTGGTAGTTCAACACATAGACCAATGTGTTATCAGCCCAATAGCCGCCATCATCTTTATCCCAATCACCGCTCGTACTACCACGCCATTCTTTAGCTACCTTCATGGCGTGTTTCTCCGCGCTGCCTTTGGTTGAGAATAAGTAATGGGTGTCATACTCAAAGTCACCGTTACGCTCTCCTATTCTCCCGATGTAATGTTTCATGGCACTCTCCTTATTTATTAACAGGTGTTAACTTATTGCACTCTGACAGTCTTACCAATACTACTCACGATGTCACTCGTGATACCCCACAATGTTGGGCAAGGCCATTGACCACCCCAATCATTACCCACATACCCATCAGTCAAGATGACCGCACATTCTGGCTGCATCTTCTTGTCTTTGATGTACTGCGTAATACAACTTGGTGCTGTACCGCCACCACCTCTAGGCTTGGTGCTGCTCAACAACTCACCCAGATGTTCTTGCTCATACTTCTCATGCTGCGCCACATGCGTATCCCAATACAACAAGTCGATACCCTCTGGCTTAACATGTTCACAGATGTTGCGTAGCTCACCCAAGAACTGCCCGATCTCCGCAGACCCGATAGAACCTGACATATCGATAGCCACCACGATGCGACCCACCGACTCACCGATCATGCTAGGCATGTAAACATCTTGTCCTATCCACCTGCGTGAAGGACGACGCCATGTTGATTCATCTTTGTCCATACAGAACGATGTAATGAACTCACGCATTGCTTCACGCCAATCGACCTTCGAC
>JACCDP010299362.1_pt1 | contig 15039 bp, 22 predicted proteins | sample 7445841 | NCBI WGS metagenome assembly JACCDP01 (sample SAMN15323441, study PRJNA562643) | freshwater metagenome | isolation source: river surface water | place: USA:Blue River Watershed | collected 2017-08-17 | reverse complement strand
GCACGAAACCCAACCATTAGAGCCCGGTGAGCTTTTTGGCACAGCCCACAATCGGCGCAAGTAACATTCTCGCGGGTTTGGGCCGCGCAAACCACAATCGGCAAGCCGCCGGGTGTAGAGGTTTTTTCGGATGTGTCAATCGGGACAATGGCAGTCACAGGCAAGCCGGTGGCCGACAGTGTATAGGCTTCGCCTGCATTGTCGGCCAACAAATAGACGGTAAACCCCCAGTCAGTTGCCGCCCGCGCCCAATAGATAGCGTCCGGGCTTTTCTTATGGGTGTAAGTAAAGCCGCGCCGCCCGCGATTAGCCGCGACAATCTCGCCCAGTGCTGCAGGGTCTACAGTCTCGCCCGCGCCGGGTAAATCACCCGCTACATTGTGCCGCCACAATTGCCCCGCTGGCAGGGCCGCAATAGCCCCGCACAATTCCGCCAGTGTGCCGCCCCGCTGGGGTACTTTATCCCAACTCATGCGGGTGTAATAGTCTTCCGCGTAGCAGTCGGCCCGATAGTGCGGGCACGATTGCGGGCAAGTTTCCCGCTGGCTGTAAGTCACGGGAATAGGCCCGGTTTTGCTGTTGCTCGATTTTTGAATGAAGTGAAATTTCATTTTGACATTTTCCTTATAACGTGAAACAAAACATAAACACAAAAAGCCCCCGCAGGGGCTAGAACGAAAATTGCTGTTATGGCCTGAGGGTTCACTTGATACCCGCCAGTGCTTTTAGTTCGGTTTTGATCCGTTTAGCATCCGGGCCGCGCCATGTGCCAGCGTTCGCCAGAAAATAAAGCACCATTGAGCGCCCGTCATCAAACCCGTACGAGTCACGGATAGAACCTAATTGCGCCATAGCCTGCAAATAAGGCACAGCCCCAAAATAGGGCTTAGCCCAGTGCGCCCGGATATCCTGAGCGATAGCGGAAAGTGTGCGATTTGTCATGATTTCAGTCCTTTGCAAAATTAGCTTTAAAAACGTCATTGGGATAGAGTGTTTTAGCCGATTCAATAGCATCCCGGCACGTCCGGTAAGCGTTTGTTGACCATACATAAACCCACTCATGAGTTTTTTTGTAAACGTGTATTTTTTTTGGATACACTTTGAAATTAACCCGCATGGTTACAGTCCTTTTGAATAGTGGTCATATGACCGAATAGGTGAGCGGGAATCCGTGTGCTTTTCGATAAAGGACAGTTCTATTCCCCGCGCCCGTGCAGCAGCCGCGAAAGTGGAATAGTCGCAGTCCTCTTCAAGATAGACCGTGCCGCCCCTCTGATAGGAATAGTGGCTAATGAGTCCGTCAATGCCCCAGTCGGCCAGTGTGGCGCGTTTAACGGCCAGCCAGCCGTGGCCCGGATCCGAATAAAAATTGAGTTTCATGGTTAGCCCCTTCAATAGCCGCGTGAGATAGCCCAGTCGGCTATGGTGTCAATGATTGAAACCGGCACAGTGCGGGATTGTCCGGTGCGATTCTCGAGATAGCCGGTGTCTTGCAGTGCAGCCAGCGAAGCGCGATAGTGCATCCCGTTATCGTTGAAATCGACAGTGCAGCCAGTAGTCTCGCCGTCGGTATCAAGTTCAACTAGATAGCGTTTAATGATTGTGCAAGCTTTCATTGTGATCCCCTTATGCGGCACAGTGGTCGTCGTATGCATCGCACAGTGTGACGTAATCAACCCCAAAGCTTGAAGCCACGCGCCACGCAACATCAGGGAATTCAGCGTCATCCTGGCGCATCAGCGCAAGCAGCCTGGACAGTGCTTTAGATATATCAGCGGGTTTCGTTGAAGCTTTCATAGTGTCAGTCCCTACAGTGGCACAGCAACAGTGCTGCAAGCCCCATTGTCAACTATTGCAACATTGTGTCTAGTTGATTGTTGCTAAGGAAAAGTCAGCCCCGATTGATTTTTCCTATTTGTTCCCCTATGATAGAAGTCATGACAAAACCGAAACCCATGCCCCGCTCCCGTGTGCGCGAAGCGCTGCAGTCCGTCCCCCTCGAGACTGTACTAGGCAAAGCACATAAGGCATTAACACCTAAGCAACGCAAGTTCGCGTTAGAAGTAGCTAAGGGAAACACAAAAGCCGATGCATACCGCACAGCCTATAACGTTACCAGCCCGCACAGCATGGCTAAAGACCCGTACACCATCGCAAAGGATCCTAGAGTACGCCTAGAGATCGAAGCGATAGAGTTGGCTATAGCGGCACAGGAATACCAAACCCCTGCAGCACTACGACAATTGGTGATTCATTCCCTTGTGAAAGTAATAACGGATCCCGAGTCAAAGCCGGGTCAAATAACTGCTGCAGCCAAAGTACTGGGCACAGTCACGGAAGTAGCTGCCTTCACTGAGCGGAAAGAAGTTAGAACGATTAGCTCGAGCGAAGCCGCCCGTAACGAGATCCTGCAACAGCTAAAGGATCTAGTGCGGTCAGACGCTACCGATATCGAGTCGGTGGAAGTCAGTGCCGACAGTCTACTGGCCGAGTTGACCGCAGGGCGCGACGCGGATCCGCCAGCAGCCGCTGCCGATTTTGACCAGGCCGATACCCACCCATCCCCCACCCCCCAAAGCGCGCAACAGGAGTCCCACTCCACTCAGCATACTATCCCACTCGAAGGATCACCTATCCCACTCAAAGGATCACCTATTCCACTCGAAGAGTCACCTATCCCACTCGAACGATCCCCATCCCAGACCGATTTTCCGCTTCCTGACCGAGAGGCGGATTCTATGGAAGACCCCCCCTTGCCTGTTGGGGAAAATGGGGTGGGGGGTGTATAAAAAAATTTGGATTAGCCTCCGTTAAGGGCTAGTAGTACTAAAGTAGTTGTTGAAAACAACAACACGAATTGGATTTTGGGGTTCTTGACATGGGCGCTAAGGCTGTGAATAAGGTGTTGATAAACAAGGAGATGAGGAGTGGTGGGAGTTATGAGTTGTGTATGGGGGTGGGTATGACGCCGATGCAGAGGGAGGTGTTTTTGGTGATAGATGAGTGGTGGAAGGAGTATGGATATGGGCCGAGTATTCGGGATATATGTGAGGTGAGGGGTAAGATGGGGTTGGGTAGTACGAAGAAGATTATTGACCGGTTGGTGAAGTTGGGGGTGGTGAAGAGGGTTGAGCGGATGGGCAGGACGGTGCGGCCGGTGTATGTGAACTTTAGGAATTTGAAGTGAAGATTTTGGAGTTGATTGATAAGTTGGGACCGGCTGAGAGGGAGAAGCTGTTTGGTCAGGTGCAGGAATATAAGAATGCGCTTGAGAGGGAGAGGTGCCAGACATCGTTTATGGCGTATGTGCGGAAGATGTGGCCTGGGTTTATACATGGGAGACATCATGCGGTGATGGCTAAGAAGTTTGAGGAGATCGCACAGGGGAAGTTGAAGAGGCTGATTATTAATATGCCGCCGCGGCACACGAAGAGTGAGTTTGCGTCTTATCTTTTGCCTAGTTGGTTTTTGGGGAAGTTTCCGGATAAGAAGGTGATCCAGACTTCTAATACGTCGGACTTGGCGGTTGGGTTTGGTAGGAAGGTGAGGAACTTAGTGGGATCGCAGGCGTATGCGGAGGTGTTCCCTGAGGTTTCTTTGAGACAGGATAGTAAGAGTGCTGGCAGGTGGGCGACGAATAAAAACGGCGATTATTTTGCTATTGGTGTTGGGGGTACGGTTACGGGTAAGGGTGCGGATCTTTTGATCGTGGACGATCCGCATTCGGAGCAGGAGGCGGCGTCGGCGGTGGGGAACCCTGCTATATATGACTCGGTGTATGAGTGGTATACGTCGGGTCCGAGGCAGCGTCTGCAGCCGGACGGGGCTATTGTTATTGTGATGACGCGGTGGGCGGATCGGGATCTGACGGGGCAGGTCTTGAAGGACGCCATGAAGAGGGGGAGGGATGATGAGTGGGAGGTGATTGAGTTTCCTGCCATCATGCCTAGTGGGAATCCGTTGTGGCCGGAATTTTGGCGATTGGATTTGTTGGAAGCTCTGCGGGAAGAGTTGCCGCCGAGTAAATGGAACGCGCAGTATCAGCAGTCTCCTACGGGTGAGGAGGGTGCGATTGTTAAGAGGGAGTGGTGGAAGATCTGGGAGAGGGATGATCCGCCGCCGTGTGACTACATTATTCAGTCTTGGGATACGGCGTTTACTAAGAGTGAGCGGGCTGACTACAACGCATGTACGACTTGGGGAGTGTTCTGTTTGAACGAGGATCCCGAGAACGTGAATATTATTTTGCTCGATGCGTTTAAGAAGCGGATGGAGTTTCCCGAACTCAAGGACAAGACTTTGGAGTACTATCACCAGTGGGAGCCGGATTCGTTGATCGTTGAGGCTAAAGCCGCGGGTGCTCCTTTGATATATGAGTTGAGGAAAATGGGCATTCCGGTGCAGGACTACACGCCCACTCGGGGGACGAAGTACCAGAAAAACGACAAGATTGCTCGTTTAAATTCTGTATCTGACATGTTCAGAAGCGGGAAGATCTGGGCACCGGATACTCGTTTTGCTCATGAGTTGATGGATGAGATGGCTGCGTTTCCTAATGCAGAGCATGACGACCTTGTGGACTCGAGCACACAAGCGCTGTTAAGATTTAGACAGGGCGGGTTTCTCCGGCTTGATTCCGATGAGAGGGATGAGCCTAGATTTTTCCGCAGACAAAAAGCTTATTATTAAGGACCAATATGGCTACAAACATGTTCCCATCTCTCAATCCCGCTCCTTTGGGGCTAGAGGATATTGTTGTAGATGACACGCCAGCCATTGAAATTGAAATTGAAAATCCTGATGACGTAAAGATTGGGATTGACGGCATTGAAATTGATCTAATGCCTAACGTTAAAGAGAACGACGATGTTCCTTTTGATGCCAACTTGGCCGAATACATCAGCGAATCTGAACTTTCTGCAATTGCTTCTGACATCGTTGGGATGGTTGAAGCAGACATTAATAGCCGCAAAGACTGGGTAGAGATGTATGTCAAAGGACTGGAAGTCCTTGGCATGAAGTATGAAGAACGTACTGAGCCTTGGGATGGGGCGTGTGGTGTGTTCTCTCCTTTGCTTACTGAAGCGGCAGTGAGGTTTCAGAGCGAAACTATTATTGAGACTTTCCCTGCTCAAGGCCCGGTCAAGACAGAAATCATTGGCGCTATTGATAAGCTCAAAGAAGAAGCAGCCAATCGAGTTCGCACTGATATGAATTTTCGGTTGACTGAGCAGATGCCGGAGTACCGCTCTGAACATGAGCGTATGTTGTTTAACCTTGGACTTGCTGGCGCTGCATTTAAAAAGGTCTACAAAGATCCCGCGCTGAATCGGCAGACGGCTATTTTTATTCCGGCTGAAGACATCATCATTCCCTATGGTGCAAGTAACGCTAGGACTGCAGAACGTCTAACGCACATTATGCGTAAAACAAAAAATGATCTGCGTAAACTCCAAGTGGCGGGGTTTTATTTAGATGTAGATCTGGGTGATCCGGTGAGTATTCACACGGACATCGAGAAAAAGAAAGCCGAGGAGCAAGGCTATTCTTTGACTCAAGACGACAGGTATCAAATCTTTGAGACGCAGATTGACTATGACCTGCCGGGGTTTGAAGATGAAGATGGTATTGCTATGCCGTACATCATCACGATTGACCGCGGCACAACCAAAGTCTTGTCTATTTATCGCAACTACCGCCAAGACGATCCACAACGTCTGAAGCGTCAACACATTGTTCAATATGACTACATCCCAGGATTTGGAGCATACGGATTTGGTTATATTCATCTCATCGGCGGTTACGCCCGCGCTGGAACATCTATCATCCGCCAGCTTGTTGACGCAGGGACTCTCAATAACCTACCGGGTGGACTCAAGTCTCGAGGACTGCGGATCAAAGGAGACGACACTCCAATCGCCCCCGGAGAGTTCAGGGACGTAGATGTTCCAAGCGGAGCAGTAAAAGACAACATCATGCTGCTGCCGTACAAAGAGCCTAGCCAAGTTTTGGCTGCGCTGCTTGAGCGAATTACGGAAGAAGCACGAAGGCTTGGCTCTATTGCCGATATGAAGATATCGGACATGAGCGCCAATTCGCCAGTTGGTACAACTTTGGCTTTGTTGGAGCGGCAGCTTAAAACAATGAGCGCCGTCCAAGCACGCGTTCATGCCTCTATGAAGCAGGAATTCAAACTGCTTAAGGAGATTATTCGGGAAGACATGCCGTCTAAGTACGACTATGTACCAGAGGGCGCAGATCCATTTGCCAAGAAGGAAGATTACGACATTGTCGAAGTTATTCCAGTGTCTGATCCTAATAGCGCCACAATGGCTCAAAGGATCATGCAGTATCAAGCCGTCATGCAGATGGCTCAGCAGGCACCGCAGATCTATGACTTGCCTGAACTGCACCGGCAAATGATTGAAGTGTTGGGTGTCAAAAACGCCAACAAGCTTGTGCCTATTGATGATGATATGAAGCCGCGGGATCCTGTGTCGGAGAACATGGCATTCCTCAGTGGCAAGCCCACAAAAGCATTTATCTATCAGGACCACGATGCACATATTGCTGTGCATACGTCAATGATGCAGAACCCGCTGCTCATGGCACAGATTGGTCAGAACCCGCAAGCACAGAAGATGATTGCGGAGATTCAAGCACACATCTCTGAGCATTTGGCATTTGCGTATCGCAAGAAGATTGAAGAATCTCTTGGTGTACCGCTGCCCAAGCCAAACGAAGATTTGCCTGAGGATGTTGAAGTTGAGTTGTCTAGGCTTGTTGCCCAGGCTGCTATGCAGGTTCTGGCACAAGATAAGGCACAAGCTCAGCAACAGCAAGCACAGCAGGCGGCACAAGATCCTATGGTCCAGCTGCAACAAGCAGAACTGCAGATTCGTTCTCAAGAAGCACAGACCAAGGCTATGAAGGTGCAGGGTGATCTGGCTGCTAAACAAGCAGAGATCCAGCTCAAAACACAGGAGATTGCTGCTCGTCAAGGCGGTAACCCAGAGCTGGAAGCACAGAAAGCTCTAATGCAAATGAAGATTTCGGAAGAAGAGCATGCCTTGAAGATGCGACAGTCTCAACAAGAGCATGAACTCAAAATGCAGCATGACATGGAAATGTCTGCAATCAAGGCTCGTCAAGCTTTGATGAAGAGTATGCCCCAACCGGCTGCGAAAACGCCGAATAAAAAAGGAGATAAATGAATCCACAGTTTCTGGACATCCTCAATAAAAAAATTGAAGATCAAAAAACCAGTCATGTCGAAGCTTTGGCAGGAGGCGTAGTTAAAGACTACGCCGAATACCGAGAGTTGTGCGGAGTAATCCGAGGTCTGCAAACCGCACAACGTGAACTTGCTGACCTCGTGCGTAGAGTTAAAGAAAGCGACAATGATGACTGATATTCTTATTGGCCAAACTTTGGATCCGACGGGTCCAGTTTCTACCCTCCCAAGTACAGCGGAGGAGAAGGCAAAGCAACTGCCTGATCCATCAACGTTTCATCTTCTGTGCGTGCTACCAGATATTGAAGAAACGTTTGATAACGGCATCGTGAAGTCAAACCAAACGATGCATTATGAAGAAGTGCTGTCTCCAGTTCTCTTTGTAGTCAAAATGGGGCCGGACGCTTACAAGGACGAAAAGCGTTTCCCTAGCGGTCCAAGCTGCAAAGTCGGTGATTTTGTCTTGGTTCGGCCAAATACTGGCACTCGGATCAAGATTCACGGCAAAGAATTCAGGATCATTAACGATGATTCTGTTGAAGGTGTCGTACAAGATCCCCGCGGGATTACTCGTATGTAACGGAGGCACTTATGTCAGGCTTTGAAAAAGTAGAATTTGAGTTTCCTCACGAGAAAGAAGAGAAATCTTCTCGAGAAGGAAGCAAAGTTGTGGCCGCTGAGGAAGAAAAAACCAGTGAGTTGCAAGAAAACAACATCGAAATCATCGATGACACCCCGCCGGAGGACAGAAATCGCAAGCCGATGGATGAGCCGCCCAAGGAAATGACCGATGACGAGCTAGAAAAGTATGACGAAGGGGTCAAAGCTCGTATTCGGCACTTTACAAAGGGGTATCACGAAGAGCGTCGACGGGCTGAAGAGGCTATTAGGGAGCGTGAAGCGGCTATAGAGGCTGCAAAACGCCTAGTAGAAGAGAATAAAAAGCTCAAAGGCTCGGTAAATCAGGGTCAACAAGCTCTAATTGAGCAGGCAAAGAAGGTTATCAACAACGATTTGGATGCTGCAAAGCGGGCTTTTAAAGAAGCCTACGAATCGGGTGATGCAGAGGCTCTTACCACGGCCCAGGAGAACTTAACTGCCATCAAAATCAAAGCTGATAAACTTGCAAACTTCAAACCTCCGCCTGTTCAGGTTGAAAAAGAGGAAGAATTTCAAGTTTCTGCACCTGTTCAGACTCAAAGACTTGATGAACAGACAGAAAAGTGGAAGAATGAGAACGAATGGTTCGGTAAAGACCGGCGCATGACTAGTTATGCACTGGCCTTGCATCAAGAGATTGTTGAAGATGAGCGTATTCCTCCATCTAGCAGCAAGTATTTTGATCGAATTGATGAGGAAATGCGAAAGCGGTTTCCTGAAAAGTTCGATGAACCAAAGCCGGATGCGTCACCTCCGGTTAAGAGTAGTAATGTGGTAGCACCAGCGACTAGAAACACTGCATCAAAGAAAATCGTGTTGTCAAAATCGCAGGTAAACATCGCCAAACGGCTTGGCCTCAAACTTGAGGACTATGCTCGTGAGGTTGCGCGGACAAGAGCTGGAGAATGAAAATGAGTGAACAAACCCGTACAAAACGTGAAACAGAAAGTCGTGAGGCTGCGGCCCGCCCTACGATGTGGAAGCCTAAACAATTGCTACCAGAGGTTCACGAAGAGCCTGGATGGCGATTTAGGTGGGTTCGCGTTTCAACTCGTGGTGTAGATGATCCCACTAACATCTCTGGCATGTTGCAAGAAGGTTGGGAACCTGTAAAAGCATCGGCTCATCCTGAGGTTCAACTATTCAAACGTGGTACTGAGCGATTTCCAGACTCGATTGAAATTGGCGGACTGTTGCTTTGCAAAACCCCAGTTGAATTTGTCGAACAACGAAATGCGTGGTTTCAGAAACAAGCTGATTCCCAAATGAATTCAGTAGACAACAACTTCATGCGTGAAAGTGATTCGAGGATGCCGCTCTATAAAGAGCGTAAATCAACGGTTACTTTTGGAAAAGGTTTTTAATTTTTTTGGAGTCTTAAATGGCATATCCTACTGTTGATGCCGCTTACGGTTTCAAGCCCATTAATGAACTTAATGGTCTACCGTATGCCGGTGCTGTGCGCCAGATTCCGATTCAGCGTAGCTATACCACCAGTCTTTTCAATGGTGATTTGGTTAAGTTTGAAGCGGGTCTAATTGAATTGACCGACATGACTGTCTCCAGCACTTCTGGCCTTGGCCAAGCTGGCGTTTTTGTTGGCTGTTCTTACACCAACCCTTCGACTGGTCAGAAGCTGTTTGCTCAGTACTACCCCGCTAGTACCGCTGCAAATGACATCTCGGCTTTTGTCGTTGATGATGATCGTGCTGTGTTTAAAGCAGTCATGATTGCTCAAGCCAGCGCAGGTGCATCTAACAGCGCAACTGCTGTTGGTTACGCCTCTCAAGCCTTTGTTGGCACCAACCTGTTCCCGGTCACGGGCACGGCTGGTAGCACCACCACTGGCAATAGTGCAATGGGTGTTTCGGGCGGCGCTCCATCGAACGGCTCTGGCAACACTCGCGTGTTGACCACCGCTCCGTTCCGTGTGGTTGGTGTTGTTCCTGAGACTGGTGTGACGCTGTCTGGTTCGGGCACCTGCTCTACCACCACCATCACTCTGGCCGCTGCTGTTACGGGCCTTCAGGCTGGTATGCAATTTATCGTCCCCGGCGTCACAAACGCAAATCCGGGCGACTATAACTTGGTTACCAACGTTAACGGCACCACTGTAACCATTAGCCGTTCTGTGACTATCGCTGCTGCCACCACCATGACTTTTGTGGGTTACCCTGAAGTTTTGGTCAAGTGGAATCAGGGCTATCACAGCTATGACAATCCGTTGGCAACTGGCCTGTAAGGAGTAATTCAAAATGGCAATTTCTCGTGCCCAACTACTGAAAGAACTCCTGCCGGGTCTTAACGCCCTGTTTGGCTTGGAGTACAAGCGTTATGGCGAAGAGCACAAGGAAATCTACGAAACCGAGACTTCCGAGCGTTCTTTTGAAGAGGAAACTAAGCTGTCTGGCTTCTCCGCCGCTCCGGTGAAGAACGAGGGCGCTGCGATTGCTTATGACAACGCGCAGGAAGCTTGGACCGCTCGCTATAACCACGAAACCATTGCAATGGGTTTTTCGATTACCGAAGAGGCTATCGAGGACAACTTGTACGACTCGCTCTCGAGCCGTTACACCAAAGCATTGGCTCGTGCGATGGCATACACCAAGCAAGTCAAAGCTGCTTCTGTTCTTAACAATGGCTTCAATAGCGCTGTCACTTACGGTGATGGTGTTAGCCTGTTTAGCACAGCGCATCCTTTGATCTCTGGTGGAACCAACAGCAACCGCCCTGCAGTCGCAGTTGATTTGAATGAAACAGCGTTGGAAAACGCAGTTATTCAAATTGCTGGCTGGACGGATGAGCGTGGTCTGCTGATTGCTGCTAAACCTCGCAAGCTAATTGTTCCCCCGGCGCTGCAATTCGTTGCTACTCGTCTGCTAGAAACCGAACTTCGTGTTGCTACAGCCGATAACGACATCAACGCCATCAAGAACAATGGTTCGATTCCTGAGGGTTACACCGTTAACCACTGGCTGACCGATACCAATGCTTGGTTCCTGACTACGGATGTGCCTAATGGTCTGAAGCACTTCGTTCGTACTCCGCTGCAAAACAGCATGGACGGCGACTTTGACACCGGCAACGTCCGCTATAAGGCTCGTGAGCGTTATAGCTTTGGCGTGTCGGATCCGCTGGGTATCTACGGATCTCCCGGTGCGTCTTAATAAACATACATTAAGTATGTTTGGAAAGGGGGCTTGTGCCCCCTTTTTTTTTGGTGTATAAATCTAAAAGTCCAAGGTTTTCAACTGCTTGCTGACCGACTTGGCGGACTGACCTCACAGACAGCAAGCGCAATTTGAGGTAATTGCTATGTCTCGCACGACGTTTTCTGGCCCTGTGAAGTCTGACAATGGCTTTGAGGGCAATATCACTGGCAATGTTGCAGGTAGCGTTGATCTTGGTGCTTCTGGTACTTTGACCACTGCAAACCCAACAGCAGCAAGTACTCCAGCCAATTTTTCTGCTGCTCGGTACATTGCCATTGTTGGTCAAAACGGCACTACTTATTACGTCCCCGTCGCCAACGCTGTTTGGTAATAGGAGCGCATCATGTCGATGCAATATGACGTAAAAGCTGCTCATACGGAAACAACCGGATCAATGGTGTCTGGGCGTGTTCGTCTAAAAGGTTATCAGTGCCTTTCAGGAGGAACTGCTGGAGATATTGTTTTTACAGATGGCTCTGCTTCTGGGACTGAACGGCTACGGTTTAACGTACCAAACAACACAAATAATCCGTTCGCAAACCTAATTCCCGGCGAAGGAATTTTGTTTGACGCCGGGATTTATGTGACTCTTCCCACAAGCGCAAAAGTCACAATCTTCTATGGCTAAGACTGCAGCATGGCAGCGCAAAGAAGGCAAGAACCCCAAGGGCGGACTCAACGCCAAGGGGCGAGCCTCCTACAACAAAGCCAATCCGAACAAGCCGGGACTCAAGCCTCCCCAACCAGAGGGAGGTCCACGCCGCGACTCTTTCTGCGCCCGTATGAAAGGCATGAAGGCCAAGCTTACCAGCGAGAAGACGGCAAAAGATCCAAATAGCCGTATTAACAAAAGCCTGAGAGCATGGAATTGTTAAATCATGGAAATGATGGTTTGGAACGTCATTTTGACGGCTATAGTGGCATTGTTGGGATATGTTGTAAAGGAGAAGTTTGCAGAGCTTCAACGCATCAGTATCTTGTTAAATAAGACTCGAGAAGAAGTGGCGCGTGATCACATCACTAGAACTGAATTTAGAGCTGATATGCAAGAGTTGATGCAAAGGTTTGATCGATTGGAGCGCAAGATTGACGCAATAAGGGGATCAAAGAATGCCGAGCACAACTAAAAAACAACACAATTTCATGGCTGCGGTGGCAAACAATCCATCATTTGCCAAGAAAGCAGGAGTTCCACAGAGTGTGGGGCAAGACTTTATGAAGGCTGATAAAGGCCGCAAATTTTCTGGAGGTGGTGAAATGAAAGAGTCTAAGAAGATGGTGGGTAAAGAGATTGCCTTTATGAAGAAAAAAGGCGCTCCTAAGTCCATGATCAAACATGAGATGTCTGAAGCTAACATGAAGCATGGTGGCAAGGCTAAAGGCTATGCAGCTGGCGGTTTGGCTGCTGGTCATAAGGCTGCTGATGGTGTTGCTAAAAAGGGCAAGACAAAAGCTATGCAAGTTAAAATGACTGGCATGAAACGTGGCGGTAGCTGCTAATAATCATCCTTAATTAAAGGATTGCATCATGGCTAGAGGAATGCGTAATCTTGCAGCACTTGCTGCCATTGGCGCTCTTGGATACAAATTTGCTAAAGACCGAGATAAAAAGCATGATCCTAATGCTGTTATCGTAGAAGATAGGAGCACTAGGAGTGCAGATTCTCGTCGACAAGCGGCAGCGGCAGAACCTCCTGCACAATCACAAACAGCAACAGTAGCAGCGCCTACATTGACAACGGCATCGTCCGGCCCTCGAATTACTGATGCCATAAGAGAAGCGGCAGCAGCAGAAGGCGCTAAAGTTTCTGCTGGTGAACTGGCTGGTCAGTCTGGACCGGCTATTAAACCTGTTGCTGCAACAGCACCAGTTGCCGCCGGTGGCTCTCGCCCACGCCCAGTTTTTGTCAATGACGATACTCAGCGTAATGCTAATGCTGCTGTTGATGCGATGTTTGAAAATCGAGCTTCAGCCGCTGCTGCCCCTCGTAGGTCTAGCTACGATCAAGAAAGTGTTTTCGATCCCGGTCAAGATATTGGCCCAAATATTAGTGGCGATATCTCTCGTAGGACTGGCGTTAAGCTCGATAACCCAGCAGGTGCTGGCCGCAGTAGTGGGCAAGGTGGAGCTTCTGCCGAAGAGATTAGGCAGTTCATGGAAGGCCAAGGCAATGTAAGTGCTGCTACGGCACGGAGGACTGGCGTAAACCTTAACAGCCGAGCAGGCGCTGGCCGTGGTACGCAAGGTGGTCCGACGGTTCGAGAAATGGAAGCATATCGTCGTCAACAAGAAGAGTTGAAAAAACGTGGCCGCGGCTATAACACCACTCGGTTTGCAAAAGGCGGTGAAGTAAAAGCTAAAGCAAAAAAAATGAGTTCTGGTGGTGGTACATCTGCATCTAAACGTGCAGATGGTATTGCTGTGCGTGGTAAAACAAAGTGCAAAATTTATTGAGGTGCAATCATGAATCCAAACATTACGGAAGAAGTTGAAAAAAGGCTGGGCATGAAAATGAACAGCATGGCTGGTGCTGGCCGTGGCAGGAAGATTCCTCCTACTGGTGAGCAGATGCGGATGATTCAAGAAATGGAAGATGAAAAAATGGCACCCAAACTAGAGGATGCCTATAACCAGTCTTTGACAGATACGGAAATGCCAAAGTCGATGGGTAAATCATCTGGTGGTTATGCCAACGGCGGTTATGTACGTGCTGCTGATGGCTGCGCTAAGCGTGGTAAGACACGCGGCAAGATGGTGTAATGATGATGGCTAGTCGTGGTATGGGTGCTATCAGTCCATCCAAGATGCCAAAGCCAGTACGTAAACAGCGTAGGGATGACACATCCTTTTTGCAGTATGCAGAGGGTGGAGAAGTTTGGGACAAAGATCGGCCGAAAGATTTAGGGAAACCCAAGAAACTTAGTCCTGCCAACAAGGCCAAAGCAAAAGCAAGTGCCAAGCGGGCTGGGCGTCCCTATCCTAATTTGGTTGATAACATGCGGGCTGCAAGGAGCAAGTAATGGCCACAACCACCGGCTCAACGCTCTTTAATCTAGACTTCACGGAGATTGCCGAGGAAGCTTGGGAGCGGGCTGGCCGTGAGATGCGGTCTGGTTATGACTTGCGTACAGCACGTAGGTCTATGAACCTGATGACCATTGAGTGGCAGAATCGCGGTATTAACATGTGGACGATTGATCAGGGTGCATTTAACCTGACTCAAGGTCTAAGCACATATGCTTTGCCATTGGACACTATTGATCTTATGGATCATGTGATCCGCACTGGTGGCAACAATGTATCTACGCAGGCAGACCTAACCATAACAAGAATTAGTGTTTCTACTTATGCCACCATCCCTAATAAAATTCAGCAAGCTAGGCCCATTCAGGTATGGGTTCAACGGCTGTCCGGTGAAGTATCACCGGCAAACGCAACTCTTGTAGGAAATATTCTCTCCTCAACAACTACGATTGTTTTGAGTTCCGTTGCAAGTTTGCCGTCCAGTGGATTTATCCGTATCAATTCTGAAGACATCTATTACGGGTACATCACTGGGAATACGCTAGGTGGCGTATTCAGGGGACAGAACAACACAACAGCAGCAAGCCATTCAAATGGCGATGTTGTTTACAACCCAAATCTTCCTTGTGTAACTGTTTGGCCTGTGCCGGATGGTTCTCAGACCTATACGTTTGCTTACTGGAGAATGCGCCGAGTTCAGGACGCAGGAAACGGTGTGCAGACTGGTGACATGAACTTTAGGTTTCTTCCAGCATGTGCAGCTGGATTGGCGTATCACATCGCCATGAAGGTTCCTGAGCTGATGCCAAGGATTGAGATGCTGAAGGATGTATATGATGAGCAGTTTAATCTTGCGGCCGGTGAAGATCGTGAGAAGGCTGCTGTTAGGTTTGTTCCTCGGCAGGCTT
>JACCDP010196392.1_pt1 | contig 15042 bp, 6 predicted proteins | sample 7445841 | NCBI WGS metagenome assembly JACCDP01 (sample SAMN15323441, study PRJNA562643) | freshwater metagenome | isolation source: river surface water | place: USA:Blue River Watershed | collected 2017-08-17 | reverse complement strand
GGTGTTCACGTATCTAAGAGAGGTGTCCGTTTGGACACCTTTTCTTTTTTAAGGTATTTATCTATATGGAATTTTATATTAGAAAAAATGCAACATTGCCCGTTTTGGATATTAACTTAATTAAGGATGGTAAACTTGATTATAACTATGACAAAACATCATTAACAGGAGCAACAATTACTTTATCAATGAAAGACGTTGATACGGGAATATATAAAATAACAAATGGAACTTGCACCTACGATTCAACAAACTACACCATAACTTATCAATTCACCAAAAGAAACACAAAATATGTCGGAAGATATATTGCTGAGTTCAAAGTAACCACCTCACAAGGAACTATAATATTACCTCTTAGAGAAAATATATTTGTTACTGTTTTAGATTCTTTTGTCAATAGTGAATTTTGTTGCTAAGAAACAATCAAATAAAAGTTTCACTTTCTAATCCAATCAATATTTATTAAAAAAATGTTTAATGGCAGATAAGAAGATATCCCAATTACCATATTTACCCAAGTCAGGAATTACTTCAGGAGATTTAGTGCCATTTGTCACATATTTTTCTGCCGTGACGGGTGATACAGTACACACATATATGTCTGACTTAAAAGACTATATTGTTTCGGGTGTATCTTTTTCTGACGTTTATGTTACAGGAGGAACATATAATAAAACAACAGGTGTTGAAACATTCACAAATAGTACTGGCGGAACTTTTACCGTCACAGGTATAACCGATTTTTATGTAACAGGTGGTACATATTCATCAGGTAGTAGTACATTAAATTTATTTTTAAATGGTGGTAACACCGTATCGATAACAGGTTTAACAACCGCTAACGGAACATCAGGAACATCAGGCTCAAGCGGAACTAATGGTACGTCCGGAACGAATGGAACTTCGGGTACGAATGGTACAAGCGGAACCAATGGTACTTCTGGAACAAACGGAACTAATGGAAGTTCAGGAAGTAGTGGTTCATCAGGTTCCTCAGGAAGTAGTGGAACATCTGGCTCAAGTGGTAGTTCAGGGTCATCAGGTATTGATGGTACAAGTGGAACTAATGGAACTTCAGGTACTAATGGAACTTCAGGTACTAATGGAACTTCAGGAACTAATGGAACTGATGGTAGTTCAGGTTCTTCTGGTTCATCTGGAACTTCAGGGACTAGTGGTAGTTCAGGTTCTTCAGGAACCAGCGGTACAGATGGAACAAGTGGTACTTCAGGGTCTAGCGGTACATCAGGGTCTAGCGGTACATCAGGAACCGATGGCACATCAGGTTCTTCAGGTTCAAGCGGCTCTTCGGGGACATCAGGAACTAACGGAACAGATGGTTCTTCAGGTTCTTCGGGTACATCAGGAAGTTCAGGTTCATCTGGTTCAAGCGGTTCTTCAGGGTCATCGGGCACATCAGGTTCGAGTGGGACAGACGGTAGTTCAGGTTCGAGTGGGACATCAGGTTCTTCAGGGACAAGTGGAAGTTCAGGAACTAGTGGAAGTTCAGGAACTAGTGGCTCATCGGGGTCTAGCGGAAGTTCAGGTACTAGTGGAACGGATGGGTCATCAGGGTCAAGCGGAACAAGTGGTACGTCAGGTAGCTCAGGCTCAAGTGGTACGTCAGGTAGCTCAGGCTCATCGGGAAGTAGTGGTTCGTCAGGGACATCAGGTTCGTCAGGTACTAGCGGAACAGATGGTTCGTCAGGAACATCAGGTTCAAGCGGCTCAAGTGGGACAAGTGGGTCTTCAGGTTCAAGTGGGACAAGTGGGTCTTCAGGTTCAAGTGGGACAAGCGGGTCTTCAGGTTCAAGTGGAAGTTCAGGGTCATCTGGTACTAATGGTACATCTGGGTCTTCAGGTTCTTCTGGTACAAGTGGTGTGAGTGGTGCGTCAGGAACATCGGGTACAAACGGAACGGATGGTAGTTCAGGTTCGTCAGGAACATCAGGAACAAGCGGTTCGTCAGGGACAAGTGGAAGTTCAGGAAGTAGTGGAACATCTGGTTCTTCAGGAACCTCAGGTTCAAGCGGTTCTTCAGGGAGTTCAGGTTCAAGCGGTTCTTCAGGAACTAGTGGAAGTTCAGGGTCGTCAGGTACAGATGGTACATCGGGTACAAACGGTACTAGCGGTTCTTCAGGGAGTTCTGGTTCATCAGGTAGTAATGGTACATCTGGTTCAAGTGGTAGTTCAGGCTCAAGTGGGACATCAGGGTCAAGTGGTTCTTCGGGTACTAGTGGTAGTTCAGGAAGTTCAGGTTCATCAGGTAGTAGTGGAACATCAGGCTCTAGTGGGACAAGTGGTTCTTCAGGTTCATCAGGTACCAGCGGAACCTCAGGTTCAAGCGGTACTAATGGGACATCTGGTTCCTCAGGAACGAATGGTACAAGTGGGTCATCAGGTAGTAGTGGTAGTTCAGGAACATCAGGTACAAATGGAACTAGTGGTACAAATGGAACGTCAGGTAGCTCAGGTTCATCCGGTAGTAGTGGAACTTCAGGTACAAACGGCACTAGCGGGTCTTCAGGAAGTTCGGGTACAAGCGGGTCTTCAGGGACTAGCGGACTTTCAGGTGTGAATGGAACTTCAGGAACAAATGGTACTAACGGTACTTCTGGAACAAACGGAACTTCAGGTTCATCAGGCTCAAGTGGGTCTTCAGGTACCAACGGAACATCAGGTTCTTCTGGAACAAATGGCTCAAGTGGGTCTTCAGGTTCAAGTGGCTCAAGCGGTTCATCAGGAACAAGTGGTAGTTCAGGAACAAGTGGTAGTTCAGGTTCAAGTGGTTCATCAGGTACTAGTGGTAGTAGTGGTTCTTCAGGTTCATCGGGGACTAACGGTACAAATGGAACATCAGGCTCAAGCGGGTCTAGTGGTTCTTCAGGTACTAGTGGGTCTTCAGGTTCTAGTGGTAGTTCAGGTACTAGTGGGTCTTCAGGAAGTAGTGGTACTAGTGGTAGTTCAGGTTCATCTGGAACTAGTGGTACTAATGGTACATCAGGAACAAACGGCACTAGTGGAAGTAGTGGGTCATCAGGTTCATCTGGAACAAATGGTACATCAGGTTCAAGTGGTAGTTCAGGCTCAAGTGGTTCTTCTGGTAGTTCAGGTTCTTCAGGAACAAACGGTACATCAGGAACAAACGGCACGAGCGGTTCATCAGGGACAAGTGGGTCTTCAGGTTCCAACGGAACTAGTGGGACAAATGGAACTTCAGGTTCATCGGGCTCTTCAGGTACTAGCGGAACAAACGGAACTTCAGGTACAAATGGTACTAATGGAACAAGCGGTTCATCAGGGTCGTCAGGTACTAGTGGAACAAATGGAACTTCAGGAACTAATGGAACATCAGGGTCTAGTGGTTCTTCGGGAAGTTCAGGTTCATCGGGTAGTAGTGGTACGTCTGGCTCAAGTGGTTCCTCAGGAACTAGTGGTAGTTCAGGGTCTAATGGAACGTCAGGTACATCTGGTAGTTCGGGCTCAAGTGGTACATCAGGGTCTAGTGGTAGTAATGGAACTTCAGGTACAAATGGTACTTCTGGCTCAAGTGGTTCTTCAGGGACAAGTGGAAGTTCAGGAACTAGCGGCTCATCGGGGTCTTCAGGTACGAGTGGAACAAACGGAACGTCAGGAACAAATGGTACTAGTGGTTCATCAGGTACTTCAGGGTCAAGTGGGTTATCTCCATTAATATTAGGAAATGCAAATGAAGTCTTATTATCTGATGGTGCGGGTGGAATACAATCTTGTACAACATTTACATATGTATGTGGAGACGACAACATTTTAACGATTGACTCAACTTACATTAAAACACATACTTGGGGAGCAAGTGGATTAACATCAACAACTGTAATAAACTCATTTGGTGTTGGTTTTGGTTGTTCTGCAATATATGAATATTGTATTACTGAATCAGGAGGAGCAAAAAGAATGGGTCAAATTATGGCCACATGGGATACTGGTGGTACTGCGTTTACTGACAACTCAACACCTGATTTAAACTCATCAACCGCCGCATTTGTATGGAAAGTACAATTAAATGGGACTTCAGTTGAATTAGTTGCGGATATCGCATCAGGAACTTGGGACGCTTTAATATCTATTAGAATTATATTTTAACCAATTCTTTACAAACTTACATTACGCAATATTTATCTAAAAAACATAAATCAAAGGATTTTCTTTTGGATAGGGAAAAAAGGGAACAGTAGATGGCAAATGAATTCGTCGCAAGACGTGGTATAATATCTTTGGGTGGGTTAACATTTCCACAAGTAACAATCAATGGTGCTTACACGGCAACTACTGATGATTACATGATTGACATTACAGGTGGTACTTTTAACGTATCATTACCGACGGCAGTTGGGAAAAAAGGTAGACTTTATGTAATCAAAAATAATGGTGGAGGTGCTGTCACTGTAGACCCATTCGGTAGTGAAACTATTGATGATAAACCTTTTGTTATTTTAGGTGAAACAAATTCATTACAATTAGCTAGTAACGGTTCCCAATGGGTTGCAATGTCCTATAACATTTCAACAGTAAACTCTTCAACAGGTGTTTTTGAATTTACAGGGATAACTATTGCATCACCAACAACATTTACTGTTGCACCTGTAAAAGGATGGATAGTTGACGACACATCAAACTCTTTGTCTCCCCAACTTTATTATCTTGATTATTCAGGTGGAACATATACGGCAACTTATTTGACAACAGATACTGAAACTTGGATTTACATAACAAGTGGAGGAACTATTACACAATCAAATATTGCTTTAACTGACCAACAAAGAAGACAAAGTATTGCATTAGGTAAATTAGGTCACGCAAATAAAACATCAATTATTAATGCGTTTTCTCAACCTGATTTTGTTTTATCACCGTTATCACAACTTCGTGATATGTTTGAACCTATTAATTTAATTAATGGGGGAATTAGAACATCACCGAATGGCGCCAATTTAAGTTTTAATACAAGTGCAGGTTATTTACACGGTTTAGGAATTAACTTTGCTAATGACACATTAAATCCTGATGCAATATATGTTTCAGGAACAAACCCTTGTACATTTCAATATAGAACACAAACGGGTGGAACCGCATCTAACGTAACAGTAATTGACCCTACAAAATATGATGTCGGTGGTGTTATTACAACATTATCAGGGACTAAGGCAACAAACCAAAGAATTTATTTGGTTCAAAACGGTGCGTTTAGAGTTCAATACGGACAAACTGAATATCAAACATTATCACAAGCAGTTGCGGGTATTGCAACCGAACAATATGTTGAGTTTTCAAACTTTTCAAATAACGCAATATTAATTGGTGTTTTATCTGTATTAAGTAGCGCAACGGATTTAACTGATACAACAAAGGCAATATTTTTTAGTGTTTCAAAATTTGGCGACTCTTCGGGTGCTGCTGGTGGCACACCAACAACAAACTTACAACAAGCATATAATAACTCAGCGGAACCTGAAATAACAACAAATTCAACATTAAACGGAGTTACCTTTAAACAAGGTAGTGGTTCTGATAATGATGCTGTAATTCAAATTCAAAACGGTTCAGGAGTTAATAAAATAGCATTTAATGGTTCAGGTAGGACAACAACTACTAATTTAACAATATCAGGAATAACAAGTGGTGATTCACTTACAAGATATGTTGTTGTTGATACAAACGGTAATACATTTTATCAAACAGGTGGTGTAAATGGTTCAAGTGGAACTTCAGGTTCTTCGGGTACTAGTGGAACAAACGGAACTAATGGGACTAACGGGACATCTGGTTCAAGTGGTAGTTCGGGTTCATCAGGCACTAATGGAACTTCTGGCTCAAGTGGTTCTTCAGGTACTAATGGAACATCTGGCTCAAGTGGTTCTTCAGGTACAAATGGTACGAGCGGAACTAATGGTACTAGTGGAACAAACGGAACATCAGGGTCTAGCGGCTCTTCAGGAATAAATGGAACTAACGGGACTTCGGGTACGAATGGAACATCAGGGTCTAGTGGTTCTTCAGGGAGTTCAGGTACATCTGGAACGAACGGTACTTCAGGAACTAACGGAACATCGGGTAGTTCAGGTTCCTCAGGAACAAATGGTACGAGCGGTTCATCAGGGACAAGTGGGTCTTCGGGTTCAAGTGGTTCATCAGGAACTAGCGGCACTAATGGTACATCAGGAACAAACGGAACGTCAGGTTCAAGTGGTTCTTCTGGAACAAGTGGCACAAATGGAACTTCAGGGTCTAGTGGTTCTTCAGGAAGTTCAGGAACAAATGGTACAAGTGGAACCAACGGCACATCCGGCTCAAGTGGCTCTTCAGGTTCTTCCGGAACATCGGGAACCAACGGTACATCAGGTTCTAGTGGAAGTAGCGGTTCTTCAGGTATAAATGGTACTAGCGGAACTAACGGGACTTCAGGTTCTAGTGGTAGTTCAGGAACAAATGGAACTAGCGGGTCTTCGGGTTCAAGTGGCTCTTCAGGAATAAATGGCACTAGTGGTACAAACGGAACAAGTGGTACGAATGGCACATCAGGTTCAAGTGGGAGTTCAGGCTCTTCAGGGACTAATGGAACATCAGGAACGAACGGAACATCAGGAACGAACGGAACATCAGGAAGTAGTGGTAGTTCAGGTACAAACGGAACGAATGGAACCAGTGGTTCATCAGGTAGTAGTGGTAGTTCTGGTTCGAGCGGTTCGTCAGGAACTTCAGGGTCAAGTGGGACTAACGGAACAAATGGTACATCAGGAAGTTCAGGCTCAAGTGGTACCAGTGGAACAAATGGAACTTCAGGAACAAATGGAACTTCAGGGTCTAGCGGTTCTTCAGGGACTAATGGTACGTCAGGTTCTAGTGGAACATCTGGAACTAATGGTACATCAGGGTCTAGCGGTAGCTCAGGAAGTAGTGGAACATCAGGTAGTTCAGGTACTAGTGGTGTAAGTGGAGCATCAGGAACATCAGGTACAAACGGAACTAATGGTAGTAGTGGTAGTAGTGGTAGTTCAGGTTCAAGCGGAACATCCGGTACAAATGGGACTAACGGAACAAGTGGTTCAAGTGGAACGTCAGGAACTAATGGAACATCAGGGTCAAGTGGTTCTTCAGGAACTAATGGGACAAGCGGTTCTTCAGGAAGTTCGGGCACAAGTGGTACTAACGGGACTTCAGGAACAAATGGAACTAGTGGTACAAATGGAACCAATGGCACATCTGGTTCTTCAGGTACTAACGGAACGTCAGGAACTAATGGAACAAGCGGAACAAATGGAACATCAGGGTCAAGCGGCTCTTCAGGAATAAATGGTACTAGTGGAACTAACGGGACTTCGGGTACGAATGGAACAAATGGTACAAGTGGCTCTTCGGGTAGTTCAGGAACATCTGGAACTAATGGGACTTCTGGTACAAATGGTACTTCAGGGTCTAGTGGTACTTCAGGTACTAGTGGTAGTTCAGGGTCTAGCGGTTCTTCGGGAAGTAGTGGTACGTCAGGTTCTTCGGGTTCAAGTGGAACATCAGGGTCTAGTGGTTCTTCAGGTTCAAGTGGTAGTTCAGGGTCATCAGGTACTAGCGGAACAAATGGAACTTCAGGGACTAATGGTACTTCAGGTTCATCTGGTTCATCTGGTTCTTCAGGGACTAGTGGTACAAATGGTACATCGGGGTCTAGCGGTAGTTCAGGTTCGAGTGGAACAAGTGGAACTAATGGTACTTCAGGCACTAGTGGTAGTTCAGGTTCATCGGGAACAAACGGTACATCAGGTACTAATGGAACAAGTGGAACATCAGGGTCTAGCGGCTCTTCAGGAATAAATGGTACTAGTGGTACAAACGGAACAAGTGGTACAAATGGTACGTCAGGTTCAAGCGGAAGTTCGGGCTCTTCAGGGACAAACGGTACATCAGGTTCAAGTGGGTCTTCGGGAATAAATGGGACCTCAGGTACAAATGGAACTAATGGTACGTCAGGAACAAACGGTACATCTGGTTCTTCGGGTAGTTCAGGTTCAAGTGGTACTAACGGAACTAGTGGGACAAATGGTACGAGTGGTTCATCAGGTAGTTCAGGAACTAGTGGGACTAATGGAACTTCAGGTACAAATGGTACGAATGGTACATCAGGCTCCAGTGGAAGTAGTGGTTCTTCGGGTATAAATGGTACTAGTGGAACTAACGGGACTAGCGGAACAAATGGTACATCAGGTTCTAGTGGAAGTAGTGGTTCAAGTGGTACGTCGGGAACTAACGGGACTAGTGGAACAAATGGTACATCAGGAACAAACGGCACATCAGGAAGTAGCGGTAGTTCAGGTTCTAGCGGTTCTTCAGGAATAAATGGAACATCAGGAACAAGTGGAAGTTCGGGGTCTAGCGGGATAAACGGTACATCGGGTACTAATGGTACTAGCGGAACTAATGGAACATCGGGTTCGAGTGGTTCATCAGGTTCTAGTGGAACATCAGGAACCAATGGAACAAGTGGAACAAATGGTACGAGTGGAACAAATGGAACTAGCGGTTCTTCGGGAAGTTCAGGCTCTTCAGGTATAAATGGAACATCAGGGACAAATGGAACTAGTGGTTCTTCTGGTTCTTCAGGTGTGAATGGTACATCAGGGTCTAGTGGGTCGTCAGGAAGTAGTGGTTCAAGTGGATTTAACGGAACATCAGGAACTAATGGCACTAATGGAACTTCAGGTAGTAGTGGTAGTTCAGGTTCAAGTGGAATTAATGGAACATCTGGAACTAACGGAACTAGCGGAACTAATGGTACATCAGGGTCTAGTGGAAGTAGTGGTTCTTCAGGCTCATCAGGTATAAATGGTACTAGTGGAACAAATGGAACTAGCGGTTCTTCGGGTAGTTCAGGCTCAAGCGGTTCAAGCGGGACAAATGGAAGTTCAGGAACTAATGGTACAAGTGGTTCATCAGGTTCAAGCGGCTCATCTGGAATTAATGGAACATCAGGAACTAATGGTACTTCAGGAACAAATGGAACTAGTGGTAGTTCAGGAAGTAGTGGTAGTTCAGGTAGAAACGGTACCAACGGTACTAATGGAACTTCAGGTTCTAGTGGAATAAATGGTACATCAGGCACTAACGGAACAAGCGGTAGTTCAGGTTCAAGTGGAAGTTCAGGTTCGTCAGGATTAAATGGCACCTCAGGAACTAACGGAACAAGTGGGACAAATGGTACGTCAGGTTCAAGTGGAAGTAACGGTACTTCAGGAACAAATGGTACTAGCGGGACTAATGGAACTTCAGGTACAAATGGTACTTCGGGTTCAAGTGGAAGTTCAGGCTCTTCAGGTTTAAATGGTACAAGCGGAACAAATGGAACATCTGGCACAAGTGGTAGTTCAGGTTCTTCTGGTTCTTCTGGTTCTTCAGGATTAAATGGTACAAGCGGAACAAATGGAACAAGTGGTTCTTCAGGTTCATCAGGAAGTTCTGGTAGTAGTGGAACGTCAGGTTCAAGCGGTTCTTCAGGTAGAAACGGTACAAATGGTACTAATGGTACGTCAGGTACAAATGGGACTAACGGAACTTCGGGTTCAAGTGGAAGTTCAGGTTCTTCTGGATTAAATGGAACTAGTGGGACTAATGGAACTTCAGGTGCTAATGGCACAAGTGGCTCATCAGGAAGTTCAGGTTCTTCTGGATTAAATGGAACATCAGGAACAAATGGAACTTCAGGTGCTAATGGTACAAGTGGCTCTTCAGGTAGTTCAGGATTAAATGGAACATCAGGAACAAATGGAACTTCAGGTGCTAATGGTACGAGTGGTTCTTCAGGTAGTTCAGGCTCAAGTGGAAGTTCGGGTTCTTCTGGATTAAATGGAACTAGTGGGACTAATGGAACTTCAGGCGCTAACGGTACAAGTGGTTCGTCAGGTAGTTCAGGTTCAAGTGGCTCTTCAGGTAGAAACGGAACAAATGGTACTAATGGTACTAGCGGAACAAATGGTACAAACGGAACTTCAGGTGCTAATGGCACAAGTGGTTCATCAGGAAGTTCAGGCTCTAGTGGATTAAATGGAACGAGCGGAACTAATGGTACTAGTGGTTCTTCAGGAAGTAGTGGTAGTTCAGGTTCCAGTGGTTCATCAGGTAGAAATGGTACAAACGGTACGAATGGTACAAACGGAACATCAGGTGCTAATGGTACGAGCGGAACAAACGGAACATCAGGAACGAATGGTACGAACGGAACGTCAGGTGCTAATGGTACTAGCGGTACAAACGGAACATCAGGTGCTAATGGTACTAGTGGAACTAACGGGACTTCAGGTACGAATGGTACAAGTGGAACTGGATTTAGTTCTATTTCACCAACAACAGATAATAATGTATTAACAGCAAACGGAACGGCAAATTCTGCCAATTCAGAAGCTAACTTAACATTTAATGGAACAACATTGACTGTAACTGGAAATATAACAACTTCAAATGGTATAAATTCTACTAACAAATATATTTTCACGTCAAATCCTACAACTTTACTAACAAGCAATAATGAATATTATGGTGAAGCGGTAACTTTTGGCGGAGCAGGAGCATCGACACAATCAAAAGTATATAATTATAAAAGTACAGGTTGGGCGTTAACAGATGCTAATAATGCTGCCGGTTCAAAAGGTTTATTAGCCATTGCCTTTGACACACAATTTCAAAGAGGTATGTTAATAAGAGGGTTTTATTATTCAAGTAATTTTAGCACATTTACGGTTGGTGATACTTTATATTTATCCGCTGCGGTTACCGGAAATATAACAAACACACAACCTACAGGTACAGGTGATATTGTAAGGGTGGTTGGGTATTGTGTCGATGACTCAACAATTTTCTTCGACCCATCAAAAGATTGGATAGAATTGGTATAATATGGCAACAATAACAAAACTTAATGATGTAATTTGTTCTGCAATAACAAAAGTTAATGACGTTATAAAATCTGGAATTACGTACTTTGACGATAATAGTTTTTGTCCTGCTGGTCCAACACCAACGCCGACGCCGACACCAACACCTACTCCAACGCCGACACCAACACCTACTCCAACACTATGTCCTTCCGATTGTTGTCCGGCCAGTTTATGTTTCAGTTCAAGAGATTGTTCGGATGCATGTCTTTGTAACGATATAAGAAACATTTACTTACATAGAATATGTATTGATACAGATTGTAGAATAGAATATGCGGATGGTATATTTAGTGACACTGATTGTTTAGATATTGCCGAACCTGGATACTATTCTGACGGTACAAATTGTTATCAATGGGATGGGTCCACTATTACACTCGTAGGTACTTGTTAACGATTATCAATATAAAAAATAACTTCTAAATAATAATCAATAAAACGCTCAGTCCACAACTCCCACTTTATATCAACACCATCAACAGAGTAAACTTCATAATTTTCAAATTGAGGTAGTATATTATCTCTAAAATATCTAAATCTAACTTTATCTTTTTGGCTTCTTAGGTGCCATTCACCCGCAATTTTTTTTATGTTTTGTTTTATAAACGGGATATTTTCTTGTCTAAAAATTTCATACTCACCACCTTCACAATCAGTCTTTAAAAAATCTATTTTATTTAAACCATATAATTTAACTAACTTATCAAAAGTTATAGATTCCATGTGTGATTCCCCACCAAATAATTGGTCACTTTCAACAATACCGTTTATTGGTGATATCCCTTTATTAATGTGCGTTACAGGGTGACCTATTGTATTTTTAATTAATGTGGTAAATTCACTTTCACTCGGCTCAACACAAAAAACATGTTTAGGTTTTTTATGTAAAATTGAATATGTGAATGGGCCAATACTTGCTCCGACATCTAAAACAACATCACCTTCCTCAACTTCAAATATTTTTTCATATATATTATTATTAAAGATTTCTTCAGTTATTGCACTTTTATGAAACTCAGCCATTTCTCTATTAGTATTCATCCACCCCCAATCGAATTCACGTTTAGATTCAATTTTTTCTTTGTTAATAATTTTTTTAATTTCATTAATAACCATTTCAGATGTAATCTCTTTTGTACATTCAAATTGTCTTTCAGTTCCTTTGTGTTTAGGACACCAATTCCAATCTCCGGCGTCTAACCTATCCCAATTAAAACAACCATGACATACATTTTCATTAATAACTCTATAAGTGTCTAATGTTGTTTCAGACCATTTTTCACTAAATCCTGAAATTAATACCACGGGTAATTCACAAGCCCATGCTAACCAAGAAAGACCTGAACCTAAACCAACAAAAAATTCACATGTTGATAAATCATCTATGACTTCTTGTAATGAACCTCCCTTATATTGTGTGACACCTTTTGGATAGAAATTACCCATATACCCATCACCTTCTTTTGAGTATATCATACATTCATACCCAAGATTAGTTAAATAATCAACAACTTCTTGCCAACCCTGTTTATTGTTCCAATATTTTGATTGTGCGGTTGAATGAAACCCGATACCGACCTTTTTCTTCTTTTCAACTTTTGGTAAATTAAGTCTTGGTCTTATTTCTTTATATTCTAAACCTAAAATATCTGATGCGGTTTGTTGTAATGGTAATGGTTTAAAGTCACGAGGGTGTTTATTTAAATCTAATTCACCATTTTCTTTATAAAACCAACCTAAATTATATTGTGCAGCAATATTAAAAACTACACTCCCTGGTTCAACAAATTCAATTTCAGGATATTGACCCTCAAAAAGATAATTCATAAATGTCGATACTATCACATGACAATTATGTTTCTTTCTAAATTCCTCAACATATGGAAACCAAGATAATGTATCACCCAATGATTTTGAACCAAATGAAATGAATACTCGTTTATTAGTATAGTCGTTAGTATTTTGATAAATCATTTCATCATTTTCTCTTACCTCAACTCTCCAATTTGTATAATACTCTTTGTTCATTTTTACCCAAGTATTAATTGGTAAATTATTTTCATATGAAAGTTGGTTGTTATCAAAAAACTTTACGTTTAGTTTGTTATCAGTTGTTCCGTTGATTTCTAAATACGGATTTAATATGTAGTGATTAGAAAACGTATAATCATTATTTATTTGGTTATTTTTCATATAATCTATTTCTAAAACTTTGTAATAAAAATCACGTAATGACTTACCTAAATCAAAATTTTCTTTTAATGTGTATGTTTCTTTACTTTCAATTAATGATAGTAGTTTAGTTGTAGATAGGTTAATATTATCATTTTCAATTTCTGTAATATAACCATCAAACATACCAACATATTGAGGTAAGTTTCTTGCCATTATTTTCATTCCGTAACTAATTGCTTCTCTTAAAACTAATGGATTACATTCATTAATTGAGTTGAACATAAAAATGTCACAAGCGGTCATAAAATCAGAAACATCATTTCTTTCAAACCAAACAGTAACATTTGGTGGTAAATTTTCCATTATTGGTTTCCAATAATCTTCAAAATTGGGTGCCTGATTTCCTATAAAATGAAAATGAACATCTTTATTCTTTTCCCAAACCTGCCTTGCTATTTCAACACCTTCACCTTGATTTTTTCCTGATGTCCAAAGACCAACATTTAATACGTGAGTCTTAAATGGGTCAAGACCTAACTTTTCTCTTTTTGATATTTTTTCAATTAATGGAACTCTAAACTCATAATTGTAAATTTGGTGTTTTTCTTTAATTCCCGTCACCAAGTCTTCAATTGGGTAAACATGAACTTCTTTATATGATGGTTCATTTTTAAATGTTTTTTCAAAATGATATGGTGTTACTAATGAATATGCGTCAGGGTGTAATTTTCTATTTATAGGGTTAAACCAATTATTATGACAAGTCTCAACTATTTTCCAAGTTCTGTCATTTGTGTAAATTGAATTTAGTAATGATTTTGAAACTCTATTAAAACTTTCGAACGCCTCACTTATTTCTTCAAAATGAACTATATCAATTTTCTTTTCTCTTATAATATCAATTAATTTTTCTTTTTTTTCTTCTTGGGTCTCTTCACCTAAAATACTTAAATTAATAAAATGTTCATCATCTAATAGATTTATAATTTGCTCTCTTTGAACAATATATGTATGACTGAATCTAGAAAACTCTACAACGAATATTTCAATTTCGTTTTTATATTTTTCTAATTCTTTAATTCTTTTTAATAAAAATTGTGGCATACCTCCTGTTGAAAGGTGTGGTGTTACGTATAATAATTTTATCATATTTTGTTTTTTACTTTTATTTAAACTTTGCCAATATGCAAGTTCCATATCATCTTCATAATCTTGTTCTCTACCTTCTGAGTCTGAAAAACTTGGACCTTGTGTAAATAACATCGGGACGGTAATTCCAAAATTAAATTTCTTATGTCTATCATTGTGTATGAATCTATACGTTTCACATGAACTATCGTTTAAAAACATATCAACCGCACACATATAAAATGGACTTGTTGGTGTTAGGTATTCTGTCATAATTGTCATCCAATGCTCCACAAAATGTCTTTTGTAAAATAATGATTGGGTGCACAACATTTCTTCAAATGAACCATGAGTTTTACCATTCAACTTAATTTCACTTCTTGGTAATAATTTAACTCCTAATCCAACTACATCGTAATGACTTATGGTTTCATCCCAATTATCAAAAATTGCGTTTATTTCATTTTTTGACACTCCATTCATTAATTTAATATCATCTTCAAACACAATTACATTTTGTGCGTCAGTTGATAAGAATTTTTTAAATAGATTTACGTAAGCGGCATTACAACCCATTTTTCTATATTTTGGGTCGTCTAATATTACTCCGTCTATAAATTCATAACCTGTAATTTCTAATTCATTAAGTAGTTTGATTACACTTTCTTTTCTATCTGTTCGATGAGGTAAATTTATTACATAACCAGAGTCTGCGATTTTTTTATCTTTGTAATAAAGACCTGTTCTTAATTTTTCAATCATTTTATCAATAATGTTT
>JACCDP011551469.1_pt1 | contig 15049 bp, 14 predicted proteins | sample 7445841 | NCBI WGS metagenome assembly JACCDP01 (sample SAMN15323441, study PRJNA562643) | freshwater metagenome | isolation source: river surface water | place: USA:Blue River Watershed | collected 2017-08-17 | reverse complement strand
TGTAGCTGGAAGTATCCCTGCGCCCATATTATATAATGTATTGATTTATTAAAAAGTCAATATATTATTTTTTATAAAATGATTCAGGTGGGATTCGAACCCACGGTACTTTACGTAACAGGTCTTAAATCTGTCTCCTTAAACCACTCGGACACTCAACCAATCCAACTTTTTTAACTGCATAAGGAAAAATAAGTTGAACCAAATGTTACTTTGGATTTTTTTGTTACAGGTCCAACCGAGATTCGAACTCGGGTTACAGGAGTCAAAACCCTGTGTGATGGCCAAGCTACACTATCGGACCTAATACAGGAAACCCCATTGGTTCCCTGAGTCGCGACTGGTTCTGCCCCAGTTACTCCTTACTGAATTGTAAGGCGTGATACTATTTCACTACGCGACCTAAAAATTTCTCCAACGAAATTTGTATCAGGCTTACCGGATTCGAACCAGTGACCGGTCGATGTTTGTTTTCCACTACAGTCGACCGCTCTACCATCTGAGCTAAAGCCTGTGTATGTGCGTTGTTCTTTCTGGCTGCTTTTTTTTGTGCTCAAAAGAGGGATCGCTGTGAGCAACCGAACAATATTATACAAGTGAGTGCCTGGTTATAATAACCTTTTTTGAATTTGCTCCTTGAGCTGCTTCCTCCCTCCTTTGCGTTCCTAACAGGGATCGAACCTGTGACCTTGCGATTAACAGTCGCACGCTACTACCGTCTGAGCTATAGAAACTTTAATTGCTCCACGAGCTAACCCCTCCTGATTCCGATGTCGGGACTCGAACCCGAGTTTCGGGAGTGAAAACCCCACGTGATAACCACCTACACTACAACGGACTTTGCTCCACAAGCTGCTCCAAATGTTCACTGAGAGGATCGAACTCTCGACTTTTCGCTCATAAGACGAATATTCTGCCAACTGAATTAAGCGAACAAAAAGCCTTACCATAAAGGCAGTGGCATTTGAAAAACCACGTTTGTTTTGTTTTTTTTGCTCCATGAGCTGTATCCCCCTCCGTAATACCGCTGAGGGGGGTCGAACCCCTGACCAATCGATTAAAAGTCGAACACTCTGCCAGCTGAGTTACAGCGGTATATTTTCCGCTCCGCTTCACACCATACTACTAACTAAAATCTTTAAACCGTTTTTTATTATTAATTATTTTTATTTTTTGAGACCCCATTAGTGAAGCGCCATGTTTCACACTATACTAAAGCACACAATCTTTAAATAGATTTACTTACTAATTATTTTATTGTCACTGTCACTTACCTTCGCACCTTGCTCCCCCTCTTCTTTCACACTATACTAAGGCACAGAGCCTTTAAATAGTTTCCTAAAGTAATTTACAAAATTATAAAAGAGTTTAGCGTCTCTTGTTGCGCATCGACTTCTTCCTACGTTTGGAAGCACGTCTCTTGGTGCGCTTCTTGTTGCTTCCACCCTTTTTCTTAGGAGTGAAGTCATTCGCAATAATGCGGGCTGTGCCAGCAGCAGAGACAGCCGCAGCAGCAGCGCTTTGCGTTGTATCATCGATGTCAGGACTAACTAGTGGCGGAGACGCCTCAGCAGCAAACTCGTTTTCAAGATTTAATTCCATTATATTATATTATAAACTTATAAAAAAATGTTATATACTAAATACTACATAATTTCCAGGATTAAGACGTGAATTTACACTAAGCGGGGTGCGTCCGAGGGGCAGCAGCCCCTGGAATGGTTTAAGACACAAACAGTCTCGACATATTGACCGCCTCCAAGTTATGCTCAACTGGCTTAAACAAGCGCATCATGATTTCATCGTCACGGAAACGCACCGTATATTCCTGCTGAACCTTATTGCGCCCAATACGCCCCATCGACTGAATGATTTTCTGTTGCGTCATGTGCGTCAGGTCCTTCCCAATGAACCCATGACAGAACGAATAGTTGGTTCCATAAATGTAATCCGATGACGCAATAATAATATATAGTCGCTGCTCATACGCCAGTCTCTTCATAATCTCCATATACTTCACATTCGAGTGTGTCTGGAACACGCCGATCCCAATCAATAGTAATATTTTCATCGAATTGTCCACTTCCAGTTCCATGATTTCCTTCACCGTATCCTCGTCAATGTCCGGAACGAACGCATTCTCGACTTTTGTACCATTGTCTTTCGCGTTCGTTACCCATAGCTTCTGGTGTTCCGTCGTGTTCGGGATATACTTCTGATCCAAATTCATGCTCTGGATCTGTCCGCGTAACTTGTCAATTGCCGTCGACAACTTGTGGATTTCCGGGTCCAGTTGCTCCCGTCGGTCGTTCTTCTTATCTTTCTTATCCTTCTTATCCGACGGCGTCGAAATCTCCCCCGTCTCCTTACTCACGCCCAATTTATCGTCCAACGTCTGCTGCGCCTTCAGCAACTGTTCCTGAATATCATTGTTCCGCTCGATCCGGTCCATAATCGACTTGAATGTCGCCGGCGGAATATTCGAATTCTGTATATAAAACTTACCAATCTTCTCCACGTCGTTCGCCAGGAAAATCGTCGGGCCGTCTGTCAGCGTATGTGCGTCCGCCGTGGTCAGCTGAATACCCGCAAACTTGGGTTCCTGCGTCGTCGTCAAATGCTGATACGCCGCTGGCCACGCGTCCCGATTCAGATGCTTCAGTGTCTCCAAATAATATAGTTTCAAGCTATTCATAGTAACATCCGAAATACTGGCAAAATACGCGTCAATCTTGTATGCGTCAGCGACCACATCATGTTTATTCACATACTTGATATAACGGATGATTTCCGCCAAATCGAAATATCGAAGCATCGTCTTGTTGGTTTCACAATGGCGCACGCACTTCATCAGCTCGTCATAGTCGCCGTCAAACAACAGATGCGGCAGTGCGCACTTCCCGTTCTTGTCCAGGATGGCAATCGACTTCTTGAAATCATAGCTATTGATGGTAATCGATGTGGCGCCATCGAACTTACAACGGAAATCGGCGATCGTGTCCTGGATCTCATGCTCATGTGGCAGCGTAGCACACGACAGGACCATCTTCGAAATCTTGTTTTCCTTCCAGTTCTCATGAATCTTCGCATGTAGGTCGTGATCCTCATAATCCATAGTAATCGTCGGTTCATCCCAATAGGTGACGATATTCTGCTCGTCATTGAACGCCAACATATAGTGCATCGCCGTCAAATACGACTGGACATCACAAATCATAATCTCGACCTTCGTTCCGTTACTGTTATCGACCTTCCCGATTCCCCCCGTCCGACGATTCTTCGTATAGGTCGCCGACGCGAAGTAGTGGAGACGAATATCCGACGCAGTCTCACACCCGAACGCAAACGCGATCCTCTTGCCATTACTGATCGACGATTTAGCTAGCGCCAGGCCCACGTGGCGCGATACACAAATGAATATGACGCGATACCCCTCCGAAAGCCCGATTGGCGACAGGGTCTTCCCCGTTCCCGTGGGCGCAATATAGAGAACCAATTTCGGCTCCGGGTTCTTGAATATAGTAAATAGTTGCTTCTGGTGAGGGAACAGCGTGGCGTCCTCATATTTCAGGAGGAGCGGGTTCTTCTCAATAAAATCATAGGCGCGGTGAATCACGCTTTCGATGGATGTAATTTTGTTCGCCGCCTCTAGGACGACGTCGATATATTTGAGAACATGTGAATTCACGTTTGGGATACTACTCTTTTTCAATTGAATCAATGTATAGAATGAGAGCGCATACTTGGTGCTCTCGGCCGAAATCGCTTTCAGGATGGCGCGCGCCATATCGATCATAACATACTCGAATATTTGGTCGCGTTTCGACTCGATATTTGCGTCCAGGTTCTCCAGACGAATCAGATCGACCTTTTTCGGTTTGTTGGATGTATTTATATCTAGTTTTGATTTGAACCCTTTTATGTCTTTTCCATACTTGGTCAGCGCCGATTGGATGTCTTTTTCGAAATATTGTTTATATAAGTGTGCTTCGTTCTCCGGCGTCACGTCGATCTTCACGATTTGATATAGCGATTGATTTACATTCGAACGATGATTCACGTCGGCGTAACCCGCCTGAATCAAGTCGAGAATGCGCTTCTCTTCGGGGGATACAGGAACCTCCACGTTGTTCCATTCAGTCTTGGTGAGCTTGGTCTGTTTAAGGTCCATTGTTTGTTGTTATTACTTACAACTAATAAGAACAATTATTCATTCAATTTTATAGTTTGAGGTTTATTAATTCGACCCTGATTTTTGCGTTTTTTCGCCAGTCGGAATGCTGGTTTCGAATGATCACAACCCTCCTCTATAATATGATAATCTACTATCGCCGCATTGCCCGACGTGATGGCGCTCGCTAATCGCGCATATCCCCACGACTGGGCGGTTTGGTTCGGCCGAGAACCTGACGAGAAATACGCGCCTTCACCCTTATTCACGATCTTTTCCAATGCCTCGACGGAGCACCCGGTGGCACGCGCGAGCTCCTCGCTCGGCGCTATTTTTTCGACACCATATAGGTCACGGGCCCTCGATAAATGACTAGATTTCCGGCTTTTGAATGACTTAACTCGCTTTCTCGTGTAGTATTTGCCGCGCTTATACATGCGGCGCGACTTTGCTAGCTGCTGGAGCTGTTGTTTTCGGTCTCTTTGGGTCAGATTCTTCGGAGCATATCGGATTGGTATTTTCATTTATATACACATAGATATATTATTATGCGCGGCGTATAGTTTTTCGTTATGAATGGCATAAAGATTTTGTTTATATTTATATAAATGCTCCAGTTTTTCATGAAACCCACCAACAAGTCTTCGAATATGGTCGGATTCGAAGAAGTCAAGCATGCCATTCGAGCTGGTCCCACGAAGTTCATACTGATCAATACGTTCGACCAGGACGTTATTGTTCAAGGCACAGTATCCTCTGATAAAGAGGAAACAGTGATAAATGCGCAATTGACCGATTATACGAAGCCGGATTTGCCAATCATCGTGTATGGGCGGAATTCGTGTGATGAATCGGTGGACGCGAAGGAGAAACAATTGCGAGCACTAGGGCTCGAGGATATTTATATTTATAGGGGTGGGATGTTTGAATGGCTGTTGATGGGGGATGTCTTTGGCTTGGATGAGTTCCCGATTGTTCGGCGGGTATCTGGTTCAGGAAGTGTGGATATATTGAAATACGCGCCGGCGTCTCGAGGGTGGTAATTGGGTGTTAATGCCAGCCACGGTGGTTCATGGTGCGCCTGCCTTTGCGGTTTTGAGCACGCTTACGTTTGTTTGTCTTCCTTCTGCGCTTACCTCCATTCATAGCACCAGATACAGATACAGGTTCAGTTCCAGATACAGGTACAGTTGCTGCTCCACCACCTGCTTCTGGTTCATTTACATCTTTGTTGGGCTGCGCTCCATTCACAGATGCGTTGGATGCCGGTTCTGTTGCTTCTTCTGGTTTTTTTTCTTCTGATATTTCTTTCAATTCATCCATATCGGCCCGGTCCTTCGCAGCATCGTCTTCAGTCTTCTTCTTAGCAGCCTCTGCTGTATAATTCGTTTTAAGGTTATTTAGTGCTGCTTCTTCATTCTTATAATTTGCTAGACTAGTAAACGTAACTTGTTTCTCCCCAATCGTAACTGCTGCACCACCACTTACGTCCACAGCTATGGTAATGGGAACAACTGGGTTTGGCGCGGGAACAACTGGTTTTGGCGCGGTAACAACTGTTGGTGCCTGTGGTTTACCTCTAAAAAGTCCGGTAATATTTTTCATAGCATTGCTCATTCTATATATTATATAAATATTTTTAATCCATCATTCTAATTTTATCTACATCCATCGATATGAGCGCCGGTTCTCGGTCGAACTGTGAAATCCAGAATAAATACTTGTCATCAGTGGATACATCGAACCCTATACAAAACTCAATCCCGATATTTGCGAACACGAACGACTCACTATACCGAATCGGCTTGAATGTTTCTTTGTCCAAAACAACAATCATATGGAAATAATGCCTCGGTTTCGTCTCCTCGCTAAAGTGGATGACTCCGATTAGATTGCCATCATGTTCAATAAATGGCCCAGATCCCTTCATTTTGCTAAATAGCGGAATCTTTACCGTATCATCGTGCTTTATAACGATATTGAGTTGATTATCATCAGATATTTCGCCGATCTCCATTGGCGCCCACTTATATACGAACAACTGTTTTTGATTGTATCTGGGTCTAGGTAGCGGCACCCAGTTCTTCTCGCACCATGTGTCGGTCGGTGGCTTAATAATTCGCGAATCCGAATAGGTTCTCGTTTCGACGTCATAATTTCCGATCACCATCCGATTACCCCCCGTCCCATGATATCCCACAGTGGTCGCGATATACTTGACCCGACCATCGAACGTGTCCACAAACAAACGAATATCCTCGATCCCGCGCGAATATGTCTCGTGTCTCGGCAGGTCGATCGACGACTCATCCATCTCACAGTAAAATTGGGGTGCCAGGTTCTCGTCCAGTAGAGATAATATGTTTTTGGTTCGGATAATATTCGTTCCATCGTAGAATGCATACCCACCGTCCGGGTAATACCAATAATTCACATACCGCGTGTTCAGAAGATGCTGGCCTTCGTGCTTCAGATAGGACGCGGACCCCGGATTGTATCCCGGGATCTCCGGATAATCGTATTTGGTAATGGTTGCGCCCAAATCACGGAGGTTCAGTGAGAAATAGGACGCGGACAAATTGGTGATAATCGTGTCGTCGTGCCCGGCAGCATACCACTCCGGCGCCCAATCGGAATTGACCTCGAGCCACGCCCAGAAATTGACCTCCCACACCAGCTTATGGTGCGATGCTATAAATTCGGGGTATTTGGCTTTATATAGCTCGTCGAACTTGAGAATGGACTCGGCATCGCCGATGAAAAACCCACCACAGAATCGCCAGAAAATACACTCGGTGACATGTCCGATATGGACATTATTGTATTTGTGGTCCCAGCAACCGGGGATGGCGAACATCTTTGGCTTGAATGTGCGCTTGCCGAGGTCTCTTAAGTAGCAAAGTGACGGCTCCCCATTAAAGAGAACATGCGATAGATTGAAATCGACCCAGGCGAAGTGGGTGGTGCCGAAGGGGTTTTTCTGGACGGTATCGGCCATAAACTGGGTCTTCGAATTGATGACGGTCAGATAGCCGGCGGTGTCCTTGGTCTCATTCCTTACGCTCGGGAGGTCGCATCCAACGGATTGTTCCGATATCCATAATTCAGTGGCAGCGACCCGTAAGTCCATCAACCTTACATTCGGGAACTTCTCGACATCCACATATTTGGCATAATCTGGTGACGTATAGATACAAATATTGATACCGGTTCTCGCCATCTCTTCGAATCTCTCCACCCGCCAAGGGATCGTCTTCTTCACGTCATAATCCGTCTCGTAAATATTAAAGAAACTGGTTACGAATGTAACTGGCATTATTTTCCTGATTATATAAAATAAATATTCGGTTTAAGTTCTTTTTGTATCCTAGCAAAAATTGATTGTTATAAACTGTCTATATATAAACAACAAAAAACGACACACAACACACACAATGAATTACCGCATCATGGCATTCGACGTGGAGACCACTGGGCTCCTTCCCCGATTCGATAGAACTACCGGTAAGGTTCCGCCCATCACCGAGTATCCCGCTATCCTTCAATTGTCCTACCTCATTTATGACATTAGCAAACGCTCCATCGTTGAAACATACGATACCTTTGTCAAGGTCGCCGATGAAATTGAGATCAGCCCATTTATTACGGGGCTCACTGGCATCAGTCGCGCGATGTGCGATAGCCAGGGTAAGGAGACCGACCAAGTTCTCCGCGATTTCTGTAAGGCATACATGTCCGTCGACTGTGTTATCTCACACAACCTCTTCGGTTTCGATAAGAAAATGATCGAAATCGAAATTCATAGGAATATCGGCAAGGTGTCCGGCGTTCCCAATATGTGTTTCCTATTTAACGAGACATTCAATACCTTACGTGGCAAGACGTTGGCGTGCACCATGGAGCTCAGTAAGCAAGTATGCCACGACATGTATAAGGACGCGAACGACAAGATGTGCCGCAAGAACAAGGATGGCTCCATTTGGAGGAAGCCGCCGAAGTTGGTCGAGCTCCACGAATTCCTCTTCGGAACCAAGCCGGATGGTCTCCATGACGCCAAAGTCGATACATATGTTTGTATGAAGTGTTACTTAAAGATTATGTATGGCATTACTATATAATAAAAATGTTGCGTATTATCGAGAACATTCCGGATATTGGAATTTGGCCACTTACGCACGTGTTTGAGCGCATGGGGCTCAAGCATAAACCCGGAACGCTCTGGCTGGAATTTGGCGTTGCGTCGGGAAATACAATCAATTACATTTCGCAATTTACGGAGGGGACGGTTTATGGATTCGATAGTTTCGAGGGACTGCCGGAGAGGTGGAGGGATGGGTTCGAAAAAGGCATGTTCAGTAGGGACGGCTTTTTTCCCGAAGTTAGCGACAACGTCTCTCTAGTCAAGGGTTGGTTCAACGAAAGCCTTCCCGGGTTTCTCGCTGCGCACGAGGGTGAGAAAGTATCATTCATTCATATTGACTGTGACTTGTATAGTTCTACAAAGTATATTCTGGATGCGCTCAAGGATCGCATGGACACCGATTGTGTTATTGTATTTGATGAGCTAGTTAATTACCCCGGATTCGATGGCGACACTGGAGAACTGAAAGCATTTTATGAATTTATTACAGAGAATAAAGTCAAATATGAGTGGATCGGGATGGATGGCAAACCCACCGGAATGTTGGGATATTCCCATGAAAATGTGGCATTGGTTATTCGATCCATCAATCGAGAGTAGATCTCAGAAGTGCCTCATATGATTTCATAAATGCGCCAGGTTCCATCAATTCGGAGAACCTAGGACTTATTTCTTTTTTATATCGCGATATCCGATCAGGATCCCTAATTAGATCGACCGTTTTTGTAACATATTCTTCGTCGGAATATGCTACCAGTTCCGGGAATCCAGATCCGATCAGGAGGGACGAGGTGACATTATTCACGTGATAATCTTTATGATACTTGGTAACGATAGGAACCGAGTAAAACAGAGATTTACAGGAGGTGGTCGTTCCAGAGTAGGGGAAGGTATCGAGGAGTATATCAATCTTCGAATATATTTTTACAAACTCCGCCTCGGTCGCGAGAACCCCGACCGTAATTAGTCGATCCCTGGTTATTCCGAGCGTATCCATATAATATTTTGTCCTGGCCTCTTCGTTGTCCCTGCCCGATAACTTGATGAGAATCGATGCGTCTGGGCATTCCGCTAATATACTGCGCCAGGCGCTGATAACATAGGCCGAATTCTTGGATTCGCGATTGATCGCGCCGAGGACGACGCGTTTATGGTCCGTCACTTTAGTCGGGACCTTCAGTTTATATAAGTCGGCGAATAGCAGGAAACACCTAGGCATCCGGATGAGTTTTTCGGAGAACCTTTGGTTCGATTCGGGATGGTCGGCAATTGCGTCGGTGATTCTATAGTGAATACTATCGAGACCGGTCGAGTTGGGGAATCCCAAATAGGTCATCTGGACGGGCGCTGGGTTGTGTGCGAACATTTCTAGGCGATTCTTCGCGGTATGTCCGCTCAAATCGATCAAGATATGAATGTCTAGTTTGTTTATGTAGGTTGCCAGCTCCACGTCGGATAGCGATTGGACATGATGCGATATGGCACGGTCGCCAACGGAATCGGCAAAATGGGGATTCGCAAATGCCATGTTCGAAAAGCAGTGGACCTCGAAAGCATCCGTGTGATTCAATAAGATAGGAACTATGAACTGGGATACCACGTGTGTATCGAAATCGCCGGAGACGTAGCCTATTCGGATTTTTTGCCCGTTAATAGGTTTCGACGGAAATGTGAAATTCTTGCTTTTCGGGACAAACTCGTTGTATGCCTTGTGCTGCGCCGCCATTGTGCTGGGGCTTAGATAATCATAATCCGACGAAATGAACAGATTACTGAATGCGTTTTTACAAACGGACACGTTGTTTATGTTATGCGTTTTTATCATGGAAATCGCAGTTTGTAGGTATCCAACAGAATCCACGCGATTATCAATATCATTATACGTTATCCCGGTATTGCTATAGCACATGAATAACGTTGTCGGATCCGTTTCGCCCGATGCAATGATTTTCAGGTATTGTTGAATGGATTTCTCGAAATTTCGGCGTTTGCCTTCATGTGCAGCCAGAATTAGCCGAATGCGGTTATCGCTGATTTTATATAGGATACCATTATGTTTCTCGTTATATTTTTCGATCGCTTCGAACATGTCATTGTCGAATAGGATTTTGAGATAGTCTAGGAGGCAATCGACGTGTCCAGGTTGGCGGTCAAGACACTGTCGGAACCAGAGGAGTGCTTTTGTAGTAGATTTGGCGAGGTGGATATACCCCATATAATACAGGAGTTGCGCGTTACTTGGAAAAAGAACCAGTAGTTTGGTGAGGACACCCTCTCGAATCACAAATTCATCGCGTGTATTTATGATTGACATTCCGATCTCATATAGGTGAGTAAGCATATATGATTTACCGGACAGTGCCTCTGTATATTGTTTATTAAATTTGGTGAATTCGCTTTCCGTTTCTGGTGTCATATGATTCTATATAAACCCTTGAATATTTAAAGTTTGGCAATTTACCGCCGACACCCGTATAAATTGAGATTTACGACAACATATAATAGCCATGATACCCTATCGCAGCGAATCCGAGCATCATCAAGAGCTCGAAGAATTTGCGCGGCGTCTCGGCGCCCATCCATCCGATATACATGAGGAGCGGGCCGACCAATAGGATATGGATGAGATTGACCCACGCCGCCGCGATCGACTCTTTGGTGGTTGCCCTATATAGGTGGAACGCGGTAACGATCGCGCCTAAACCGAGGAGAACCTTGAATGTTATTTCAGGTTTAGCGATGTCTCCGCGTTTGATACCGACATACAAGAAAAGTGCGCCTACAATGAGAACGTGGAATTGACGGACGAATGACATTATTGTGGTATATATTATATTGTGATTATATAATATAATAAATAGATGCCGGCGTATAGTTATAAAAGTATTCAGACGTGCGTTCGCGGTTGTGGTAAGAAAAAGGTGACTCGCAAGGTAATCATCAAGGGCGGGTCGGGATATAAACAATTGAATCGGTCGAGGAAGCGACTGACTCGGAAGGAGATCGCGCATATCAAACGGGGGAAATTTATTCCTGGACTGTTCAATGATTTACATTAAGAGATGTCTGTTATCAGTATAATAATCATATAATCTGCGAACGTCACCTACAAATTCATCTTCTTCATCTTCTGATATAATGAAATGTTCTCTCTTATGTGGTTGTTTTTCCCATTTTTTAATGAGTTCACGAAGAACATTTTGCTCGATTTCATACATTCCCTTTTTCGTAATTTTAGATACGCGGCCAGAGTCCAAGACGGGCGACCCACCCATATATCGATCATTCATATATTTTTGGGGGTTTTTAATATTTTTGTATATACCTGCTTTTATAATTATCTTATCTTGGATTTTATAGTGATTTTCGTCGCCCGGGTAAGTTACGTACCACGTGCGTGACATATTCTTATTGTCATCATTATTGGCCTTCTTAGTGGCCTTCTTAGCGGCCTTCTTAGTATCCTCACGAAAGATGGTCATCTTTGCTTTTATTTCCAACAATACAAGTTTATTTTATACAAATCAATTTTTCAACCTTTGAATAATCAAAAATGTAACTAATATATATATTTTTTATGAGACGGTATTATATAGTCGAATGGCGAGATTTAGACCTCCGTCACTGAAGATTGAAGAACCTGTGGAACAGGTCGAGTGGTCAGTTGATTCTATTCTAGAAGCATATTATCCAAAGGACATTGAACTACAGGAAAATATCAAAAGTTTACGTGACGCAATTAAAACCACAGACCCCAATATCAATAGATTTATATTAAAAACAACCGAAAGTCCGCCAATAAATGGTAAAATAATTGTTCCCAAAGGCATTACCTTACCTAAATATGGAGCATATGATAACGAAATTAAATGCTCTGTTTGGGGAGGAAAATATGGAAACGATGGTCGATGGATTAAGATATATAACACCATTGATCGCACCGAATTTGTAGAAGTTGCTTGGCTCACTGAAATATATTTTCAAAATCTGGCACGTAGTTTAAATAGCGAATGTGGATTCACATCACCCGAGGTGTATGATTATGGCAAATTTTCTTCGAGCAATGGAACGTTTTTTATATTATTATGGAACACGTGCCCGAATTCTCGGGAAAAATGAGCGAGTCTAATTGCGTAAGCATCGCGGAAAAGGTGTTTGCTTCTGATACGTGTTTGAAAGGCAAAGGATTATTTCACAACGATTTACGTCCAGCTAATGTATTTAATCGCGACGGAATGCCAGTAATAATAGACTATGGTGAAGCCGATAATGTTGAGAGAAATCTAGATTCGGAAAGGAGCGAGAATTCTTTTATAGGAAGTTGTTCAAAATTGCGCGAGTCAGACGCAGACAAACTTGCTCTAGATCGACAGCTATTGGAAGTGAATCCTGTTACACCTTCGCCTACAAACAAAGGTGGCGGAACTAGACGCAAGCATAATAAGAAACGTAAAACTCAAGGCAAACGCAAGCGTAATAAGCGTAGCATAAAACGCAGACACAAAAAATAAAAATAATATGAATATATTTATGTATTTTCAAATTATTACCTAAGCCCCGCACATCTCGCATTCGTGGTTCTCCTCTTCTTGGTGCTGCTTCTTCTCCGGTTCGATAGTGAACTTCTGCGCATGGTGACGCGCCCTACGCCTCAAGTAATAGATCCCTGTCTTCAGTCCCTTGGACCATGAATAGAAGTGCATCGATGTCAGCATATTGTAATTGGGATCCTCCAACCACAGGTTCAGGCTCTGGCTCTGGCAGATGAATGCCCCGCGGTCCGCCGACATATCAATCAGATGCTTCATCGGTATCTCCCAGACCGTCTTATATTTATCGCGAATCTCCTGTGGAATCGTCTCGATATGCTGAACGCTACCATTGTTCGCAATGATATTATTCTTGAGTTTGTCATTCCATAGCCCGAGCGCGTTCAAGTCCTTCATGAGATATTTATTCATCACAATAAACTCGCCCGCTAGTGTGCGCCTACTATAGATGTTACTCGTGAATGGCTCGATACACTCATTATATCCGAGAATCTGGGACGTCGATGCGGTCGGCATCGGCGCGAGCAGCAGTGAATTTCGGAGTCCGTTTGCCTTGATGCGCTCCTTCAGCGCAGTCCAATCATAGCGCGTGTTTCCGGGCTCCACATTCCACATATCGAATTGGAGGATTCCCTGGCTTGCAGGTGAGCCCTGGAAGGTGTCATACGGTCCATCCGTGACGGCGAGGTCACACGACTGCTCGAGCGCGGCGTGATACATTGTCTCGAATACCTTCTTATTGATATCCTTCGCGCTGTCGCTGTGGAACGGGATGTTCATAATCGCGAACAAGTCCGCCAAGCCCTGTATGCCGAGCCCAACTGGCCGGTTTCTCAGGTTACTCGTGCGCGTCTTGGGTATCGGGTAGTAATTCACATCGATAACACGATTCAGATTGTAAATGACGATTTTGGTCACCTTGTGGAGTTCTACATAGTCGATTGTGCCGTCTGCCTTGATAAACGGAGGGAGCGCAATACTGGCCAAATTACACACCGCCGTTTCCTTATCGTCAGAGTACTGCACAATTTCGCAACAAAGGTTGCTCGACTTTATGGTGCCAATGTTCTTCTGGTTCGACTTTTTATTACACGCGTCCTTATACAAAATATACGGCGTTCCCGTCTCCATCTGCGCATCGAGAATCTGGAACCAGACATCCCTAGCATTTACCGAGCGGCGCCCCTTACCCTCCGTCTCATACTTGGTATAGAGCTCGGCGAAATCGTCGCCATATACGTCGGACAGACCCGGGCACTCATCGGGGCACATCAGTGTCCACTTCCCGTTCGCCTTCACGCGCTCCATAAACAGGTCCGGAATCCACATCGCATAGAAGAGGTCGCGCGCCTTGAGTTCCTCGTCACCATGATTCTTGCGCATCTGGAGGAAAAGTTCGACGTCTGCATGCCACGGCTCCAAATAGATAGCGAAACTGCCATTTCTGCGACCTCCGCCTTGATCGATGTACTTGGCAGTGTTGTTGAACACCTTAAGCATGGGCACAATCCCGTTCGAGTTTCCGTTAGTTCCGCGGATATGGCTCCCCGACGCCCTCACATTATGGATATGTAGTCCGATACCGCCCGCCCACTTGGAAATGAGAGCGCAATCCTTAAGCGTATTATAAATGCCATCCACACTATCACTCTCCATCGCCTCCAGGAAGCATGAGCTCAGCTGCGGGTGCGGCGTTCCAGCATTGAAGAGCGTCGGCGTCGCATGCGTGAAATACTTGCGCGACATGTAATCGTAGGTCTCGCGAATCCTCTCCAGATTAGTCGCGTGAATGCCGATGGCGACACGTAGCCACATATGCTGCGGGCGCTCCACCGACTTTCCGTCGATCTTCATGAGGTAGGCGCGCTCCAGGGTCTTGAATCCGAAATAGTCAATATCATAGTCACGAGAATAATCGCACATGGCATCCAATGTAACGCTATGGGTCTGGGTCAATTCATATAGGGCATCGCTCACTAGGGGCGAATGCTTGCCGGCCTTGTCCTTGAAATTATAGAGAGCAGACATCACCTCGGAAAAACTGGCGGTCGTGTTTTTCTGGTGATTGGAGACAACGATGCGTCCTGCTAAAGCATTATAGTCCAGATTCGTCGATGACATCGACGCGCACTGCTCCGCGCTGAGTTCGTCGATTTTCGTAGTCGAGATACCATCATATAGTTGATC
>JACCDP010045680.1_pt1 | contig 15050 bp, 14 predicted proteins | sample 7445841 | NCBI WGS metagenome assembly JACCDP01 (sample SAMN15323441, study PRJNA562643) | freshwater metagenome | isolation source: river surface water | place: USA:Blue River Watershed | collected 2017-08-17 | reverse complement strand
TTCAGTTCTAGTTCAAGAAGACCGGATATTTGTTCTGAGTTATGTATAATAGCCTGGTCAAAGTTTGCATCCAGTACATGGAACTTATCACGGCAGTCATTGTGCATCTTATATGCTTCCAATAGATACTCTATGTTTCTCATAGAGTTAATCTGCTGGCCAGTAGCTGATACAAACTCTACCTCAAACGGATAGTCTATACCATAGAAGTTTGTATACTTGTCGCAGCGGATGTTATGCTTCCATATAGAGTTCATGTTAACGCTCATGAAATGAGCCTTTCCAGGAATCAAGAAGCTTGGAATCCAGTCATGAAATGATATCCAGGTCTGGGTCTTAGGATCATAAGAAATAGTCCAGCTAGCATTTTCCCAACATTCACCTTTATCAAAGTTGCAGTAGATCTTATCCTTTACTACTACTCTGGTAGGAGGTTTTGTATCAAATATAGAAGCAGCTGTAGTAATCTTCTGGCACACTGGTTCTGTACAGGTAGGATTAGCCAATCCATAACCAACAGGACAAGTATACAAGTTAGAAGAAAACTGTGTTACGTTTCTTGTAGTAAAGATTACGTTCAAGTTATCATAACTAGACTGGGCGTTTAAGAAATCTACCACACTAGTACCAGTAGGTCTATTATCTAGGTCAAAGATCTCGCAACCAAAGCCTGCCTTTTGTCCAGTGTTATAACCTTCCATTTTAAGAATATGAGAACCGGCAGTTATGGTTATTGGATAGATATGCAGATAATCAAATGTATTAGTAGAAGTTGTCAAGTCACTTAACACCAACGTACCATCTAAAAAGAATCTGTATCGGTTATCTGCTGCAATAGCTAGATAATATGTTTTTGTAGTAGTTATGTTAATACATACATCAAATCCTATCCACTCATTAACTGGATTAAGATTGGCTCCGCTATGGTTATAGTTATTCAGTACAGTTGTACTAGACAATGTGCGACCCCATATAGAAAGTCTGTTTACAGGACCGTTATTAAGATCAAAAGCCTGTTTTTGATCTGGAGTTAAACTATTCCAGTTAGCAGGATTTGACTGACGTATCCAAAAAGAGTTGCTAGTGTTTAATATTGTAAAGGTTCCTGTTATACTAGCTGTGTTATATACTTTAGTACCCAAGTATCCATACACCTCATACGGAGTTCTAGATACTTCAACAACCTGACCAGTCTGTATAGGATCTACAGTTTCTGTCTTAGTACATACTCCGTTAATCAGCTGATAACCCGGAGGACATGTTGCAGTATTGGCTACGCAGACATTACCTTGCAGTGTATATCCCGGAGGACACGTATTAATAGTTGTAGACCCTGGGCCCTCATAGTAAAAGCCACCCTGATCATACAATAAATCTTTTCTCTTTGGTCTATAGTCTTTCTTAGTGATATAGATTATCTCATGCGTATTATCATAGATCATCTGTACACCAATACCTACAACAGGATTGTCATACAAAGGATAGTTAGGATATACTTTAAGAAGTTCACTAGGAAGATAGTTTGCAAACCACCATTTCATTCCGTCCCTTGAGATTTCCTTTAACCCCCCCTGGTATTGAAATACTTTACCCTGGTTCTGGCTGACCCAGAATATTCCATGTGTGCAACCAACGGTAGCAAACCTGTTCTGACAAGACCCGTATTCATAGCTCTCATCAGAGTTTACAATAGCCTGGAGCTGTTGTGGGCCTGAAAATAAAGCACCGTCACCAATAGTAATCTTTGCACCAGTTCCATCAAGCTTTAGTTCCTCTACCCCCATAAACTGAAGCGGACTTTGAAAAGCCATCATAAACAATGCACCTGTCTTATTAACAGGTTTGATAGCAGTAACTTTGCTACCCATTGTCTTATAGTTATTGGCCAGGTATATTCTCCAGCTGTCTTTGCGACTGTCATCCTGCTGAGGTAAAGAATAGACTACCCTATTAGGATAGTACACATAACATGTCTCAGCTTTCTTAGGATCATAGTCCCTTGAAAGCATGTTGCCCCAGGTAATCTGAGAGTTGAACAGCTTAGATATACTTAAAGAGTAATCATATTTGTATATGTTACTTTCTTTTATCACATCAGATCTCATCAAAAGATTAAGATCTGCAGTTTCATAAGGGTCATAATGTCTTTTACCAAGCTGGTCATCCCAGTCACGGTACGCTACGTTTACATCACTTTCTACAAAAAAGTCACGTACGCCTGAGTTAAACAGATAGAAGTATCCCTTTGATATTGAAAACAGGCTAGACTCCCTGGCATCAAGAACTCTAAAGTTAGAAGCTCCCTGGAACAAGCCGCCATTAAGATCTGTGTTATTAACCCAGAACCTTGCATACGGCATGCTAAAATATAAGGTATAATCTAACTCTGCACCGTTTGGCTCACCCATCAACCACGTATTAAAGAAGAGCATATTGTTCTTCTCAGTGAACCTGTTAATATAAATATCTCCTCCAAACAGGACAGAAGTAGTAAACTTACTGGTAGTATTTGCTACAGTATTAAAGACACAGGAAGATATTGGTATCTGCTTGATGCTTTCCAACTGTCCGTACTGAGCGTCTAAAGGAATCTTTAAAGCCCCGTACAAACTAGATATTGTACTTGTTAGGTCTCTGTTTAGCTCAGCGTTTCTTTCACTAATGATAAAACGACTGTTATCCTGAACAGCTGGCGGATTTAATTCTGCAGCTTGAGGTATTTCTATCGCTACAAAACGGCTTCTGTTAAGATTGTATATCTGATAGGATGAGCCAAATGTAGCTACATCAGCTCCAACATAACTTGTATTGGTAACAAAACGACGTCTGAAGTCCAAAGGCTGGTTAACTGCCTGGTTGTAAAAACCATGAGAAACATACTGGACAGCATACTGACGATAACCTACTAGAGCAATAATCAATCTAAATATCTGCTCTGAAGTAACGTTTGCTTTAAATGTAGCTAACGTAGCCAGCACGGCAATGTTAGCTCCGGTAATAATACTATTAGCTACTTTTCTGGCAGTTGCTGCTCCCTGGTCTGTACCGGGAACACCTGTTGTTCCAAGTGTACCGCTAGTGGTACCCAACCAAGTACCTGCAATAGCATCTTGTCTGTGCGGTGTAATTAAAGACTGAGTAAACGGTAAATCAGATGTACCCTGAAGATTGATAACAGGATCCGCTGATGCAATAATACCAGCTATATCTGCTATTTGTTGCACTATACCTAAGACATCTCCAATTGTATCTGTGAAGTTGGTAGGCAGTTTAAACTTAGGATGCTTATACGGTGTAATAAAACGACCGGTAGCAGTGCCGCTAAGCTGCTGATATACCTTTAATTCTGTAGCATTTACAAAAGGCTGGCTAAATGTAGTTTCAGGACTATGGAAAGAAAATATGTTCTTCTTGTATCCAGTCATCTTAGATGACTTTGGATCTGGAGATCCGTTGGTCCCGCTCTGAAAATCTGTTGTCAGGTATGAGTCTGCACGAAGGTCATTGAAAGGATAGTTCTGAAACAATCTTTCATTGGTAGTATCTTCAGGCAGTTTAAAGGTTCTCATGTTGTTCAAGAGACCTTTTCCTATAATGGTTTTATTACCCTGGCGTGAACCTCTAAGTATTTCATATCCTACTATGGATGTAATAGGATTTCCGTTATTGTCTAGAGGATGTGTTATGTTTTCAAACTGTACACCAAGAATAACAATCTTAGATCCGCTCTGACTAAATGTATCTAACACACGATTGGCAGCAGAGCTATCACAAGTCTCATCAGGAAACTTATGGTGACGGATAGGCTGACCGCAAAGGTTGCCCCAGATATCCGGACGATCATCAGGGTACTTTTCAGTTGACTCCCAATAACCCATTCTACCAGTTCCAATAACTCTTCCACCGTCAGGTAGCAATGTTGCAGTTCTTCCTTCTATGGTTCCGGTATTATATACCTGCCAACGCTGTACAGTAACTCCGTTAGCTGCTTCATAGGCATCTGCGTTTACCACAATATCTTTTTCAGTAGGTAAAGCACTACGGCCTGGAATATGATAAGATTCAGATCTCTCTCCTGTATTGTACACCCAGCGGATAAAAAACGCATACTGCTCATCTCTCATGTAGCCAGTATTGTTTCCGCCTTTCTTGTAGTATTCTGCAGGGTATTCTACAGCTACCCAGCTACTCCGGATATTATTAGCCTGAAGCTGGTAGTTGAACTTGTACTTAGTGTAAACGCCTACACGCAACGCGTAGTCATTTACCTGGTACATGGCATCACTTCTTTCTATAGGTTCTGTACGTACCACAACCTGGTTGATAGGTATGGTAGGACTTTCATTGCTAAGAGTATCTATGTAAATAGTACCCTGGTTTGTAGAGTAGTACCCAATTCTGCGGGCTATTGTTTCTCCATTTATCTGAGCCAGGATAACCAGTTCAAACTCGTCAAAGTTCTGGTCTACCTGTGTAATCTTAACTTCTAAAGATGACTTTACATTGTCATGATGAAACACTGACTGAACTTCTGAAAGTCCAAGATAGTCAGTAATCTTAACCTGGTTAATTGTATAAGCCAGGCAAACCTGGTAAGATCCGTTTGGTAAAGTACCAGCTCCCTTTCCTTTTTCCAAGACTATACATGGAGCAGTAACCAAAGAAGCCAGGCGGATCTTTTCACAATCTAACTGGTTAGTATAGGTTCTGGTAACACAGCCGTTCAGTATAGATTCAGTAAACTTAAACGGAGGATTATCCAAATCCATAAACCTGTCAGGGTTTCTACCATCTGCCCAGTAAACCGGACGTTCACAGTCAAACCTTCTGCGGCTTATACCTGTGATTAAGTTTGTACGTCTAAAATTTAGGCAACGGTCATTGACCTTCTTGGTGTATGTACACTGACTCTCATCAAATATACCAATCTCGGAGTCTACATCATTTGTAGTATATACTGCCCACTGATCATCTCTAAGATGGATAACACCAATGAGATCATAAGGAAGCGTGACACAATGCAGGTTAGCAGGTTCGTTTCCTATCACACCCAGCTGTCCATCATGAGAATTATTAACTGCATTACGGGCATGAGTCCACAGACCTTCACCAACAAAGGTGTCATTATAGTCTTTTACCATACCCTTAGTAAAGGTATTGGTAACAGCTCCAGGATTATTTTGTCTTTGCTCAGCCATGTTTTATTTCTAGCTTCTTCTTATCTAAAAATTTATATACTACTGCACTAAGATATCCAGCCAACCAGGCCTGAGCTTCTTCATCTGTTACATCACGGTCTTCTGTTATTCTTACAGCCGCGTGAAATATCTCATGAGCTATTGTGTTGTGGGTAAGAAAGTCCTTGTGAAACAACAAGTAGTATCTCTCTATACCTATCATAACAAGAGCACCTTCAGCCTCAGCTCCGAATGGTTCAGTTATCTTATGCTTCTTATATAGTCTGTCTGCTTCTACAGCAACACTTTCTACTACGCTTATTACAAGCTCACAGCTATAAGTTGGAAGTTTTATGGTGGTTTTTAGTCTCATATGTTAGAACCCCTCGGTTGATTTAAACATGTCATAGTACTTGCTATACATAGCTTTTCTATTAGTCTGCCACAGCTTATACATTTCTGCAAAATCTGGGGTGTTCACTATACTAAGAGCATTGTTACGAGCACCTCTTAGACGCTGCTCAATAAGCTGCATCTTTTGGCTTACTTCTTCACCGGCAATAAACAGGTTCTCCAGTATTCTCTGTTTCAAAGCATACTCGTAGTACTCGTTAATCATCGGGTGATCCAGTACCAAAAGGTTACCGTGGTCATCTTCCAAGGATCCCTGATAAGAAATAAATATTCTTCCTTCTGTAAGATTGGTGTATATAAAACCATTCTTGATGTACCCTACCCTTGCGTGGGTATCATTGGTAGCATCTATCTTACCGGTAGATGTAGAAATACGAATAGGTTCAAACGTATCATATGTACGGGTCTCGTACTTACGTTTCTCTACTACTTGTACATATACTCTCTCACCGGTCTTGCACTCTACTGTGTAGGTTTTCTCACAAATACAAGTAGTATCTATCTCACCACACTTATTACACAGATCTTTACGGTCTACTGTTTTACAATCTGTAGGGTCAAGAATAACATTCTCTGTTTGACGACCGTGTAAAACAGGTGATGTTACTGTATACTTTCCACACAGGTACGCGTAGTTCAGTACATAAAAATCATCTGGCAGTTTGGTCTTAGACTTTTCTATATCCAAGATCTTTTCTTTTGTACCATGAATACGAAGACCCAGGTCGTAGTTTACACGCTGAGCTACCTTGATCAACTGACCAGGTTCGATCATACCCTCTATACTATATGTGGTAAAGTCTGCAGAGACTTCATCCAAGAGCTGATCAAAAGTTCTATATTGAAGTTCTGTCTTCATTACCTAAGAGCGTTTTGTTTATCGTTCGGCATATCAGTAGGCATCTGTATCATACCTGCTAAATCTTTAAATACCTGGGATTCTATTTCACCATGGAGATAGTCGGGAACATTGAAGCTTTCATCTGAACGAACCTTACAGCTGTCTTCCTCACAAGTAAATCTTGAGATATCATCTTCAAAGATTCCTTCTATACGTATAGCATCCCAGTCAAGGTTTGGAAAGTATAGATAGTCATCTAGGTACCAGAAGTATTTAGCCTTATTGTATTTGAAGTTCTTACTGCGACTCATGGCCAAGTAAGAATTAGGATTGGTAGGTTGAAGTTCCTCTGATCCATCGAGACTGGCTACGGTACGGATTAACGGACCATAGTACCCCTGCATAAACACAGGCATCTTTTCCTTGGTACGTTTGATCTTGCAATCAGAACTAAGTCCTGTGCAGCAAGCTTCTACTTTGTCTACTTCAATCAGTTCCACAAAGTCCATGGTCTGCACCACTCCGGAAAATCCAAGCAGACGATTCTTACCATCCTCACGCTTCATAAGCCATTTGGCATGCTTGAGGACAAACGTATAGATTACCCGGTCAGTCAGTAAAGCATCTTGCCTTACCGCTTTTACCTGGGTGCGGATTCTTGAAAGGATATTTCCTATGGTAGGTCTGGCCATGGTGTTTCTAGGTTAAACTCATCATACTCTTCTAGGAGCTGCTGAGTAATGTCTTCTTTATAATGTCTGAACTTCTGCTTACGAAAGATCCGGCTTACCCTTACAAGGTTATCTACCATCACATATTTCTTCCACTCTGTAGGATAAGTCTTTCCAACTGTACGTTTGAAGTCTCTTACACCGGTAAAGCCCCACATCTCGTGATGCTTAAATCGGTACTTAGTTTCAAAGTTTGTGTAGAAGATTTTGGCAACGTACTGATCAGACTCCCAGTTTTGGTTCTGGAGTTTTACTCCATAGGTCTGTGACTTGTAAAAGTCTACATTGCTTTTCTTGCGGGGGCATGTTCCTATAAAAATAAAACCGAGCTGCTCTGGCAGCTCTACTCCGTCTCTCTCATCTATTACTGTTTCCCAGATCTTACCGTTGAATGTGGTAATGATATCTTTAAACTTCTGTGGAGTTAAAGAAATAAACCTGGGGTTAGCCTGTATAAACTGATCATAGAAATCTTGGTTAGTGAAGTTCAGTTTCTTAGGACGGTACCGAGGAGCGTTTAAGTCTGGTTTTTTATAGGGTGTGGCCACAACGTTCTACATTAATAATTTACGGAAAATCTCTGAGGTTTCCTAGCTAAACTTGTAGAGTTTAGGCAGTATAAGTAAGCTCTGTAATCTTACCTTTTACAAGGTCATGTACCTCCATAACAGCTTGGCGTTTAGCCCCGGTAAACTTGTTATGGTAGTGCCAGTAGTCAGACTTGGATAAACTCGGAAGCTGCTTCAAAGCAAAACCGTGTACCTCGTTTTCACTCACGTACTCTACGGTCTTTTTGCGATGCCAGTGACCTGTATAACAAGTACGGTAAAGAGTAGACCCCCACTCTTTAGCAAACTCTGTAGCGTAAACTAGCGGTGTATTCTTAGAACTTACATCACCGTGCTCAAAAGCAAAAAAGTTACTACCATAGGTAATAACTTTACGCTCAGAATATTCTACGTCAAATATGATATTGTTCTCTTTAGAGAAACACTTAGACAAGGCATGAGCCATATGATAAGAGCTAAGCCTGTCATGGTTACCAGGAAGGTATACCACGTGTAACTCATCACAGAACTGCTTTACAAAGCTAATGCTCCAGTACAGAGAATCAAATGCCTGCTTGTATGCATCCTGTGCACGCATGTCATTGTCCACCGGAGTGCCCTTGGTGGTCTGCCCATGGAACGTGTCCATATTAAGCAGATCCCCACCAAAGACATAGATAATCTTCTCCAGTCGGTGGCTCTTGTAAGCTCTCAGTGTTAGGTTAGAAACGGCCTCGCGAAACTCTTTAACTACTGCGTCGTTACCTTCCTTACCAAAATGGAGGTCCTGAATACTCAAGACCCCCACGGTAGGATTAACAAACGTGTCGTTAAGATGCACCTCTGCAACGGGTGTATAGTTAGGTTGAAAGTTTTCTAGTGTATGCTTTAGAAGATCTTTACCTTCTAAAGTCTTTTGAGTGACCATGGCTGAAACCAACCAGTAGTCTTTATGCTGCTTATTCCAGTAAGAACTAAGCTTCCATTTATCAGTGTCTATCTTCAAGATTCTGATAATCTCTTCCGGGCTCTTGGGTTCTGCAAATGCTACACCCTTGATCTCGGCAGTGCCTTCATCAAGGTTTTCTTTAAACTCAACGACCTTTTCTTTCTGCTGGTTAATAGCTTCTACCAGCTGATCTTCTAGGTCGGTGATATACTTATTTTTGATCTGCTCATCATCAATAAGCTGGAGCATCCGCTGACCGGCTAGTTCTACAAGACTGGTATCCAGTTCATTCTGTAGAAGTTCACGGGTCTGTAAAATTTGTTTCTTGATTTCTTGGTATTTCTGCAGGGAAATACCTAGTTTTGTGGCACAGAACTCATCGGTTTTTTTCCACCTCAGAGATCCATATACCTGATGGATTAGGCTCATAGGGTATTGGGTTGGGTATATGGTGTATAAAATTAGCTCATTGTGTAGAGCTTATGGTATTTTTATACACAAAGTATCAACAGTTCTACAAAATTAAGCCCCCAGTATAGAAATACCAGGGGCTTTGTTATGTCAGGGAAACCAACAAAACCACTGACTTTTATATTTTAACAACCAAAGGTTGCAAGATTTACAGCAGGATTATCACAGCTTGTAATACAAGCAGAACATATGTTAGCACCTCCTGAGAAGTATGCCCCACTAGTACATGCGTTAAACGTAGATGAAGACTGACCTGCCAATATTTCTATAGTAAATGATTGAGTAAACTGTGAGCCTCCAGAACCACATGTCATTGGTGGAAATACATATTTAACATCTACGTTAAAAACAGTATCAACTGTAACTGGAGCATTGAGATTTACTTGAGCTCCCATGTAGTCGTCAATAGTACCACCAATACATGGTTCCATATAACCATAAGCACTTGTTACACTAGATGTTGCAGATGGTGAACAGACATTGGTAAAAGAAACAGCACTAGAATATACTCCACCACTGCATGCAGATTCAACACTACCTGAGTAGCAACCTGCGGCAACACCTGGAATTACAACAGGTGATGAAGTAGGATTTGGAGATACCGTAATGATATTTCCTGGAGTATTAACATTCCAATACTTCACACGGTATCCAAGAGCCGGTGTAGGAGAAGCTGGAGTAAAAGATATAGTTAAGTTTGGCATATTATCCTATACATGCTTGGTTAAGATCTGTAAAAGTTCCACCACTCACTGTACCGTCTTTGGCACAAACTACAGTTGGACTTCCTGATTGATTGTTTACACTAACAGCTATACTACTGTTGCATGGTACATAACTATAAGAAGCTGTATCAAGCAGACGAATGCTTTTACATTCAGCTGAGCTAGAGCTAACCGCAAATGAAACAGGTGAACCTAAGTTACCACCTCCACAGTTTGCCTGGATAGTACCTTCAATATTAAAACAACCAGGTACACCAGCAATTGTAACAGGGTTCTGGTTTTGATTTACAGTATTCCACTCAGTAGTACCCACAGGTCTCCACTTAACCACGTATCCGTTAGCCGGAGCTAAGGTTGGGTTAGTAAAACTAACCTGAAGGGTTCTATATGTTGAACAAGGATAAGTAGGCATATCTTATTGGTTATACAATGGTTCCTGTACCTGATACTTTTACAGGAGAACCTACAAAAGCTTTGAAGGTCTGTGGTGTACCAGCAGCTACGTTAATTGTAAAAATCTGGTGATTAGACCCGGTTGCCCTTACCACGGTTGCTCCACCAGAAAGTGCAGTAGTTGGTGCTGCAGAAACCACAAAAGTTGTATTAGTAGGAACAGATATTACTGTTGTATTAGCAGCAAAAACACCAGTACCTGATGCAACTTCTACTGTCATACCCACAGCTAAACCGGTAGTAGATCCTACTGTAATAGTAGTTCCAGAACTGGTAGCACCGGCAGTTGAAGTATACACAGGACCCAAACCAAGATAGGTTACCACTAAAGGATCAATGGGTGCTGTAGTATCAGTATTGGTAGCGGTATAGTTTGCCAAAGGAATAGCAGGATTGATCAATCCGTTTACTACCTTATGAAGCTTTAACAGAATAGCAAGCATCCTGTCATTATTCAAAACACCAAGAGCCGGAAGGTTAGGTCCGGAAAAAGTTAAGCAGTCAACCTTTGAGATCTCCTCGCAAGGTTCGCCACCTATACAAGGAGGAAGGTTGAGGGCAGGAGCCGGTGGGCAATCTGCACAAGGGTTACATGGGTTATGATCAGGGCAAGCCATATTCTAAAGTAATTTTATTCTTGAGGTTGATCAGGATCTACACTGGCAGTTACGTTAGTTGGTGCATTACATGCTGGAGTAGCTGTAGTAGTTACATCTACAAAAGCACAGTTTGTCTTACTAAAAGATCCGGCAGTAATAATAACCCTGATCTTATAAGCTGTACTTTGGCTAAGTGCTGTAAATGTACCGGATCTGGTAGTAGTTCCTGTTGGAGCCTGACTGGCAAGTTCTTGGCTGCCGTCACTGTTAAATAGCTTAACAGTATAAGCCGTAACAGAACCTCCCAGTTCAGGAAAACTATAAGCAATACTTACATCAGAAGGTGTAGCCGTTACAACAGGACAGGTAATCTTAATCTGCTGTGTTGCAGGACTGGCACTTGGTGTTCCACCAGGACAGTTGGTAATAACCCTAAAGTCATAAATCTGGTTATCTAATAAACCAGCAATGCTTGAAGTAGCTATGTTACCAGCAACACTCTCATGGGTAATCCATGTTGAAGAAGATGCCAGTTTGTACTGTACATCTTGTGTGGAGGCACCACCACCTGCTGTCCATGTAAGGGTTATATTCATGTTAAGATATAGTAGCGGTTACGTTAGTAATAATAGGACAAGGAACTGAAACAATTCTGGACTCGGTCTTACTGCATGTCTGACCGTCTTTGGTAATGTTACCAGTTACAGTCACTGTATAAGGCTGAGAAGTATTAAGGGCTGTACCAACAACACTACCACCTGCTAATACTGCAGTAAATGTACCACTGGCAGCAAGAGAGGTCAGGTTGATCGGGAAGCTCTTCTGGTTAGTACCATCAGAAATAACCACGGTACTTCCAATAACAGCATTAGCAAAACCTGCAGGAATAATAGTACCAGGATTGAAATCCAGGGTAACTTCTGAACGGTCATTGTTTGCACTGGCGTCATAACTAAGTACAAAAAGGTTACAGTTAACTTGAGAACCGGTAGTAATTAAAGTAGCCACCGCTGCTCTCATATCACATACTGTGATCCAAAGATTCTGAAAAGCCTGAGCCATATTTGTAACAGTACCATTCCAACCAGTAATACTAGACATTGTACCACTCTGACTAAGAGCATTGGCAGAACCAAGGTTTGCACACTGGCTAGCAGTTGCTGCAGTAATTTGGGTATTTGTACCAAGAACTCCTCTTAAAACACAGAACTGAGCTTCCAGTTCATCCAGTACCGTGTTCATAGCGGTAGGAACCGAAGGCAAAATACAGTTTGGTGTTACTTGAGGAAGTGTTACCGCAGGAGCATTTTCCAGGGCAGTAATCCTGGTATTATGAGAAGTCAGTGTTGTAGTATGCCCCTGAACAGTTGTATTTAAAGCACAATACTGATTAGCAAGTCTTAAAGTATATTGATTATGAACCAGCTGAGTTACTGTTTGATTGGTAGCCGGGTCAATATACTGAAGACAGGTAGGTAAAGCAAGATTTGGTTCTGAGTAAGTAGTTCCACCACCACTACCACCTGCAGGAATAGTATCTTCCAAACAGCAAATCTTCTTAATAATAAAATCCAACACTGCCGACAGGGTTCTATTATTTGTAGCTGGAGCAGGACCTACGCTAGAGCAAAACGTGGTCAGACAAGTAAGGTCCAGAGTGGACAACTTAAGCTCGTCCTTAATAGTACAGAGCTGTACTGCTACCTTGTAGACTACATCAGAAACGGTGTCACCGGTGCAGAGGTTAATACATGACAGGTTAGGACCTTGCCATACGACACAGTTAGAGGATACAGGAGAACAACCCTGTTCGGCAGTATTGGATTTCACAGGTAGCATAGTATATTGAATATCAGGGTGTTATTAGCAATCAACCACACTGTTGGCTCCAAAGAGCTCAACAAGCTTTTCTTTAAGCTTACTGTAGCCAAACTCAAATACGTCAACATCTTCAGCTGAAGTAAGATCAGGAACCGTTACAGTAATTGTTTCTTCTACATCCTGCTCCTGCATTTCTGTGCGTGTAACAGTCTGGGTTACTGTAGTAGGATTACCTTCCTCATCAACTGGACCAGGAACCTGAACTTCTTCAGATACCTGTACAGGAACCATACGTCTTACAGTAACTGTTCTTTCTTCCTGCTTAGTCAAAGGAACCCAAAGAGTCTCCCCGATCTGCTGGTTACGGGCGGTTCCACCCATAGGGCTTGGACTAGCGTAGTTTCCAGCAACAGGAACGTCAGCTTGTGATTGGTAGATTTCAATACGGAAATTAGCTGAACCATACTTAGAGATCTGGTAGTCAGCAATGCGTACGTAAGCCTCAGAGGTAATACCTTTGTCTGTACCAATCTGAGTAGTAATTTTAAGTGCCATGTTATAGTTAGGTTTAAAGTTTGTATAGTCTACAATATAATATACTGAATTTCTACAAGAAAAACAAAAAACCACCCCGGTTTAGAGAGGTGGTTTTAGATATATATGGAGGGTCAGGAGAGAGCTTACTTAGCCGGCATGGGTACTACCGGAGTCTCGTCAGCTTTGATCAGCTTAAAGAAGGTGACATAGTTGTCAGCAGTCTCTACTTTCTCAAAGTCTTCGAGCTTGATAGTCTTATACTCCAGCTCCTTCTCAGTCTGCAAAAGGTCGTTAAACTCCTTCTCAAACTGCTGGAAGTCTGGGTTAAGCTTCTTACGTAAGGACTCGTTGCCTTCAGCATCAACGTCCTTTTCAGGGTTACCATCAGCGTCTAGCTCGTCTATCACCATAGGGATAGAAATGCCACCACGCTCATCTTCTTTACCGTACTTTTTAATCAGCTCGTTCTTGAGCTCCTCAACGGCAGCTTTCTCAGCGGCTACTTTCTTAGCCAGGTCAGACAGCCAGTACTTGGTTACAAGAGATAATTTTTCCTGGAGAAGGCCGGAAGAGATGGTCTCACCGGTGTTTTGGTTACGGAGTCCGTTGAGTTCAGCATCCAGGTTATAGAACTCAAACAGTTTCAGGGTAATTTTTTCCATGGGTAGATATTGTAGATTAATCTGTTGCGAATATACAGAGTTCTACAAATAGCATGCCAACTGACATATTAACAGTTTGTGGAAAACGTGGTATTACTCTATAGATACTAGAGTTCCCCCCATCAAACGTAAAAAGTCATCAACCTGGGTAGATATTGTAGCTATTGCTTCTTCTTTTGTAGCTCCAGCTACAGCAAAAAGTCCAAAAGACTCTACTGTCTCACCATTAACCAGCTTGGTATAATTTACTTTAATCTCAAACATATATAAGTATTAATTAGACTTCATTATCAGGACATGCAAAAGTACAGTTGTTATAACCAGGGGTAGTTAAAATATAACCAGTAGATCCTGTTGCAGAACCTGTAACTGTATAAATATATCCGTTATTAGGATCACTTGCTGATTTATAAAATTTACCAACATTTACAGCTGTACCAGAAGGAAAGGCTACAACAATACTTTCAATGTAGTAACACCCTGGACAAGCATATACATCAGCATAGTATAGATCATATGAACTACAACCGCACGCAGAAGAACAAGATTCTATAAGTGTATTATAGGTACCACAACATGCATCTGCATATGTATAGTAAAGAGCTCCACCAGAACAAAACTGTGAAATATATGTACCGTTTGCAGCACAGGTCGTTGTATTGGCAGTATTACTATATCCAGAATACTGACCAGTGCTAGCACAAAGAATCCTTACTCTAAAAAGATAGGTTGTTGATGGAGAAAGATTATAGACATATTTAGTTGTAACACATCCTACATTACCTTCCTGAGTCCAAGTAGCACCTCCGTTTGAACTATAAAATACTTCCATCTGGCTACAGTTAGAATAGGATATATCTAAAACAGCGTATGTACTACACCTGGTAACACTATTAATAGTAGGAGCATTACAGCATGCTGCAGTATGATTATAACCATACCACTCAGACATAGTTGCCGGGTTAGACGAACTAGGTCTTGAAGGACTACACTGATTTATAGCAACATATCCTCCGTTCTCAGCAGTATCCAAAGATATCTGAGCAGAAGCTGATCTCTGTAGCTCGGTATTGATCTGACTCATTGATATAGCACCACTACTTTGTAAGGCCATCTAACTTA
>JACCDP010748347.1_pt1 | contig 15052 bp, 19 predicted proteins | sample 7445841 | NCBI WGS metagenome assembly JACCDP01 (sample SAMN15323441, study PRJNA562643) | freshwater metagenome | isolation source: river surface water | place: USA:Blue River Watershed | collected 2017-08-17 | reverse complement strand
TCGCACAATTCCGGGTGTAGTATGCACGGACTGGCCTCAGGTGCCGCTAAAAAACAAGGGTAGCAGAAACCTTCGCCATAGGATTTTTTGGTGGATTTGGCACATTTGCGGCAGACAATGTTTCCGTTGAATTGGAGGAGGATTTCCGTTCCCAGTCGTTCATTCAACGAGGTGCCGTCTGCAAAGGAATACTGGATAGTTTCCTCATGACGCGTATGAAGCTTTTCTAAAATCATTCGGCAGGAAGGATGTTCATTTTGTCCGCAAAGTGGTAGCAATAGTCGCGCAAGTCTTCACAGATGTTGGTTTCACCGGTCGCTTTTTCAAAGCTATCGGCCATGGTTAACAAGGTCTGATGAAAGAATTGCTTCATTTCATCTACGGTCATGTCCTGTGTCCATAATTCGATGCGAAGGGTATTGTTTTCGTTCGGATCCCAAAGCGACAGGAAAAATGCTTTTGCCGGAGAGTTGTTGTGTCCGGTATCATCGGCCGACCAGTGAATAGTTTCAGGCACGTTGTTTTCGTTCAAGGCAACGGCCAGTTCGATGGTGGATGTTTTTTTCATGTTATTTTTTTTCAGGGACTTCGTATGCTTGCAAAAGGGTTAAGTATGGGATGTTTAGGAGCGATTCCAACGAGGGTTGATGTTGCTCAACATACTGAAGTACGATTCGGTAGCCCATGAATTGACCGAGCCGGTCGGGACTTTCGTGCGGTAATCCCCCGGTAAATGGTCCTTCGTGCAATAGGCTTTGCTGGGTATCTTCTCCTTTATCATAGAGCAATTGTTCGTTGATGAGGTATTTCCAAATGGATGCCTCGCTTGCAAGTGCCCAGTTGAGGTCTTTGTCTTGGTAGCGTAAAACGGTCGCGGTTGAATTATCGGGCAATAATTTTTCAGTGATCACTAAAATTTTCCCCCATCGAATCATTTCTTCCGCCAAGCTTCCCTTGGTTTCCTTCAAAGCATGGTTGCTCAACCATCCGGAAATCACATCTCTTGCAAGGTAGCTTTCGTCCATGCCTTCTTTGATCCATGCGTAAAAAGGGTTGGATGGTAAGCGCTTAACTACCTTGGATGAAGGGCCTAGATACCTTTCAACTCCAATGGCTATACCATTTTCAGCAATGGAAACAGAACTGTTAAATAATGAATTGATCCAAAAAATATGGTGTGGTTGTTTAATTTTCGGCAACAGGACTTTCATCCTTTGGAATCCCTGGTAAAGCGTGTTCTGTTCTAGAGGTAAAAGTGTTGTGCATTTTTGGTTTAAGGCTTTTTGGATTTCTTGAATGGCAGGGTCTTTAACAATGTTGCGATAACCTCGCAAAAATGCGGTATCGGATTCAAAGGATAAACGGTAAAACGAACCCAATAAATTGTCGTGAACCAAGGTGTCTATTTGCAACAATTCCTTTTCGATATTAAGGACTTTGAGCGTGTCTTTCTCGCCAAGAAAATCGGTGTAATCGAAGAATTTTAGAGGGATTTTTACACCATCTATGTCGACACTGTAGGGATCGTTTTTTTTTGTCAAAAATACGTAACTAAGTACTAATCCAATGAGCGTTAGCGTTCCGCCAATGATTATCCAATGTTTACGTTTCAAGACTTTTGTTATTTTTGTCAAAATTACTATAATCTCTCAACCTCATGAATAAGCTTACTCTAATTTTATGTTCGGTTTTAAGTTCTTTAACGGTACACGTATTTTCTCAAGAGGGTTCTACAAGGACAGAAGCAGGAATGACCGGTAACCTGGCTTTCAATTTGGTTCAATCCTCGGATGCTTATTTCAAACCAACGGCATTCAACCATGACTTATCCGTTGGTATGATTTTCAATACCCGTTTCAAAGGCTCCCCCAATCTCGGTATTTCAACGGGCTTTGAATTTGAATTCACCAAGTTGAATTACGAAACCCAAGACTCGGTATTTTACCGATATGCGGGCGCCAACATTCTTGGAAAAGACGAAACCGGTGGAACAACCTACTTGTTAACTAACCGACAATACAACATGGTAAGTGTTGCCGTTCCTTTGATGATGATTTTTCGCATGCAACCCATAGGTGACTGGACTATTTTCGGGAAATTTGGTCTTCGCAACAGTTTCATGGTTTCCCAGAAAATCAATGATCGCGGATTCGACATGAGTATGGATGCTCAAAATAACCCCTCATGGACAGCTAAAGAAAATGGAAACCTGAAGTCTTTTGGTGAGAGCTTTTTCTATCGAGGATCTGTGGGTTTTGCGGCGGGTGCCCAATGGAATTTTGCGGGTACCACCTCCTTGGTGCCTGAATTAGGTTTTTATTATGGCTTAACCCCTTTACATTTTCGAGCGATTGAAAATAACTATACATTGACAAGTTCTTTGTCGCAACCTGATGCATCCTATTTTTATCCTAAGGCTCGCCAAAACCAATTGATTTTTAAAGTTTCCTTGTTGTTTTAAGGTGGAGCAACTAGCTTCCTATATTGTTCAGTGGTTGTCTACTTATTGCTTGGAAGCAAAGCAGGATGGTTTTATTGTTGGAATCTCCGGAGGTGTTGATTCGGCGCTAACCTCAACGCTTTGCGCTAAAACCGGCCTTAAAACCATGTTGTTGAGCATGCCAATCCATCAGCAACCAGAACAATTGTCGCGTGCCCGCAATCATATGGATTGGCTTGGGGTAAATTTTTCCAACGTTGAACGGTTGGAAGTCGATTTAACGATGGTATTTGAATCGTTACGAAGTTCATTGCCAGAGTCAGCAGCCTCTCATGAGTTAAGCATGGCCAATACAAGATCACGTTTACGGATGACGACGCTTTACGCTTTAGGTCAAACACACCGTTGTTTGGTGGCGGGAACGGGGAATAAAATTGAGGATTTTGGAGTAGGATTTTACACCAAATACGGTGACGGAGGCGTGGATTTGAGTCCTATTGCCGACTTGAAAAAGACTCAAGTTTGGGATCTATCGAAGCACCTTGGGATTTCTCCGGAAATAACCTCGGCGAAGCCTACCGATGGACTTTGGGGTGAGGACCGGACGGATGAAGATCAATTGGGGGCAACGTATCCCGAATTGGAATGGGCCATGGAGTTCAGCGGTGATGAAAGTAATTTAACAGCACGTCAGCGTGAAGTGTTACTGATTTATCGTCGGTTTAATAACCTAAACCGTCATAAAATGCAACCTATACCTGTGTGTCAGATTCCGGAGTATTTAAAAAGTTAAAGTGATTCTGGAGCCAAGCGAAAGGTGGCGCCGTCTATGGTTTCATGGAGTTGAATTTGACAACCCAATCGGCTATTAGATTTTACAAAGAACGCTTGATCAAGCATATCCAATTCGGCATCGCTTTGATCGGGGAGGGGTGTTTCAGATTCCAAATAAACCTGACAGGTAGCACACATGGCCATACCACCGCATTCTCCTAGTACGGGTAATTCATACACCTTACATAATTCCATAAGGTTCATGTTCATATCCGTTGGCCCAGTTAATAGGTGGGTTTGTCCGTCTCGGTCGATGATATTTAGGCTAATTTCGCTCATATTAATTATAAATTCGAAGTGAGTTTGCTCCGTTGTATTGAGTAGCATATTGCCTTAAACCAAATTCGCTGTTGGAAATAGGTGAGCCGTCATACAAGGAAAAACTGGCAACATTGCAAGAGTCGATCAATTCCAAAAAGTTGTTCGGATTTGGATACAATGGTAAGGGACATGTCCCTTCCGGATCGGCAGGTGAATGACGGTCAAACGCAATAAATTCGTTGATGGATTTTCGGTAAACAATGATGCCTCGAGATCCAGCATTCACGTAGGCATAACCACTCACTCCTTGCAGGGAAAAATAACTTGGTAATCCCAAGTCAATGGTTACATCCACTGGGATATTTGGGACGGGATTCTGGTTGTTTTTACCACATGAATGGAGCATCACGAGTGAAACAATAATGACAGCAATGCGTTGAAACATAGAGCAAATATACGGTATAATGAGCATATTGCGTTACTCGAAAGCTGGGATTTTCTTGCTAGCATGGGCGTTTCTTTGGTGTTGCCGAAGCAGCGGTAGTGCGGTAGACAAGCGCAGGGCGCACGATATGCGGAATCATGCCAAAGAAGGTAAACGTAAAAAAAAGAACTTAGTCAAGGCTTACCGCAGGCATCTAAAAAATCAATCAAAACCAATGAGGAGAAGCATGAAAAAAGTGAATCGTAAGATGCGAAAAGAACAACGTAGGAAAGCTCGAAAATATGGTTAGGCGTTTATTGTGCTAATTTTTCCCATTCTTCCATAAGGCGTTCTAGCTTCATTTTCTCTTGATTGTACTGGTTCAATAAATCGTTGTAGTTATCGGCTTGATAGTTTGTTTCGGCTAATTCGTTTTCTAAAATCTTAAGTCGATCTTCGGTGGATTCAATTTGTTGTTCCGTTTTTTGCAGTTTTTTGTCCCGTTCACGATTCACCTTACCTTCCATAGGATTAGGAACCGGGTTCAATTCAGGAACAGGTTTTTTTACGGTTTCTCTCACCTCCGTTGGAGCCTTGTATTTCAAATATTCGTCCAGTTCAAAATGGTGAATTTTTAATCCATGGTTCTCAATGTCCCAAATTCGGTTGGTTAGTCCTGATAGAAATTCACGGTCGTGTGATACAATCAAGAAGGTTCCTTCATAATTAACCAAGGCGTTTTTGAGTATTTCCTTGGAGGGGATGTCTAAATGGTTGGTAGGTTCATCCAGAATTAAAAAATTGGAGGGACTTAACAGCATTTGACACAAGGCGAGGCGCGTGCGTTCACCTCCGGACAATACTCCGACTTTTTTATGAATGTCTTCCCCGCTAAAGAGAAAAGTACCTAGTAAACTTCTCATTTGCAAGCGGATTTCGCCTTTGGCTACGTGGTCCACCGTTTCGAAAATGGTTCTATTCGGGTCGAGTTTTTCGGCTTGATCTTGCGCAAAATAGCCGATTCCCACGTTGTGACCATATTCCACCGATCCATCGTATTCGATTTGGTTCATGATGACTTTAAGCAAACTTGATTTACCCACACCGTTAGGGCCTAACAAGGCAATTTTCTCCCCGCGACCTACTGAAATGGATACGGAATGAAACAAGGGTCGATCATAGGTTTTACCAACGCCTTCCATGTTGAGCACCCATTTTCCTGGTTGTACACTCAGGGGGAAACGCACCCGCATACCTGCATAACTGTCGTTTTCTATTTCGATGCGCTCGGTTTTGTCCAATTTTTTAATCAAGGATTGAGCGAAAGCTGCTTTGGATTGCTTGGCCCTGAATTTTTCGATCAGCATTTCAGTTTGCTTGATCTCCTTGTCTTGCTGTTTCTTGGCGCTTTCCAAGCGTTCACTTTCCTCTGCTCTTCGTTCTTTGTATTTGGAAAAACCAAAAGGATAATCTACTATTTTACCCAAAGTAATTTCAAGGGTACGCTTGGTAACGTTGTCCAAGAACAACCGGTCGTGGGAAATCAGGATTACAGCCCCGATGAATCGTTGCAGGTAGTTTTCCAACCAAGCGATGGAAAGAATATCCAAGTGATTCGTGGGTTCGTCAAGAAGCAATACATCGGGTTCATTTACCAGTATACGAGCGAGTTCAGCCCTCATTTTCCAACCTCCAGAAAAGGTACTGAGCGGTCGATGTACGTTTTCTTTCGAAAAACCTAAACCTTCGAGTACGCTCATGATTTTTTCCTCCCAATTATATCCGTCATGGATTTGAAAAGCTTCATTGCACTCGGATAATTCGTCCAATAGGTTTAAATAGCTTTGGGATTCATAATCCGTTCGTACGGTTAAATCTTCGTTGATTTCTTCTAAGCGGTTTTTCAGCCTGTTGAGTTCAAGATTGGATTGTTCGAGAAAGGCAAAAACGGACAATTCCGTTTCGATCTTGATATCTTGGGAAAGAAATCCCAAACGGCAATCTTTTGGAAGATGTATTTTTCCCTCGGAAGGGGTGGTTTGTCCTGTTAAAAGGCGTAAGAGGGTAGATTTCCCCGCACCATTTTTCCCCACCAAACCGATTTTGTCGCCACGGTTGATTTGGAGACTCACATTCGAGAAAAGGAAGCCTTGAGGTAGAAAATAACCCAGTTTTTCAAAGGAAATCATGCGCAAAAATACGCCGAAGATTGCAAACACATGGATAATTCTTCCTTTCGAAGTAACAAAAAATACTAAAAATCGAACTAAATTCCCAAAAAAATGTTTAATTTGTATTTATTTCAAATTTTACCATGGGTAGACCACCAACACGACCGGCAAGATTAAAAAACGGTTTTTACATAGAGTTAAAAGTACCAGGATCGAGTTCTATACTCATTAGACGTGATACTAGAGAGCAAATGATGATGGCAGCAGAAGAGTATTCACGCTCCAAAACGGTTATTGTTCGAGGTGAAATGTTCAATGATAAGTGGATAGCAGAGAATTCCAAGGAGGGATGAAAGGATCGGAGTTTAAATTCATTCCTTGGTTAATTTTCTTTTTTTGCGCTCTTTCTTCCATCCCAATTTGGATTTATTTAGAGCTTTTTTGGTTAGCCAAGATCGTTGGAATTGCGGTTACCGTCGTATTAATTATAGTTCTTCGGATTTGGTTGTTCAAGCTAGGGAAAGTTGCGAAGCCTTCTCGGGTTGCCCTTAACACCAACGATGTTTTTGAGTTAAAAAAAATGATTCCGGTTTTGGTGAAATTATCTCCCAACGATCAAGTTTCCTTTCAACATCGTATCGGCCTGATAATGGGGGAGGTTTCATTACAAAATAATGATGGTCATGTGATAATTCCAAACCCAAAACATTTGGCGATGGCTATATCTGCTTTGTTGGTGACCAAATATCCTGAATCGAATGCGCCTTTTTCGGCCGTTTTACATTCCACCCGAAATGAATGGCATGGTGAGGTCTTTTATTTTACGAAGGATTTTTTAGATTCTCAATTAGTTGCCTTAACTATTCAAGAGCTCCAAAACGCTTTAGACAGTTGATTTTTTGGGTTTATTAAGGGTGAAATTGATTCCTAAATGGTTCGTTATTCCCGCTCTTGACATGATCATAATTCCATAGTCGAGCGTGAATTTTCGGAAATTTAGACCAAGTCCCATGGATAGGCCAGCTAAACCGGGTAATTGTTCCAGTTTTAGTTCTTGTCGCCTGTGGTAATCAAAACCAAATCGAATTTGAAGAATTCCTTTGGAGATCAATTCAGCATGAAGGGATAGGTGTCTTCCTAATTGTTCGATGAAACTAATTTTTGGAGGTTGTATAGTGTCCCCGGTGAGGCCGTCTATGCTGGGAAGAATGGAAGGGTCAAAGTAGGCTATTTTCCATTGATTGAGGTGATGTCCTGTAAATGTAAATCGAAGAGGAGCGTGCTTCAATTTAACGGTAACAGATCCCAATACTTCGAGCGGTAAGGGGTTGAACGCATTTCCTTGCGTATATCCCTTCAATTGAATCCCAATGTTTTTAACCATCAGAGTGCCAGATACCAACTCATTAGGATGCGTAGCTAAGATGGAGAATGATCCTGACATTCCGTAGGAAGAATACGTTTCGAGATGTGAGCCAATAATACCTGCATTGACTCCTAAGGAAAAAATAGGATTTAATGAAAATCCATAACTCACCCCTGCTTGATAATCGAAGGCGGTAAAGGTATTCGTTGGATTCCCAATGGGATCATAACCTTGGATGGTTCCAAAACTGACATAGCGGATATAAGGTACGATATTGCCTTTATGTAATGGAAAGGCGGTCGCAAAGCTGCCAAAGTTAATACCCGAAGGCATCAGTGATTGCTGGATGGAATAGTTTCCCAACATTTTTTCATTGGCGAGGGCTGGATTATGAAGCGCAAAATCAACGGTAGCATCTTGAACGGGAATGGAATAGCCTCCGAGCGCTGCTGATCTAGCACCCGTTGGAAGGTTCAAAAAACCGAATACATTTTTCCCACCCATCTGAGCAAATAGCGGGAATACGCCCAGTAATCCGCCCAAAAGAAGCGTGTATTTTATTTTCATCGACTTAGTTACGGCAAAGTAATGTTAAAATTGTCTAATTTTAAGTAAAAAAGTACATTTTCTTATGAAAGACAGAAAGGTTCAGTTTATTGGAAATCATGCCAACCTATATTGGAAGACTCATGATACTATTCCATGCGAATCGTTGGTATTTAAACCATCCACAACTCTTGAAAATGTAGGAGGTAATCTTTGCCTAAATCAAACGGCATTGTATCCTGTAGGAACCTATGAGCGAGGATGTTTGAGAGAGCAAATTGAATCATTGACCTCGGTAGCTGATCGTTGCATACTCGTAGGTGATCCCAGTGAATTATTGGTAGAAGCTTCGATTGATGTAGGGTTGAGTCGTAAAAATCTTGATGCAGTTTTTTTCGTTTATCCTGTTGGAATGGCAGCTTTGGATATTCGTAAGGAAATTGCGGAGATGGTTTGGTCTTTGAAAAAGAACGAGGTTCCAACTTTTTTAATCCGTTTTCCTGAAAGGGTTTTTGGTGCAAATGAACCAAATTTAAGCATGTTTGTAGAGGCTCTTAGCGACCCACAAAATATACAAGATATCGAGTATTTGTGCGGTTTGGATCAATCTATTTTATAAAGAAATCATGGAGCACAAACAACACATCGATATAGTTTTTACCGAGCTCTTAAATCGCTATAAATCATTTTTCATACATCATATTAGGTCGAAATTTGAAGGCGAAGAGGTTAACGATGTGTACCAGGAGTTTTGCATGCATTTGTATAAAATTTTGTCCGAAAAATATTCGACCGACGAGGATCTGTTTAATACGCGCTCATGGCTTAAGGCCGTATTGTCGAATTTTTGCATTTCCATTCTTCGGAAAAAGTACCAAAAACGTCGTGTGCAATACGTTTCAGAAGATAAGTCTTCGATTATTCGGGCTAATTTTTCCGATGAAAGTTTCAATGCAGATCGACCAGTGGGAGAACCGAATTATTTTAGAGCGATGCACGAGATTTTAGGTAGTATTTCCAAGAGAGAGGCCCTTATTCTCAAAATGAAGTACTACTATGGTCACCCTTCATCCAGAATTGCACGCTTGCTGAATGTGGCACATGTCGATGTAACCATTGGAAGGATTAAACAGCGGTTGATTAAGCTGAATAAGCTTAAGGATTTTGAAGGCTTAATGCTCAACATGGAATGGTTGAAATAAGCTGCAACAGAAATTTACTCTATTCGCTACAAATAGTTAATTCCGCAGCTTTAAGAATCTCGCGAACTTCTTCTAATGTTGGGGCCTCAGCGTAGGTGCGCAATACGGGTTCGGTACCGGATGCTCGGATCATGAGCCATCGATCATCGTCAAAGAAATATTTAAATCCATCCGTTGTTTTCAGTTCACGGACGGAATATTTACCAAACGTTGTAAACTTGTTTTGTTGACAATTCTCTATGATCCTTTGCTTAAGTTCTTCGGTAATATGCAAATCGTTCCGCTCAAATTTAAAGGGTCCTACAATGTCGTAAACTTCGGATATCAATTCTTCCAAGGTTTTACCGGAGATCGCCATGAATTCCCAGAGGATGAGCCCCATCCAGATTCCGTCCCTTTCTGGTATGTGGCCTTTCACTGCAATACCTCCCGATTCCTCACCGCCAAGCAGGACATCTTCATTAACCATTATGGAAGCAATATCCTTGAAGCCAATTTTAGTGGTGGTGTGTTCCAAGCCGTAATGTTCACACATTTTATAGACACGCGGTGTTACGCTAAAAGCGATAGCGACTTTACCTGTTAATCCTTTATATTTCACCAGGTAATGGATCAATAATAGAATGATGTGGTGGGAATCGATAAATTCACCATGGCTGTCGTAAAGTCCAATTCGGTCGGCATCTCCGTCGGTGGCTAAGGCACAATCAATATCTAGGTGTTTTTTTATATAGCTTGCAAGATCTTGTAGATTTTTTCCGATTGGTTCCGGCGCTTGACCATAAAACGTTGGGTTATGTTCGCAGTGCATTAACTTGGTTGACGGCAAAAGTTGGGGTATAACACGTTGTCCTGCACCGTACATGGCATCATACATTAAGCGCAGTCCAGAATCTTGAATAGCCTTCAAATCAAAATGTGCTTTGACGTGATCCAAGTATTCTTGTTCTAAATTTAATAGCTGTACTTCTTCGTTTTTAAGGGCATTTTCTAGGTTGAAGGAAGCATAATTAAGGGTGCATTCATTGGGGATAAGTGCTTCTATTTCATTGATTTTTTCCGGTTGCAGTGGGCCACCGAATTTCGCTTTCAATTTAAAGCCGTTATATTCGGGGGGGTTGTGACTTGCCGTTAAAATAATTCCAATTTCACATCCATGATTTAGAGCTCCCAGGGAAATCATAGGAGTGGATACAAATCCATGAGCAATATAAACCTTGATTCCTTGTTGTACGAGCACTGCTGCTGCCGTCTTTTGGAATAATTCACCTCCAAAACGGCAATCATGTCCTATAACTACCGACGGATTTTCAAAGTTTTTTCTGAGCCAAACTCCAGTGGCTTCGGTAACTCTTGCAACGTTTTCCACCGTAAATTCTTGAGCGATAATGGCACGCCATCCATCGGTGCCAAATTTAATGTTATGTGCCAATGTTTATAGGTTAAATTGGTTATATGTTCTTTCGATGATTTCAATGCAAAGGTCCATTTCCTCTTCGCTGATGATGAGTGGTGGTGCGAATCGAATAATGTTGCCATGGGTTGGTTTCGCTAACAAACCATTATCTGCTAATTTCATGCAAAAATTCCACGCAGTATCGCTTTCAGGGGTATCATTAATGACCACTGCATTCAGAAGACCTTTGCCTCGAACCAGCGAAAAAATTCCCTTTCTATCCACCATTTTTTGAAGGGCTTCCCGGAATTTAATCCCCATTTTACGTGCATTAACCATTAGGCTGCCTTCTGTAAGTACTTTTAGAGATTCCTGTGCAACCGCTGCGGCTAGAGGATTTCCACCAAACGTTGATCCGTGTTGTCCAGGCTTTATAACGTTCATAATGTGTTTATCAGCGCATACGCCCGAAACAGGATAAACCCCGCCACCCAATGCTTTACCAAGAATGAGTATGTCAGGTCGCTGGTATGTTTCTTGCCGTTCACAGCGGTTAGTGCATGAGCAGTTACCACATACCGCTAGCATACTTCCAGTTCTTGCCAAACCGGTTTGTATTTCATCGGCCATGAACAAGGTGTTTGTTTCAGTGCAGATTTGGCGAATGGATTGGAGGTAATCTTCGTTAGGAACAACTACACCCGCTTCACCTTGAATGGGTTCCACGAGTATTCCAATCGTGTTTTTTTGAATTAGCGCGTTACGAAGGGCGATTAAATCATTGTATGGAATGCTTATAAATCCTGGCGTGTAAGGACCAAAGTTCTTTTTCGAATCTTGATCGGAGGAGAACGAAATAATGGTAGTGGTTCTTCCGTGAAAGTTCCCTTCACAAACCACAATATTTCCTTCATTTTCGGCAATACCTTTAACTTCATAGGCCCATTTTCGAGCAAGTTTTATGGCGGTTTCTACAGCTTCTGCTCCCGTATTCATGGGGAGAAAATTATCAAAACCGAATTGCTCGTGCATGAAAGCCTCGAAAGGTCCGAGCAAGTTGTTGTGAAAAGCACGTGACGTTAGGGTAAGTTTTGAGGCTTGTTGAGCAAGTGCCGATATAATTCTTGGATGGCAATGACCCTGGTTCACGGCAGAATAAGCCGAAAGAAAATCGAAGTATTTTTTGCCATTAACATCCCAAACATGCACTCCCGAACCCCGCTCCAAAACCACTGGTAGAGGATGGTAGTTGTGAGCGCCGTATTGGTTTTCGAGTGAAATGTAGTCTTCAGAATTTGAGATTGACATAGTGCAAAAAAAAATGATCGGTTCCAGCGGAATGAATTAGGTATGGAAACTAAACAAGTAGGGCAATCGCAACGATATATTTAATTGCCGAAGCGTTCGATAACCTGTTGTGTAACCCCCGTATTCGAGAATCCTCCATCATGGAATAAGTTCTGCATGGTGACATAACGGGTAAGGTCAGAAAACATGGAAATGCAATAGTCGGCACAAGCCACAGCAGGTGCATTTCCAAGTGGCGACATTTGCTCCGAGAAATTAATAAATTCATTAAAGCCTTTGATGCCTTGCCCAGCGGTTGTTACCGTAGGTGATTGAGAAATTGTATTAACCCGAACTTTTTTGGCTATTCCATAATGATAACCGAACGAACGCGCTATGGATTCTAGCAATGATTTTGCGTCCGCCATGTCGTTATAATCGGGGAAAATGCGCTGTGCTGCAATATAGGTGAGAGCAACCACCGATCCCCACTCGTTCATGGCGTCATGCTTGTAAAGTGTCGCTAAAGTTTTATGCAGTGACATAGCAGAGACGTCCATGGTCTGCTGGTAATATTGATAATTATTCTCCGTGTAGTGCTTTCCTTTTCGAACGTTGGGGGACATGCCAATAGAGTGCAATACAAAATCGATTTTACCCCCTAGAATTTCCATGGATTGCGCAACAAGGTTTTCGAGGTCTTCGATATTTGTTGCATCAGCAGGAATAATTTTACTTCCCGTTTTCTCTGCTAAACCGTTAATTTCGCCCATACGCATCGCAATCGGCGCATTGGTTAAGACAAATTCCGCACCTTCTTCGTGAGCACGTTCTGCCACTTTCCACGCGATAGATTGGTCGTTAAGCGCTCCGAAAATAATTCCTTTTTTACCTTTTAATAATTGATTACTCATTTTCTTAGTTTGTACAAAATTAGCAACAAGTTCGAACCAAATGCCATAGTTACATGAAATCAATCAATTTGAACGCTAGGTGTGCTACTTTTTGAACCTTTGAGCCTTGAAAACTCGATGCGTTTTTTTAACACGTTAAAAGCAAATATTAACTAACTTTGACAATAACATAAAAAGTAATAATTATGAAAAAGGCACTTTTGATTTTCGGTTTTGGTCTTTTCCTTTTGGCTTCCTGCAAAAAAGACTATACTTGCGCATGCAAAATAGATGGTCAAACAGTATCGACAATCACGATTAATGATACGAAAAAAAATGCAATAGCCACCTGTGATGAAAGCGATGCAAACATCCTTGGGGTTGTTCAAGACTGTTCCATTCAGTAATAATTTATTAGCGAATTGTTGGGGGCCCAGCCCCCTTTTTTTTTAGACGAAATTCATGAATAATATAGAACTTTTTTTACTTGATATCGGGTTTTCCTTTACTGCTGCCCGCTGGTTTCCACACATATTAATGGTGCTTTTCGGAACAGGGCTTTTTTTCTTGGTCATTAAAGCTTCAAATCTTAGAAAATGGATGAAATGGACTCTTGCCATTTTGCTATTGGTGCAATCTGAGTTGTTTTATTTTTGGCTTTTTCCTCTTGCCAAGGGTGATATAAGTGATTCAGGAGTTAGCGTTAAGACGGCGTTGAAATTTCCTAAAGCTCGGAAGTTATACATCATTGCCGATCCTGGCTGCAAACATTGTATCAATTCAACGAGAGACATGCGAGAGTTTGTTGAGTATACTCAAACACCAATAGAATATATGTTGATTACTTCGGACACTTCGGAAATGTATTTTTTCCAGAACTTAGTGGGGGACAAAATTACCTGTTCATTATCTCCAAATCTCGTAGAGTCCATCAAATTAACCGAAGGTTTTTTTCCAACCTACGTACTGGTTGAGAACGGGAAAGTAGTAAAACGATGGAAAAACGACATTTTTGGTACTCGCGCAATGGATATAATTGACCGTTAGGATAAAAAAAAAGCTTGACCAAGGTCAAGCTTCACTCGTTGTTTCGTTAGAAATTATTCTTCAATTACTTCAAAAGTAAACGATTGTTTAACACCCTTGAATAAATTAGCCTCCGCTGTAAACGTACCTAGTTCACGAATCGGTTCGTCTTTAATTTTCAGCGATTTACGGTCAATGCTGAATCCAGCTTTGTTCAAGGCATCCGCCAATTGTACAGTGTTGATTGATCCATAAATTTTTCCATTTTCTCCGGCTTTTGTCGCAATTGAAACGTTGCTTGCAGCTAACTTTTCGGCAACCGCTTGAGCCTCGGCTTGCAACTTGGTTTCTTTGTGCGCCATCTGACGGACCATTTCTGCATGCGCTTTTTTAGCACCAGGCGTGGCAAGTACGGCGTATCCTTGAGGAATTAAGAAATTTCTTCCGTATCCCGGTTTAACGGTTACTACCTCGTTGGCATAACCGAGTTTATCTACATTTTTTATTAAAATTACTTCCATGATTGTCTCGTTTTAAAGGTTATTTCAACATGTCGCCAACATACGGCATTAGCGCCAAATGACGTGCGCGTTTAATGGCTTTATTGACTCTTCCCTGAAATTTAGCGGAAGTACCAGTTAAGCGTCGTGGAAGAATTTTACCTTGTTCATTGACCAATTTTAAAAGGTAATTGGCATCCTTGTAATCTAAAAATTTAATTCCAGATTTTTTAAAGCGGCAGTATTTCGATTTGGTAATCTCAATCGCTACCGGGTTCAAGTATCTAATATCGTTTGACATAGTGTTCTTTTTATTGGGTTAATGGATTAATTAGCAGCGAGTTTGGCACGACGCTTTTCAGCATAAGCCACATGGTCAGCGTCCATGCGCACCGTTAAAAAACGAAGCACACGCTCATCGCGCTTCATCATTAATTCATAATCTGCAATAACAGATCCAGCAGCTTCAAATTCAATCAAATAGTAAAATCCGGTGGATTTTTTTTGGATTGGATAAGCCATTTTGCGCAGACCCCAGTTTTCCGAATGCTTAATCTTGGCACCCATGCCTTTGATGTCGCCTTCGAATTTCTGCACTGCTTCCTTTGCCTGATCCTCAGACAAAACGGGAGTTAAAATGAAAACAGTTTCGTAAGAATTCATAAGGTTCTTAATTAGTTAATAAAAATTTAAGGGTGCAAAGATA
>JACCDP010982370.1_pt1 | contig 15053 bp, 21 predicted proteins | sample 7445841 | NCBI WGS metagenome assembly JACCDP01 (sample SAMN15323441, study PRJNA562643) | freshwater metagenome | isolation source: river surface water | place: USA:Blue River Watershed | collected 2017-08-17 | reverse complement strand
CGACGCCTTCACCGCATCAAGCGCCGCCGACGTCGTAACCGCAACCGCCACCTCGGCCGGACCCCGCACGGCACCCCACCCGCGAAACAGCGGATACGGAATCACCGTGCTGGACGCAGGAGGAGACGAAACGACCGCCGACCAACCCTCAGTCACGCTACAGGCAGAAATCGCGTGGACGTTCTCCGGCAACCTGACGACAACGCGCGCTCTCCGCTGGAAAGTCGAAAACACCAACCGACGCGCCTCCCAACCTGCAACACTGCCCTTCTTCGACTCAGCCAACATCGCAGCCGCCGCCGTCCTATTCACGCCGCAATCGCTCACCGGCCCACAGCAGACCCAAGCCCGTGCCAACATCGGAGCCGGTGGCGTCATCGGCGGAACTCCGGTCGACGGAAACGTCGTCGGCGTCATCGGAGGGGCGACAGTTTACGCAGATTTCCCAGTTCTCGCCGCCAAAGTAGATGGCGGCCAAGTCTAACCAATCGCAGCCATGCCAAACACGATCCAACTTAAACGCCGCATCACCTCGACAGGAGTCGACGGAGTGACCCTAGTGACCGCCGAACCTCTGTTCCAAGAGTTCGATAACCAGCTTCTAATCAAAAAATCGACCGGAGACGTCATCGTCGTCGGCGGGGAAGGAACCGCGACCGCGGACGGGATGGTCACGACCGCCAACCGCCCCCAAACGGTCAAGGGGACAAAGACGTTTTCGGGGACGCTCGACATTACAGGAGCTTTCCAAATCGCTGGCGTTGCAGTCACAGCAGACGCCGCCGAGCTTAACAAGTTGGATGGGGCGTTGGTCACCACCGCTGAGATCAACAAACTCGCCGGAGTTTCCGACGGAACCGCAGCCGCAAATAAGGTTCTCATCGTCGACGCATCCAAAAACCTCGACCTCGGCTCCGGACTCATCTCGTCGACGGGAACGCCAACGCTCGACGCTCACTTAACGACCAAAAAATACGTCGACGACGTCGCCCAAGGTTTGGACGTCAAGGCCTCCGCTCACGTCGCAACGACCGAGCCTCTCCCCGCCTCAACCTACAACAACGGTTCGTCCGGCGTTGGCGCGACGCTCACAGGTGACGCTTTCGGCGCACTCAGCATCGACGGCCACTCTCCTGCCATCGGGGAATCTGTTCTGGTTAAAAACCAAGCCGCTGCACTCCAAAATGGCCTCTACCGCGTGACCGCAGCCGGAGCCGTCGACGCGCCCTTCATCCTCACCCGCCGCACCGACGCGGACACCGGAGCCGAACTTTCTTCCGGTTCGTTCGTGTTCATCGAGCAGGGCACAGCCAACGGTTCAACCGGATGGGTTCTCTCAACCTCCGGAGCCATCACGATTGGCACAACCGCGCTCACGTTCACGCAGTTTTCCAGCGCGGGAATCGCAGACGCAGGGGATGGCCTTCAAAAACTCGGAACCACCTTCAGCGTCAAAACCGCCTCCGCTCAACGCATCGCCGTTTCCTCCGGAGGAGTCGACCTCGCGACAACCGGTGTGACCGCAACGACGGACGCTATCCTGTTTAGCGTCGACGCATACGGCAGACTCACCGCAGCCTCGAAAACCGTTGCAGCTTCCGCCGGCATCTCGATTGACTGTGGCGAAATCTAAACCTAGCGCAGGATGTCCAACTTCATCCGACAGCTCCGGAAAACCACCACCGGTCTGCCCCCGCTCACCGGCATTCCCTCCGGCGTCCTCCTCATCAACACCGCAGACCTCACGCTGAGTTTTCCCAACGCAGCCGGAACGGACTGGGTGACCATCGCAGGGACAAACTCCGCCCCAAGTTTCGCCCTTGAACAGTTCACGTTCACCGGCAACGGATCGCAGACGGTTTTTTCGACGACCTCGACGGACTCAACCGACTCTCATTTCGTCGTCGCCGTCGGAGGCGTTTTCCAAACCGCCGGAACAAACTACACGGTCGCAGCAGGACAGGTAACATTCGCCGCCGCCCCAGCAGACGGGGAAACCATCAACGTGCTCGTCGCCTCCGGCGGAATCGCTGGCCCACAAGGCCCACAAGGCCCACAAGGCCCAACCGGAGCACCAGGTACAAACGGAACCAACGGAGCCGCCGGAGCCGATGCCCTCTGGAACTATCGCGGAGCCTACGACATTGGGTCGTCATACGCACTCGGAGACGTCGCCACCTACGATGGCTCCCTTTACTACCGCACAGATCCAAACGGCGGAAACGTCGGCGACACGCCATCCGACAACTCCAGCTTCTGGGATTTGCTGGCCATTCGCGGAGACCAAGGTATACAAGGCCCGAAGGGAGACCCCGGCGATTCCATTGTTGGCATCACCGCGCTCACCGGCGACGTTACCGCGAGCGGGAGCGGTTCGCAGCCCGCCACCCTCGCAACCGTTAACGCGACAACCGGAGCTTTCGGAACCGCCTCACAGGTTGGCCGACTGACCGTCAACGCCAAAGGACTCGTCACGTCGGCATCCAGCGTCCCAATCGCCATCTCGACCGCTCAAGTCACAAGCCTCGCATCCGCTCCCATCAACCTCTCCGGCGACATCACGGGGACAACCACAGCCGCAACCCTGCCGACGGTTAACTCAACGCCTGGCACTTTCGGGAGCGCATCTCAAGTGAGTCGGCTCACGGTCAACGCCAAAGGACTCGTCACGTTGGCGTCCAACGTCCCAATCGCAATTTCGACTTCGCAAATCACCGGACTGACCGCCGCCGCAATCGGCGCGGAGCCAACAATCACAACTCTACCCATCTCAAAAGGCGGAACAGGCCAAACAACCGCAGACGCCGCACTCAACGCCCTTCTCCCGTCGCAGACCACCAACGCCGGAAAATACCTCACGACGGATGGCTCGACAGCGTCATGGGCGACCGCGGGCGGAGGAGGGAGCGGGGGTGGTATACAGGTTGACCGTTACCTCACAACGCAGAACGTCACAGTCCCAGCCGGAGCCGTCCGTTTAGACGTTTGGTGCGTCGGAGGTGGCGGTGGAGGAGGCGGAGCCGCACGACTCGCGCCAACAGGAGGTGGCGGTGGAGGAGGCGGAGGCGCGGGCGTTTCGTTCGCAACATTCACCGCAAGCCAACTACCCTCAACCATCCAAGTAGTGGTGGGGACTGGAGGAGCAGGGGGAACCGGAGCAACTGGCAGTCCCAACCAAACCGCCGGAACCGCCGGAGGGACATCCGGCGTTAACGCGGGAGCATTAATCACCGTCGGCCCGAACTACATCATGGCAAGCGGTGGCGGAGCCGGTGGAGCAGGACAAACCGGAGGAAGTGGAGGGAGCGCAGGAACGATCGGCCAATACGCCACTTTTCTTGGAACGGGAGGAGGATTCGGAACAGGTGCGGTCGGACAAATCGGCGGACAGGGAGCGAGAGGAGCATCCGGTGGAGGAGGAGGGGGACATTTGCAAGACGGAACCGCATTCGCTGGCGGACAGGGGGCGCAAAATTACTCGACGTTGATTGGCCCAGCAGCCGGAGGGGCGATCGGCGGAGCAGCAGGGACAGCAGCCACCGACCTCACTTTCGACGGACAAGCCGGAAGTGGAGGAGGAGGAGGTGGAGCAAACACCGCCGGAGTTGGTGGAGCGGGCGGAAAAGGTGGATTCCCTGGTGGTGGAGGAGGAGGAGGCGGAGCCGGTTCGACAAACGGAGGGAGCGGAGCCGCCGGTGGGGACGGACTCGTCATCCTCACATGGTATTTCTGACCGTTATGAGTCTCCAAAAAATCTCCAACAACCTACTGGCGCAAGCCACCGCCCTCGGCAAAAGCCTAATCTCAGCAGTCGACGCAGCCGCCGCCAAAACCGCGTTGAACCTCGCGCCGGTGGCCACCACCGGAAGCTACAACGATCTCGCGGACAAGCCCACGGGAGGAGGGGGGAGTGGTGGCGGTTCGTTCGCGGTCGACCAGTTCGGATTCGCCGGCAACGGTTCGCAAACCGTCTTCACGACCACCGCAACGAGTTCAACCGCCTCTCATTTCATTGTCTCCGTTGGCGGAGTAATGCAATCCGCCGGAATCGACTACACGGTTTCCAACGGCGTCATCACGTTTTTGCAAGCCCCATTCGCGGGGGAGCGTATCAACGTGCTCGTCGCCTCCGGCGGAATCGCTGGCCCGCAGGGAGAGACCGGAGCCACCGGCCCACAGGGAGCCACCGGAGCACAAGGCCCAGCCGGAGCAACAGGAGCAACCGGAGCGCAAGGCCCGCAGGGAGAGCAGGGAGCCCAAGGCCCAGCCGGAACCTCGTTTGTTTTTGTCGGCGTTTACTCCTCCGGAACCACATACACCGCCGGACAGGTTGTGCGCTACGAGGACACCGCCGCGCAAACCATCGGATGCTACGTTCGCAAAACCGTTTCCGGCTCCGAGCTACCTACCGACTCGACCAAATGGGACGCCATGCTAGTGTTGCCCACGACGGGAACCGGTGGAGGAGGAGGGACAACCACCTACACTTTCACGCGGCCCGAAGGCGGAACCTATCACCGACCAGGATCGACCGACAAATACACCCGCGCAGCTTAACCACTTAAACAAATGGCAGATTTACCAGTCACCCAAGCAGTCGACACCTTCATGGGTTCGGCCAATCAAACCGAAATGCGCTCCAACCTAGCGTTGGGGGATTCGGCGACAAAAAACACCGGAACCACATCCGGCACCGTGGCCGCTGGAGACGACTCGCGCATCGTCGGAGCCGTCCAAACCTCTCGCACGATCAGCGCAGGCACAGGTCTCTCTGGAGGTGGCACTCTCGCGTCAGACCGCACGCTTTCGGTTTCGTTCGGCAACACGGCAGGGACGGCGTGCGAGGGAAACGACTCTCGCCTAAGCAACTCGCGCCCCCCTAACGGCAACGCTTCCGGCGACCTAAACGGAACCTACCCATCGCCACTCGTCTCCGGCCTCTACAACCGCCCATTGGCAAGCGCAGCCCCAACCAACGGACAGGTTCTAGGCTGGAATGGATCGCAATGGACGCCCATGACGGTCTCCGGCTCCGGCGCATCGGAAGAGTTTCCGGTCTTAGCCGTATTGTTCATGGGCCCAGTTTCCGGCCAAAACTACTCAATCCCCACAGGCTACAAATGGGCTGACCTTTACCTCTGCAGCGGAGGACAAGGTGGCAATGGCGGAGACGTCCGCACCGTTTACGACGCCCAATCCTCATTTGCGGCATCGGGAGGGAATGGCGGAGCCACCGGAGTTCTCCGGATGCTCAAGGAGATCTGGGTCAAAGGTTCAGTCCTCACAATGGATTTGGGAGCGGGAGGAGTGGGCGGAGCCGGTGGAGTGATTCAAGGTTACTCCAACGGGAGCCCTTCCTACAGCGCAGGACAACTTGGGGGGAATGGTGGAGATTCCTTGGTCTATTTTTCAACCCCTCCGGAAGGCAGTCCGTCTTATTCCAATCAGCGTTTGATGAATGCTCCTTACGGAGGATCACGCCATTCACAACAATCATGGGCGGATGGGTACGGAGGAGGAGTGAACGCCCAAGGAGCAACGCCAACGCTGACGGCGTGGAACTCTCTGTTCCAAGTGATGATTCACCCAGGTGCTGGCGGAAGCGGAACCCCGTCGAGCGGGATCGGCCCGCAGTTCATCGACGGAGCCAAAATTGCCGACGGAAACGAGGTGATGATTTCAAACACGGGAGCCGTGTTGGCTTCGTACGAGGGGAACACAAACAATGGCATCGACGCCCTACAGGTTCCTCTCTTCACAAACTCCATGTCGTTCTCCGGTATGTTTTTCGGAGGAGCAGGAGGTGCAGGAGTCTATGCCGACGCTCCAAACAACTCCTACAGCCGAGGGGGGAACGGTTCCGACGCGCAGCCCGGATGCGGTGGCGGTGGAGGAGGCGGTTGCTTCGTTGGGAACAATCTGACCGATGCAGACCCGAATGGAGTCAAAGGAGGGGACGGAGGAGACGGTGGCGTCGGATTCCTACTTCTGATGCTCCGCAAATAGCCATGCAACAGGTCTCCAACAACCTCCTCGGTCAGGCGACCACAGTCGGCAAGCAGCTTTTGAGCGCAGCCGACGCGACCGCCGCAAAGGCCGCGCTCAATCTCGCAACGGTGGCCACCTCGGGCAGTTACAACGACCTAGCGGACAAACCAACCGGAGGAGGGACGCCGCCACAAATCAATCTCTACACCCTCGCAACTCACCCGTCCGGCACGGCAACTTGGACAAAGCCAACAGGAGCAAAATCCGTAAACGTGCAGATGTTCGCTGGAGGAGGTGGAGGAGGATCTGGCAGAAAAGACCCATCGACAACCGTTGTTCATTGCGGAGGTGGAGGAGGTGGAGGAGGAAGCTACCTCAACGTCACAATCCCTGCCGATTCTCTAGGAGCATCGGTTCCTGTTGTGATCGGCGCAGGAGGGGCAGGAGGGGCAGGAAAAACAGTAACCGCAAACGGAGACACAGGCTCCCCGGGTGGGAGTTCATCTTTCGACGGCATCATCGCGACGGGAGGAGCAGGCGGGGTTGGTGGCAGCATCACTCTAGGAAGCGGAGGCGCCGCCGCGCTCAACTCAAATGTCGGCGGGAGCGCCGCGACAAATGGAGGAGCAGGCGCAGTGGGAGCGCCAACCGCGGTAAACGTGGCGTGGCAATACGGCGGAGCCGGTGGAGGCGCAGGAGGCGGAATCTCAAACTTAAGCGCACCGTTTTTCGGTGGGGCAGGTGGACGAAGCAACGCTCTAGGACTTACCGGAGGATCAGGCGGTAACACCACCACAGCCATTTCCGGTGGCGCAGGGAACGCCAACCCTTCAGCGATCGTCGGACTTTTAGCGTCCGGTTCCGGTGGAGGTGGAGGTGGCGCTCAGTTAGCCGCAGCAGGAGGAAACGGCGGAGCAGGTGGATTTCCAGCAGCAGGAGGAGGAGGAGGAGGAGCAACGCAAACTGGCGCTCAGTCCGGAGACGGAGGAAACGGAGCCGACGGCCTGGTTATCATCACAACCTATTTTTAAACCCATGAAATACATAATCGCCCGCCTTTTTGAACCCTCGACCTGGAGAGGAATCGTTTCGCTTTTGACCCTCTGCGGACTCAAAATCGCACCCGACCAAGCCGACGCCGTGCTAACCGCCGGAGTCTCTCTCTACTCAGCCATCAACATTTTCCGTCGCGAAAAATGACCATCGCCGCCGCTGACATCCTCGACATTGTCGCCGCCCAAGGCCCAGTCGCCGCCGTACTCGCCGCCGGCCTTGTGTGGTTGGCGCGACGGTTGAACGAGTCGGAAGCCAAAGCCGACCAACGCCTAAACGCGATGGAATCAAACCACGACCGCCGCATCGACGCCGTTGAACGTCGCGCAGCCGCGTGTGAGGAAGACCGCGCACGCCTTTGGGGCAAACTCGCCGAGCTTTTCGAGAAATGACGCTCTCCCCCGAAGGCCGGAAGCTTCTCCTCGATTTCGAAGTCGGGGGCGGTGAACCATACTACCGCAAATTTCTCCGGTTTCCGACTTGGCCAGGCGAAGCCTCCGGCGTCACGATCGGTATCGGTTTCGACCTCGGATTCAACACCGCGCCGCAGTTCGCGGAAGCTTGGCAACGGATTCTTGCCGACGACAATTTCGCGACCCTCTCGCGCAGTCTCGGAATCACCGGCGCAAAAGCCCGCCACCTACTGGCCAACGATGGGCAACTCCGCGACGTTGAAATCCCGTGGGAAAAGGCCGTCGACGTTTTCGAGCGAATCACCGTCCCAAGATTCTACCTCGCAGCACTCCGCATCTACCCTCAACTGCTCAACCTTCCGGACGCCGCACGCGATGCCCTGGTGTCTCTCGTTTTTAATCGCGGCCCCGCTCTCGCCGGAGACCGACGCGCCGAAATGGTAGGCATTCAAAATGCACTCCGCGACGGTCGCGTTTACGACATTCCCGCGTTACTCCGCTCCATGAAACGCCTGTGGCCCAACACTTTAGGATTGCAACGCCGCAGAGAAGCCGAAGCCGCACTCTTCGAGAAGGCGATTGCATAAACGCCGCATTCGCAACGGTTTCCGGAGCGCATCGCAAACCGCTCTCCTTGTGGTATTTGTGCCGACTGCGTAAGCGGCGCATTCACAACGGTTTCCGCTTGTAGCTTGCAAACGCTTAGATTCAAGCCGTTTACAGATTAACCACCCGCCGAAACCTCACTTTCGACGGGTGGCCCCCAGACAACGCCGAAGCGCATCTCAAAAAATCTTCGCATTTCGCGATTTATTTTCAACCCTCACCGCAAGTAGCTACTGTCGTGCGGTTTACAGAGTGAAGAAAAAGAAAAAAAGATTTGCAGTCTGAAGGGGAATCGTGTTGAATAAAAACCGTCGGGGGCGCGGTAGTCTCCGACGAAACCCCAAACCAAAGACAACATTATGACCCTCGCCGAAATCATCACTAAAGTTCTCACCAACCCCCAACTCAACGTCGTCCTCACCGAGGATGGGTTCGATTGGATGCCAACCGACTTTTCGGGGGAAACTCCGTTCCTAGACATAGCCAATCAAGAGGGACTCTACAACATGGCGGGGAACGCCGACCCGCTCACTGTCATCGACGGACTCGCCGAGTACATCACCGACAACATCCGCGAGTGGATTTGTGACGCCATCGACAACGAGCAGGACGCCCACGAACCAGACGATGAACGCATTGGATTTCTCGGACTGCTCCTCGAAAAGTTCTAAGCCGCCGACAACCTCATCGAAACCCCCAACACCTCACACCATGAAAGCAACCGCTCTCCTATACACCGTCGACGGAACTTGGACGCTCGAACCGCTCCTCTCCTTAATCGGAGTGGCCCGCCAGTTTCCGACCGCAGCCGCCGCCCGCTCATGGGCGAAAGATCAGCGATTAACGGTTCGCCGCGCTCCGAACTGTGACAGCATCGAATACAAACGCGTCCCCGCTCCTTACCGGATCGGCCCAACGGGGAAAGGCTGGATGGAAGCCCCGATGCCTTCCACCCTCGCCGGCCACGTTTCTGTCCTCATCACCGCCACCGGCGCCCGCGGGCAAGACCTCTGGAGCGAACGCCGCGACGTGACGCTCGAACAAGCCGACGCCCTCATCTAAAACCTACTTTGCGACGGAGGAATAGAACCGGAGGAGAACTCCGGCGGGGGCGATGGCTCCTTCATTGAACACCTCCGGCGCACCCTCTCACCATGACTGACAAACAACTCGCCCCGCTCCTTTTCACGTTCGCCGCCTTCGACGCGGTGGCGATTTCTCAAACAAACGAAGTGGCCTTCCAAATCGCGCTGGGAATCCTCCTCTTGGTTTCCTATGCGGTCGGATTTCTGGCCGCGTTCGGCGAACCTCACGACCAATGAACGCTGACCTCGCAAACCTACTCAGTAAACACGAACACCAAATCGACGCCGCGTTTCGCACCGGCGACAAACTCACAATTGCCAATGCCTACCTCGCCGTCACCATCGACCCTCCCGCGCATTGTCGCCGATGCGGAAACCCCCGCCCCCGCGTGCAGGGACGCCGCCTCTGTTTCCGATGCGGAAAAGCGGAATTTGCTTCCCGTCGTCGCGGTTGACCCCGGAGTCAACGGGGGAATCGCCTGGTGGGACGTTGACCAAGGGGCGCAAGCCATCCGGATGCCGGAAACCGACGGGGACATTCTCGCCACCTTCCGCGGACTCCGCCGAGCGGGGGCGCAACGCATCGCGATGGAGCTTCCGGCTAAATGCATCATGGGCGCAGGACGGATGGCCCTCCTAACGCTCCACCGCAACGTCGGTTTCCTTCAAGGCGTCGCGATGGCCGAAGGTTTCGAACTCCACCTTCTCCAGCCGCAGAAGTGGATGGCCAAGTTAAGCCTCAAAAAACGACCAGGCGAAGAGCAACGCCATTGGAAAAACCGATTGAAGGAGGAAGCGCAGCGGCGGTTTCCTACGCTCAAAGTGACACTCGCCAATGCCGACGCCCTTCTCATTCTCGCATCATCTCAGCAGTAAACCCAGACAAACAACAAACATGGAAAACCAAAAACTCGCCCTGTTCGCAGGGATCACCAACCCCATCGAAGCCGCCCAGCAACTCGGAGAAGCCTTCGCCTCATCCGGACTTTTCGGATGCTCAAAGCCGCAGCAGGGAACCGTCCTCGCAATGCAATGCCTCGCGACCGGAATGTCACCGTTCGAACTGACACAGACCTATCACATCATCGATGGCAAACTCAGCATGAAGGCCGACGCCATGCTTGGCCGCTTTCTATCGGCCGGAGGGAAGGTGATCTGGGGCACGCGCACGGCGGAAAAGGTCACAGGCCGCTTCATCTACCGCGACAACGACCTCGAAATGTCGCAATCGATGCAGGAACTAATCGCCTCCGGCGTTGCCATCGCCAAAGGTGACCAACTCAAAGACAACTACCGGCGATACCCGCGCCAGATGCTCACCGCCCGCCTCATCTCGGAGGCGGTTCGCCTACTCGCGCCGGAGATTGTTTCCGGCGTGTATACGCCGGAGGAAATCGGAGACTTCGCCAACGAATCAACGCCGCCGCCCCCACGCCGAGAACCGGAACCGGAGCCAAAGCCGGAGCCGAAAAAGCCCGCAGCCAAAGCTAAACCGCCGACCATCGAAGCCGCAGCCGAGGTAATCGCCGGAGAAGCGCAGCCGGTGGCCGTCGACCCCGAAGACGAGTGGAAGACTATTCTCGGAGAGCACTATTCCAAAGCCCTCAACTTTTTCCACGCCACCGGAGTCTTGAAGGACGCCCAGAAGTTACAGCACCTCCCCGACACTTACAAAGCCGCAACACGCACCCGCACCGCCGACCTCATCGCTCGACTCTCCAAATAACCAAACACCATGTTCAAACCAGACCGCAACGCCCCATCACCAGGTGGCTACCTCAAACAGGCCGGAATCTTCGCCGGAACCATCTCGTTCCCCGACGAAATCGAATGCACGCCCAAGGGGGAGACAAAAATCCGACTCAGAATCGAGACCGACGCCGGAACCGCCACGGACGACTACATCAACTCGGAAAAAATGTGGTGGAAACTCAACGTCCTCTTGGCCAGCGTCGACCCAACCGGAACCGTCATTCCGGTCACCGACGGAGCCGACCTCGATTTCAGCAAAGAGCAAGCATTCATCGCGTTTGTCCGCCACTTCGACGGGAAATCGCTCAGTTTCGCGCACTACGAAGAAACGTACACCAAACGCGACGGAACGCAGGGGACTTCGTGGCGGGTTCGCCCGCTCGACCCACGGAAAAAGCCGAGCGAACAACTCACGAAGGCCGTCCTCTCCCTAGTCAACGCAGTCGCTCCCACAACCCCAGAAGAACCCGACGAAATCCCCTTTTGATATGCTTACCGATTCAGACAGGGCCGAAATCCTCGCCATGATCCGCGACGAAATCGTCGACGCAGCCCCCCCGAAAGGCGGGGGCGCACTAGACGACCGCAGCCCCGCAGCCCTCACCTTCGAAATCCGTTTTCTAAGAAGAGAACTCGAAGCCCTCACCAAGCAACTCCACAGCATCCAAACCGAAGACACCAAATGAGAGAGACCCTTCCCGCCTACCTTCGCAGGATGTTCGAAGGACTAAACCTCGCCAACGAACTGCGCGACTGGAACTACTTCGCCGCATTGCAGGAGATGTCGTTCTCCGCATTCGCAAACGCGGTCGAACAACGAATCGGGACGTTCGCCGAACACCCGCGCCAACTGGCCATCCAACTGTTCGCACGACGAGCCGTTGAGTTAACCGGACGAGCAATCCAACACGGACACCAAAACCCAACCGAGTTTCTCGCGATGATCGCCGAGCTTGAAGACGCCATCACCAACGCGCCTCGACTCGACCACGACAAAATCGAAATCCTCGAAACTAACGAAACCGACCGCCGCCAATGGATCACGCCAGGATGCTGGCTCCCATCCGGACACAGTCTCGCAATCCTGCCTCACAAATGAGCACCAAAGACCCACTCGAAATCCTCCAACCTTTGGCGCAACTCGCCGCCAAACAAATCGACGCCGAGAGCCTGGTGATCCTCGCCCGAAAGCAGGGGGAAACCTTGGTTGTCGCCGAGGGGGACAACTGGCAATCACTCATTCTCCGAGTGGGGGCCGCGCTTCTCAACCAAACCGCCGAAAAAGATGCCTAAAATTTACCTCAAGAGCTTCCTCCAATGGATTCCCGCCGCCGACGAGCTTCCGAAAAGGGACGTCCCCGTCATCGTCGCCGTCACCGCCGGAAAACAACGGTTCACCGCCGTCTCTCACCGCATGAGTAGGGGGTGGAGTGGACTCACCGGCTCCGCATCCGTGACACAATGGGCGCACCTTCCAACCCCGCCCCTCGATCCCAATGAAACCTAAGACCATCGCACGCGTTATCGGCTTCGTGTTTTTCGCCCTCATCGCCGCACTCACCGTAGCCACAAACAGAGACAAATGACCGACGACCAAATCAACGCCGCCATCGCCGAGCTTTACGGATGGCCCGCGGACTTCTGCGGATGCCTCAACGCGATGCACGAGGTGGAGAAGTCTATCCCGCATGAGCTTTGGGCTTGTTTTTACAACCAACTCGCACGGATCACAAAAGCGGAGCAATCAGACGACAGGGGATTCTTCTGCGCCACCGCACGCCAACGAGCAGAAGCGTTTCTTCGCGTGATGGGCAAGTGGCCAACTAACAGTGACCATTTGCATGGCACCACGAAAAAGGTCGGGGAGGTGACCAAATGAGCAACCTCCAATCCATCGCCCCCAGCATCCTCGCCGGAATGCTCGACCAGATCGCAATCGATACGCAGCCAATCTTCCGGCCCTACCTCATCGAAGCCGCACGACGATTGCAGCAGATGCCGGTGTACGGGGGAGCCGTCGCAATCCCCGACGACCTCCGCCGCAACGCCTCCGCCGAAGAACTTGTCGCGCTCCTCACGGCGCAAAACCACCAACTCCAAACAGCACTCCAGACACTCATCGATGCTCACACCCCTTGACCGCGCCCGCGCCTACGCCGCAAAAGTGCCAGGAGCAGTCTCCGGACAAAACGGACACTCCTCAACCTACGACCTCGCCCGCGTACTCGTTCACGACTTCGCCCTTGCCGAGCACGACGCACTCCAAATCCTTGCCGAGTGGAACGCCACCTGTTCGCCGCCGTGGTCGCCTCGCGAACTTGAGCACAAAATCAACCAAGCCGCCACCAAACCCCACAACACCCCGCGAGGCGCAAAACTGGACATCCAACGCGCCACCGTTTCCGCGACTGGACGATTCATCGTTTCGCGCACCGCAGCCCCACCGACGGAGCAGCAGACGGGGGGCGCAAACCGAGCCGACGCCGTCGCGCTCCTCAAAGCCGCCTTTGACCCAGAGGAAACCGTCTGTATTTGCACGCAAGCCGCCGAATCCGAAGACGGGAAACACCGACCAGGCTCTCACGGAACCTTCCGCACAGCCGCATGGTTCATCGACCAGATTGAATCCGGCGATAACCCGTTCACCTCGCCCTCCGCCGGTGGCCGCTGGATCCGAATCAACCCCTACAAACAGGGAGCCACAACCGGAGCCGACCAAAATGTCGCCGCGTATCGCCACGTCTTAATCGAGTTTGATGACCTTCCGGAAGCTGACCAACTCCACATCCTCCGCGCCTCAAACCTCCCGCTCACCGCCATTATCTCTTCCGGTGGCCGCTCCTACCACGGATGGGTCCGCGTCGACGCCCCCGACCGGCACACATGGGAAGCCCGCCGTGACGCCGTTTACCAATACCTCGAGGACGCGCACCCATGCCCCGCCAACAAAAACCCCGGCCGATTCTCTCGACTGCCTGGTTGTGAGAGGGGCGCAGCCGTCCAACGCCTTATCGCCGGCCGCACTGGACCCGAATCTTGGGAGGAGTTTGAGGAATGGCTCCGCCGCCGAGACCTCCCGCAACTGTACCGGCTGGACGACGTTCAGAAGGTCGACATCTTCCCAGACCCGACTTGCATCTTGGGGGCGCGTTGGCTTTGCAAAGGCGGTTCGTTGACCATCGTTTCATCCTCCGGAGTCGGCAAATCCTCGTTCGTACTCCAACTCGCCGTCGCCCTCACAACCGCCGTCCCGTTTTTCGGCATCGCTCACCCCGACGAAAAACCACTCCGCGTGGGGCTGATCCAGGCCGAGAACGACTGGGGCGACATTCGCGAAGCCCTCGAGGGAACCCTTATCTGGCTTTGTTCAACAGGACGCGGGACGCGCGACATGGTTCCCAGAATGCAGGAAAACCTTCACTTTTTCCGAGAGAACACCAAGACCGGAGCCGCCTTTCTCGCGCTCCTCCGCCAACTCATCAAAGAGCACCGCCTCGACGTCATCATTCTCGACCCGCTGATGGCCTTCTTCGGGGACGACGTCGCAGATCAAAAGGCCATGTCCCTCTTCCTCCGGAACACGCTCCAACCGATTCTTGAGGAAACAGGAGCCGTCGTCGTCATTGTTCACCACACCGCCAAACCCAAACACGAACCCAACCGCAACGCCTCCGAAATCGCTTATCTCGGAGCCGGTTCCTCCGAGCTAACCAACTGGTCTCGCGAAGTGGCCGTCCTCCAGCGAGAGGGAGAGCGCAAAGACAAACGCGACCCCGCCTTCCGGTTCACTCTTTGCAAAAGGGGAAACCGCGCCGGACTCCTCGACGACCAAGGCGAGAGAGCAACCGCAATCCGCATCGACCACGCCAAAGAGGGGATTTTTTGGCGATACGCAACGCCGCTTCCACCGGACGAAAAACCGGAGAAAAAAGCCGACGAAACCGCAGGGACTTTCACCCCGTCGCGCACCTACAAAAGCCGCGTTCCTAAACGTCATCGCGACGACGCCGCAGAATAACATACCTAATAAATAAACCCACCCTCACCTCTTATGCCTCCCACCTCCCACCGCCCCACCCCACACTCATTTTCCCCCTCCTCCCCGTTAGGGGGGAGGGAGGGGAAAATGATGTGGGGATGGGGCGTGGGGAGGGGG
>JACCDP010307676.1_pt1 | contig 15053 bp, 9 predicted proteins | sample 7445841 | NCBI WGS metagenome assembly JACCDP01 (sample SAMN15323441, study PRJNA562643) | freshwater metagenome | isolation source: river surface water | place: USA:Blue River Watershed | collected 2017-08-17 | reverse complement strand
TTGCTGGGGTACGTGTCGAGATTAAGGAATCGATGCTGCCATACATACAAGATGTTGCCTTTCAGCGCTACGTATTGGAATCGGCTTTTCCTGGCTGCTCGGTATCAAGCTATCTGATGATGCCGGACAAGGCCGCAACAGCTGCGGTTGACGGCTTAAATCAGTTTTTTAAGGCAAAACGTAAGGGGCGATCTTGTGAGGTGTTTGCAGTGTCTGGTGCGCAAGCCGCTGTGGAGTTATCACGAAATCTGCTCGCGCTTGTGCCTGTTGATGTCTACGTTGACATTGTCATGGAAAAAGGAATACAAGTCCCGGGCGAGATCAAGCCCAGGCCGCTCGCTGAGCTTGCTCAGGAGTGGTCACGTGCCTACGCTCTTGATCAGCAATTAGCGCCAGCAGTTCACAAGGATTGCGCGGCTTGCGAATTTCGAGAGCATCTAGGCGGTGATTTACGTAGCGGGTTTCATGAGTGTGTCGGGGGTGTAATGGCTCTGAGCCCTGCGGAGATCGAAGAAGGCACGGTGTTGGATATCTGGTATTACACCAAGAAGGATAAATTACTAGGTCAAGGTATCTACCGATACTCCCAGGTCACGGACGAAGACATTAAAGTAAAAATTGACAAAGACGGCCTAACTCGCTCGCAGCGTCAGTGGATGCAGGTCAAGGGGTTGCCGAAGGAGTCGATAAGTGATGGGTTTTTCCTAGATCATGAGTTGATTCGGCGTGAAATGAATCGCTGGCGCTACCCTTTGCATATGATTGATTTTGAGACAGCTACTGTTGCATTGCCTTTTTTTAAAGGCATGCGGCCATACGAATCCCTTGCATTCCAGTTTTCTCATCATGTTATTGAGCAAGATGGCTCAGTGCGGCATGTGGGGGAGTACTTGTTAGCCGAGCCAGGCGTATATCCAAATTTTGAATTCGTGAGAGCCCTAAAAGCTGCGCTTAGTCACGATGATGGGACGATCTTTCGTTGGTCCAATCACGAAAATACGGTGCTCGATCACATAGCCGTACAGATTCGTAAGTCCGACCCCGTCTTGCCTGATGCAAATGAGTTATTGGCATTTATAGAGGGAATCACAAAGGGCGGCACCAGAGAAATGGTGGACTTGGCAAAGATTGCCGAGCGCGCCTATTTTCATCCTGAGACCAAGGCCCGTGTCTCTATCAAGAAGGTGTTGCCAGCCGTGTTGAAGACGTCCGAGTATTTGAGGCAGAAGTACCAGCGGCCCATCTATGGCATCGAGATCCCGAGCAGAAATTACCAGGGGTTTAGTTGGTGGGAGGAGCGTAGTGGTGCGCTCATTGATCCCTATCAACAGCTGCGTGAGCTTACAGACGAGATGCTAGGGGAGATGGGGGCTGATGCCGCTTACGCCGAAGCTTTTGAGATCGATATCGATATTGCCGAGGGCGGCGCTGCCGCCATGGCTTTTGCTCGGCTGCAATTTGAGGATCTAGGCCCTGATGTCCGGACAGCTATCAAAGCGGCGCTCTTACGTTATTGCGAGCTAGACACCTTGGCGATGGTGATGATTGTAGAAGCTTGGCGGGAGTGGTCGAGCTAGCTCAGCGCCTCGGTCTTATTTCATACTTATTTGCCTTCGATAATAAAAAGCCCTCTAAACGACAAGATTCAAGTGGCCGCTAAAGCTGACAAATCTGCTGTAATATCAGTGTATCTCCCATAAATAAATAGTCTTAATAAATGTCGAACTTAGCCCCTAAGACAAATAGTCATGTTGCGAGGCTTGTAAGGTACTTACCCGTCAGTGCGGGTCATGAGCAAATCTATGAGGAGTACACGAAGGAATCGGACGCAATAGATATAGAAACAACCGCGCTGCAGCATCTAAAGAAGATTATCTCCACGGAGGCTAGGCTGATAATACTTACTGGCGATGCTGGTCACGGCAAAACCCACCTTTGTAGAAGATTGCTTGAGGGACACTTAGGGTACAGCTCCGTTGAGGCGAAAAAATTACTGCTTGAGAAGTGTGATGGAATAACAAAAATTCCCCATGCGGACCAAGGTTCTGACACAAGACCATTAATAATTCATAAAGATTTGTCCGAGGTACAGATTGCTGACTCGGTGGGGTTGCTGAAGTCTATTAGCCTTGATTCAAGTATCGCAACCGTGATCTGTGCGAATGAGGGGCGCCTAAGGGCAATTGTTAATGCCGCTAAGTCTTCAGATTTAGCGGGGCGGATCCAAGAGCTATTTCGACAGTCTTTTAAAACCGGTCTCTGCTCTGATGGAGACGGCTTGCACATAATCAACTTAAATTTCCAATCTACTGCCGCAAAATTTGGGAGTGATGGTAGCGTTTTAAATGATGCGTTAAGAAGCTGGATTGACGACAGCACCAGATGGAGCCGGTCGTGCTCGCAGTGTTCACTGATGAGTAGATGCCCAATTTACTATAATCGACAGAGTTTGTGTGGCTCAAGCACGGTTGATGGTGACTCTAGAAAGAAGAAGCTAGTCGAGTTGTTCGCAGTCTTAGAGCGACTGAACGTTGTTATAACGATACGCGAGATGCTTATGGTTGTTGCTTACGTTATCACCGGTGGCCTTGTATGTCGTGACGTTGAAGAGCTATGTCGGGCGCACAAAAGAGATGGCTGGCAAAGTGACTATGCATATTTTAATCTGCTCTTTGACGCCTCGCCTAAGATTGTCCGCAGCAAACTCGACGAGCAGATTCCAGTCATGCGCCAGTTCGCAAAGATCGACCCAGGTCGGAGAGCTGATCGGGTTAGGGACGATGAGCTTCTCAACGGAACAGTGAGCGCAGCAGACGATGACATCGGGCTTCTAATGAATTGGGTTGGAACGTCAAGGCTGATGGAGTGTGTAAACGCTGCTCACGGTATTGATGATATTTCTACCTCTCCGATGAGCAACAAAGATGCGACACACGAGTCGGTGATGGTGAAGAAAGTCGTTCGGTCCCTTCGGCGTAAAGCCTATTTTGACGGTAGGTTCCCCAGCAAAGGGGCTCCGCAGAGTATTGGATTCGAGTTCGGAGGTGATTTCCTAGCGGTACTGAATGACCAAATGACAGTCAATCAGAATGTGATGTTGAAAGGCCAGTTGATCGCTGGGCTGCACAATATTCAAGGATTAGCCTTATCCGATGCGTCAGCGCGGTTACATCTCGTTGATCCCGCATTTGGACGGGCAAATAATGGGGTCGCGATTATCGCTCGAACCATTGAAGGAAGGAATATTCACCTGCTCCCAATGCGGAAGCGCTGGGATATCAAGAGTGAGCCTAATCACTCTTCCTTTGTGAATTCTGTTGACTGGATCGATCGCCAAATTACAGTACGGTTTGAGCTTAATGGAATTAACCTAGAACTCGATATAAATATGATGACATTTGAGTGCATCAACAGGGCTGCAAAAGGGTATGTCTCAGAGGACTTCTATGCTTTTGACTTGAAGAGAATCAGAAACTTTTTGGGAAAGATTGCAGAAATTGATCGTGATCATGGTGAGCCGATCCGCGTGATTTCAAGCGAAGGTCTCGCGACAGTGTCCATCGACCAAGGATTGATACAGGTGGGGCGCTAGGTGGCAGGTCTAAAGGCTCCTGAGCTGTCGCTAGAGATTTTTGGGGCGGTCATTACAAGTGACTGCTCAACTTTCTATCCCGGATTGGAGCTACTCAATAATATTATTTGCGAGTCCGAGGGGAGAATCTTGCCCAGTGAGGAGGATGTGAAATTTACAAGGTATTCACATTCCTTCGCTCGCCGGCTATCGCGTGATCCTGAACTAAGTCAAGCGGAGAAAGCAAATGTTGTCCAAGATAGCCTTACAGAGGAGACTATCAGGGACCTGCTTCGGTGCTTGGAGGTGGACTTGGAGTTCACAACAAAAACACCAGAGTGGGCGCGGATACACTTTTTTCCATATACGAGCGCCATGAGTCACTGGGATGCTCGTCCAAAGAGGGGAAGCTCACGCAGAGTGCATGGCGATCCACTGCAAGTGGAGATCGAGCGTCGATACTTCAGGGGAACAGGCGCTTACGCGTATAACACGCTCCGATTTGATAAGAATTTGCAGCGACTCGAGCGTATTCGTCGTAAGCTTGCTGAGATTTTCTCGAAGTCGGATAAATCACCGCTGAATGAGCTAATGCAGACTCTGCGTGAACATGGAACACGCGGCAAAGCAGTATCTGACGAGATAGAGTGTCGCTCACGATTAGTTCGAGATGATCATGAGCTGGAAGAGATTTATCGCGCTAGCGTCGATAATCTTCTTGGCCATAATCTGCCTTCGGCGGTATTGCTACGGAGCCTAGTTCGCTGGACGGGCCTCTGGTTTATATTTATGTCGAACTATCGAGCTGTGAGCGCTTTGGAGGGTGATAGCCCCTGCCCGTTCATTGTCGACTGTCAAGGTGGTAATAATCAGCTTAGGAAAGCTTCGCAAAAGTCCTTGAAGGATTTCTTGTCGCGAATTGAGAGTGGAGTGAAGTTCCGATTGGACGGCCGCGAGATGTCCGCAACGCAAGAGCAGAAGATTAAGAGTTTTTATACAAGCTCGCTAGCAGGCTTGCACGTCATAAATGCTCTAAAGGGACGACGACACTTTACCCTCGACTTAGACTGTGTTGAAACACTAGTGTTAGCCCAAGTTCCGCCTAAGTCAGATATGCCGTTTGATGAGTTTATGCACGAGATTTTGTATAAGCGCTTGAGACTGGTTATTGGGCGTAAGGCTGCTGAAGAACAGGGGCTACTATCAAGTCTAGACGCCTCAATTTTCGAACAGAATGAGAAAGCTCTGTCGGAAAAGATTGGCGCCGTTGGTTATTTAACTGTGTATTCAGATGCGACACGAATGGTTGGCCTGGGAGTGCTTGATGAATAGCTCCAAAGTTATTGCTTTGACCGCTTTCGATATAGCACTAACTCAGTTGAAACTAGCGGGTGCCGACACAAACCATCGATCGTTCCGCGTCAAGAATCTCACGCCTGAAGAGGTATTAGCTTTTGTAGACGTTTGGAAAAATTCTCGAAACTCAAACAAACTAAAAGGCATTGACCTGAAGATAACCGAGAATATCCAAGGCCGCATCTCTAGCGAGTTTCTAGCGGAAGATGGAAAGACAATTACTTATTATAGAAACCACATCAAAGGCGGACTGGTGTATGTCGAGACCAAGCCTCAGAGTGACGAGCAGGGCTTGCAGAATATATTTACGTTACATGATGGCAACTTTCTTGATAAAAGCTTTGATGTCGCGTCAGACAGTTTCTTCGTGGATGAGAAGCTTATTACTAATGCTTGGTCGGTATTTCAGGATGAGGTAGCAGTGCCGAGTATGCTGTTAGTACAGCTAAAACTCGTTTGTCGTTGTCTTCCATCCCCAGCGTTAAGGAAATTCGTTGAGTTTTTATGTAGTGTCGTCAGTGCCTATCCGAAAGCCGCTGTTGATAGAGGCCAAGTGGATGATCTGATTGGGAAGTATCTCGTACTGCTCGACATGTTCCCTGACAGTCGTTGGTCAGAGGGCGGCGATGCCAAGCGGATTGAAAGGCGATTCTCTCTAAATCTAGGCTATGCGGAGCTTGTTAATGGGGGCGCTGATGTTGACATTCCGCAGCTGATAAGGAGAATTCCAGAGGTTCAGTTTAAGGGTATAGATCAGAAACCTCTTGAATCTGAAGTACACAGTGAGTATCAGAGGCTTTGTAGTGATTACCTTAAGAGTCAGCAGGTTGAGACGAGAGCCAAGATCCCGTTTTATATTTTTTCACAGTTATTTCTATCCGAAAGTAAGGGTTTTCAACTCGGCGATCGGGTTCTTGAGGATATTGAAGCGGCGGACTCCGATCGAGTCTCGGAGTTGGTAGCGTTAGATGTAGTTGCTGGCCTTAATGTTAAGAGTGCCGAAGACGCCCGTCGATTCCTTCTTTCTGACTCAGACAGTTCTGTCCCTCTTCATTTGTTATTGCGGGCGTCTACTCGCAGGGCTGTTGAACGTCTTGCTCAGCCGAGTGTTTCACGTTTTGCTAACATATTTGAAGAGTTGGTTGAAGCGATCAAGTATTTTGAGCAAGAGGCACTTACGATTGCGAACGCCACTGAGCTTAGAGTCGATGTAATTGACTCAAATCCAAAAGAGCCAAATCCGACACTGGGCTTATTTGCGTTTTTATATGGCAAGACATTATTAAGTATCGTTGAGGAGACATCGACAAATTTTCTAGGGACTCGACTCACTGTTGACCCGAGTCTGATTTAGCAGGGCGTGCCACCTGAGCTAGGGGATGATTCGGGTTCTGATGACGAGCAGGATGACGAGTCTGATGAGACCGGGGGCGCGCTAATTTGGCGTCCAATTCGCATTAGGTTTGCCTTGCTGCACAGCGATGGATCGGAGACAGAGCTTCCTGGGCGGCGCGAGTGGTTGCCACATGATAGCGATCTTGAGATGCTGGTTTTGGTCTATCTTTTCGTTCGGTCGAAATCACCTAATTTCCGCGCAGTTGGACAGAGCGTTATCGTTCCAAAAAGAACAGATTTCGGGTTGCTACTAAACGATATCGTTTCCAGACGAGTTCCTGAAGAGGTTTTGCTGCACGAACCACAACAGCCTAATGATTTGTCGGTCTTTAAAGAGCTCGTTGTGGCTAGACAGCATTTGCTTGAGTCCTTCGATCGGGATGGACTTTGTATTGAGTCGATAGCAGACTATATTGACTTTTACAGTACTTGGATAAGTGAGAGCCGCGTTGCTCTAACTCCGGATGGCGTTAGACGAGCGGACGTTTCATGTCTACTCGAAACCGACATGATTTCCGTTGGGGATTCCGTAAGATGGATGCTTCTCACACACCCAATACGGCTCAAATGGTTCTCTCGTTATTTAATTGAGGCACGGCGCTTAATAATTGCCGCGCTTTCCTCCGAGTTGTCGCTATCTACGGCGCAGTCGGTCTTTTATACGCGTTGGCTTTCGAACTGTTCTCCGGAGCAACAACCTCCAGTATATGCAAGCGGTGACGGGACAGTAGTGTTCCCGCGGGAGACAGTAGGGTATTGCACTCAGTACGTGCCGAGAGATACTGGTGTTTTATCTAGCAGATCTAATTCCGCTGGAATCGGTCGTGTAGCGCGGCAGATGACCGCGTATCTCTCAGCGCATCCCTACAAGGAAGACGGATTAGCCGTTTTGCTCTATTTGCCCGACGACGTGCGTATATGCGAAGCGATCGCCCACGCAATAAAGAGCAGCTCATCCCGTGAGGCTGCCCTTGAATTTATTGTGGTTTCACCGCGGAAAGATTGGATAAAATTCTCAAGAGCCGCTCAGCAAGTCGCCGACCGGTCACGGCTTGATTTGGATAATAGGCTCTTTCCTAGATTCAACCTGCAATTTCTCGAGCCCGATGTGTTTATTCGAGAGGTTGGGGCCGGAGACCTCAAGGTTGATATATCTGTCGTTACGCATCTGATGCGCAATAACGTTGTTTTGCAAGAACAGACAATCTTACCGTCAGGAGTGTCCGGGAGTTTTGACCCGCTTTTGGATAACCCTGTTCACCTCCGGGAAACTTCAGGAGGCGAGGCGCTTTCACTATCGATGCGTCCAGGCCCAGACATTAGTGATCTCTTGCTTGACAGCTTCCAGACTACGATTGTCCGGCACTTTAGGCAGAAAGCTGTGTCAGAGGACCAGCCAGAGAACACGGATTTTTTTGAGCTCGCAGTTGATTTTCAGCCAACAAGCAAGCTTTTCAACAGCCTTCATCGGGTCTCTCACTGGGTGATTACTTTAGAGCGTCATATTACTCGACAGCAAATAGAAAAGCTTGAAACCAATCCGGAAATATTGAGTATTGAAGAGGGTGTAGGCGGGATATCAGACTCTACTCTCATTGTCTCGTCAAATGCTGGAAAGGACCTGATCGTCTCAAGACTGACAAGGAAGCTTCAATCATTACTCTATAAGACACGATACGCTGGTCTAGCAGATCCATTGTTAAAGAAAGTGTCGGAATACGTTTATGAATCGACCCGTAAGCTCGCCCCTCGGCTCGCCCTAAAAGCAATGGGTGTCTCTTGGGTAACCGAGGAAATGCTCGGTCTTATGATGGCAAAGAGCAAGTGTAATTTATCCTCTACGCAATTAGACGCTTCATTATCTGCCCTGTCAACCCTGTCTCTCGACGAGCATGCAAGATGGTTTGGAGGTTCTGGAGAGACGCGACCAGATTTTGTAAATATTCTTTTTTCTATTGATCATGAGGATAATCTGCGCGTCAGTATTGAGGTGGTTGAGGCGAAGTTTCGGCAAGACTATGTGAAGCATGGCGTATTGCAAGTGCAGGAAGGTATAAAGTTTTTCGAGGAGGTGCTAACAAATGTGACGAGGGTAGACAGCGCACTTTGGAGGCAGCAGATAATTCGCGCAATCGGAGCCGCTAATCGAGATCTCCTTCAAGTATCGGGCTCATCGGAATTACGTGACTCTAAAGGGCTACCCGCAAAAATTGCGGAGAAGTTTAAAACTGGAAACTTTATTTGTGGCGATGTTCGGGGGTTATTTTCGATATGCTTGGCTGCTGAGACTGATGCTCCTCACACCTCTGAATTTGACGGAAAAGTTGAAGTGTCTCGATCGACTATTTGTGATCTCCTTGAGAAAATTTTAAGAGATATCTCTGTGGATCCTCCAGAATTTAATTCGTCTCCTGCCGAGGGTATTCCAAGCAGCTTGCAAAGCGGGGAAGGTATTAAGGCGGCTGGGTCTGATGATCATTCAAATACAGCGAGACCATTACAACCCGAAACGGTCACTAGTGAAGCGACAGAAGAGTTGCCTAGCGGTAACCCTATTGACACAAAATCAACGTTGGGCTCTAAGGGTAAAATGAGTCAAGTGGAGTTACAACGGATGTATCAACAGATTATTGAGACACTTGACGATCATTCAATTCGTGTATCAGTTGTTCCCGCTGAGGACGAGCCAATTGTTGAGGGTCCAGCATCAATTGTCTTCAAGGTGTTACCCGCGTCTAATGTTGATCCGAGTAGGTTGGCAGCAAAAGCGGAGGCGTTGAAGCTTAAACTCCGTTTAGAGGCAAATCAGCACATCTCGTTCCGAACGGTAAGAGGTTATTCGAATATCGATGTGCCGAAATTACCAGAGCAAAGGTACTTCATCGATGCGGCTGCTCTTTGGAGCAGGGCGGAGAGTCAAACCGGGTCACTTGTTGCCCCAATCGGTGAGAACGGGACGGGAGAGATAGTGGTTATCGACTTTTCTGACTCTAACTCCCCGCACCTTCTTATTGGCGGCACTACTGGGAGCGGCAAGTCAGAAGCTCTCAATGTAATATTGTACGGATTAATGAAATTCTATTCTCCCGCAGAGCTACGGCTGCTTTTAATAGACCCAAAAGGGACAGAAATGTTGGACATTCAAGGTAGCAAGTACCTTGAGAGTGAAATTGGTTGGATAGACGAGGATGCAATCTCAATTCTTGAGCGCGCTGTATCAGAGATGCAACTTAGGTACGAGAGGTTAAGAGATGCTAGGGTGCGCACTATCGCCGAGTTCAACGCGAAATGTGTTGCGAGTGAAAAGCTACCGTGGTGGGTTATCGTTCTCGACGAATATCAAGACTTAACAGCAGACGTAGAGAATAAGAAGCTTATCGAGGCGCATCTGAAGCGACTCGCCGCAAAAGCTCGCGCAGCTGGGATTCATTTGATTATTGCTACTCAGAAGCCCAGTGGTGACGTGATTAGCACCAACCTTAGATCTAATCTCCCCGCCCAAATCGCCCTAAGGGTACGGAGTCAAATTGAATCACGGGTAATAATGGACGAGTCTGGTGCGGAACTCCTTAACGGCAGGGGTGACGCTTACTTTAAGTCTGCGAAGGGCCTTATCCGTGTTCAGTGCGCGTATGTTGCGCCGAAGGACAAAAAACATATCCTTGCCCGAGATACCTAGATCTCATTTTCTTGTTGGATAAAATTGCTATGTCAAAAGGCGTTATTTCACTCCCGAGTGCTCGCCGGTTAATCACATCTCTGAGGGATCTTGGGTATGGGCTTACTGATGCTGTAGCGGAGATAGTTGATAACTCAATTCAAGCAGGGGCAAATTTCGTACACGTTTCAGTAAAATTTAGCGGTGTAAATTCCTATATTTGTATTTCAGATAATGGTATGGGTATGTCGCCAACACAAATACGAGAGGCGATGCGATTTGGAGCAACTCGGGACTACTCAAGTGAAGACCTAGGTAAGTTCGGTTTGGGCCTGAAAACCGCGTCTCTTAGCCAGTGCGACGAACTGATCGTTGCTTCTAGGCAGGGTGCTGAGCGCGCTAGAATCGGCGCGTACTGTTGGAGTATCCCTTATGTGATGCGGTCAGACAGATGGGAGATATTGCCAATACCGTCGGATGAGTTACCCCTTGAGATGCGAGATCACTTACACAGCACAACCGGCACCGTTGTTTGGTGGAGGGGTCTGAGTAGGCTCGTTGGATACCGCTGGCCGGAGGGAAAGTATGCCGAAAGGGAAGCTTCGCGCATGGTTAGCGAGTTGATGCTTGGCTTGGGAACAATATTTCATAGATTTCTAACTGGGGAAGGAAGAATTAAAAGGGTGGGTATATTTGTAAATGAAACCCCTGTGCAGCCATGGGATCCTTATTGTAGAAACGAAGACAAAACTGCACCGCTGGATCCGATTCAAGTTCCAGTTAGTTTTAAGGGTAAGAGCGCGAACTTGCAACTCCGCCCATATCTTCTTCCCAGCAACGACTCTTTTTCTACTCAAAGTGCTTTCGTGCGTGCTGGCGGCTTGAAGAAATGGAATAAGCAGCAGGGGTTTTACATCTATCGCGCAGGTCGCTTACTTCAGTCAGGAGGCTGGTGTGGAATGCGTACTTCAGATGAGCATACAAAGTTGGTTCGCATAGCCGTAGATATTCCAGCCGGAATGGATGAGTTATTTAAGGTGAACATCTCCAAGATGAAGGTTTACTTTCCATCGGAGATTCGGCTCCATTGCCTTGACGCTCTTGCACCCGTGATTCGACTTGCGCAAGAGCGTTATCGGCACTCTCCAGTTGAGTTGGCTGACACAACTGAACTTCCGGTATTGCGAGATACTCTCATTCGGTTGAGAGATTTAAGTGTGCTTTCGCTAGCGGAGTGCGACGATTTGGCTATTCGATTGCGTGATTCACTGTCGTCTGTTGAAAGGCGACTATTGCAAAAAGTTTTGGATCGTGTCTTGGATAGCTCAAAAACCGTTAAAAACTCAATAGCTCTTTCGAATTAGACCAAAGATTTTGCCGGATAATTCTATATAGTTTATTTTATTTTTAAGCTGTGAAAATAATATTCTTCAATACTTAACTGCCCCGAAGTTAACCGCTTTTTTGCCTCTCGAGCGATTGGTAAAAGATATATGGGCCACCCTGTTTGAAGGTAGTAGGGTTCTAAAACAAGGCTAGTGCCGCTACTTGGCGGCTTGATTCCCCCGGTACTCGATTCGGCATTATCTGGATGGATGCTCGGTTTAACGATGTGCACTGCTGACCAAATACGCAGAAATTCTTCTTTTCCAAGATTTCTCAAGGTTTTCAATTGTGTCTCGGCCCCATCGATAATTGACTCAAGAAGTGTTAGGGAATTTCTCACGACAACTCTTGATCTTGTCAAATCTCGCCGAGGCAAGCTTTGGCCGTCGGTGATGTAGCTTGAAATTGCTTTTCCTAGTGCTTTTGCAGCCTCGGGTGGTACTGCGTTCCCAATTTGCTTATAGACGGCTGAACGATCACCATGGAAGTAAAACGTATCAGGAAACGATTGCACTCTTGCGGCTTCGCGTGGGGTGAGCGTCCGTAGCTGGGTTGGGTGGATAAACATCAAGCCATCTTTACTTAGGTGGGCTACGATTGTCGAGCATAGCTTATCTCTCGATTGACGCGTGAAGCGGTCTTTAAATGAATCTCGGCTGTATGGAAACTCCATTGTCTTGCCGGATTTAAGAGCCATCTTGCTAGTCTCTCCCTCGGCCAAAACACTAAAGTCTCTTAGATCCCTCGCAGAATGGGGTCGAGCAACATGCCAGATGAGCTGCTCCGATTGGTCTGCTCTTAGTACTTTAAAAGTATAACGATCACCGTACCGCTGTATATGGTTCACGCGAAGGTTCATGTCGTAGGCAGAGATAATCGTTCCTTTGCCTGCCTCAATACTTGGCAAATCTCCAATTGCCTCACCGAGGGTAACAAGCGGAGCTAATTCTTGCGCACTCTCATCTGAGTGAGTCTTGTGTAGATACAAATCTGCGGAGAAGGGTAGGTTCCCAATTTTTGTCCCCAAAAAAATTTGTCTTATTCGATTTTGTGGAACTCCGTAATCCCAGCATTTCAACTCAATAGGGACAACGTTATAGCCAAGATTTCGAGCCTCATTTTGTATAGCCGTAAAGTATTTCCCAGCGGATGTGCTTCTAATGCCTAGAACGTTCTCCATCATGAAAATTTTTGGAGAGAAGTGTTCAACATAACTCAAAAAAACTTTGTAGAGATCGCGGCGGCTATCTGGTATGACGATTGGACCAATATTTCCGCCGTCAACTCTCCGCGCAGTGGAAAATCCTTGGCATGGGGGTCCGCCCACCACCATATCAACGGAAGCTTTTCCGATTTCTCTTTCGAGATCAGTGGGTTTGTACCTAAGAAGATCTTTGCAAAGCCCAACCTTATTGAGGTGGTTACTGTTAAACGTTACTATTGCTTTCTCATCAAAATCTATAGCAGCCACGCACTTGTGACCAGCCAGTTCAAGTCCGAAAGACAGCCCGCCACATCCGCTGAAAACATCAATAAAATCTAGTACCCCACTAGACTTTTTGACTTGTTGAAATGTTTTTTGCTTAGTTGATGTTATTTTTTTTGGCATTCGCTTAGTTTATTGTGAATCTCACTGCGTTACATATTCGAGCTATGTTCTACCAAATACCTAGAAATATCTTTATAAATTTAACGATAGTTTCGAGTGTACATAGTGTACCCCGATATAGTGGTCGAGCTCGCAATTTTAGCAAGCCCGACCTAACTGTGGTTTAGTAGTGCTCATCCGTGTTAGACGCTACGTCGTCGCTGAGGTCGAAGACGTTAGAGGTTACGGCTAGCTCCAAATAATTATCAATTTCTGATTTGCTTGCCCGAAGTTTCCTTAAAGTTTTTAGCGCAAGAGATAGAGCATCAGCATCTTGGTCGGTGCAATAGGTCACTTGGAATGCACCTTCGTAGTCCACAACCTCAAAGCCGGATTCAATAGGCATTGACGCGTCTGTTGAGTGGTCTAGATTTTGTGGGTAGATCTTTCTGATTTCAAAGCGTTTTGAGGTGTAAATCGCACGAATTTTTGGAGCGTTGTTGTTATTCATATTATTCCTTTGCTTGGATTTGGTGTTAGTTTATTTATTGAATTGAAGCGTTCTTCTCATTTTCGCGAGGTGCGTGTTCCTTTAGAAGGCTATTTACATCCACCGCTAAGAAGCCTCTTGTGCTGAGCGCCGAGCTGATGAATGTGTCGAACAGATCTTGTTCAAACCCTGCAGTCTCAAAGTAGCTAAAGACGTGTATTAGCTTGTCGGCCTCGTCAGATTCCCAAATCGTCACACCGGCTGTTTGAAGGTCCGTTATTTGAAAGCCACGTGCGCGTTGTGGTGCCGTTGTGCTTCCTTGGCCCCAGCGATAGATTTCGATCCGACAGACTTGGTAAGCGTTTGATTGGTACACGGCCCAGGATTTATAGAGGTGGCCTTCGATTGCTTGAATTTCCATTTTTGCTACTCCTTTTTGGATGGTTTTGAGGTTGTTCCGACCCATTGGTTTTTTACCCCTACTTTCACAATGCGAAATAGGGTGATGGGCGCGAAACGCGTATCACCCCATTGGTTTTTCTACTGGACTTTTCACAATGCAAAATGGGGCGATGCGCGTTTCGCGCCCATCACCCCATTGGTTTTTTTACATGACTTTTATGCTTTGCCGGCGAGAAGCGGGAGATGCAGCCCGCAGAGTGGCCTCATGTCTACACTTACGGGCTGTGACTACTCTGGTTTTTCGTGGGGGGTTGCTGGCGACTTTGCCTTGCGTGTTTCCTTTTGTGGACAGCTACAAAAGACGGCAGGCGGGTCTCAAGCTGCCTCCCAAGATGGGCCAAGCTGACCGCTTCAGACGCGGAGTAGGGGTGCTTTGAAGTCTTTGGGTTTTGGGACTCCTCACCGCAGCCTATGACCCAGCCAATAGAGCCCGACGCCTAAAGCCAGATACTCAAGGGCTTTTAAAGTCAGGCCCCAGTTGGGTATGCCACCCATTGTTAGCATGATGATTGTGAAACCGAGCAGCTTTATTGGCATGGAGCGCCTCCTTGGTAATTTGGCCCCGGAACTGGGGCCTTCAGTTGCCCTGGTTAAAAGTGTACGTTTCACACTGTGACAAACCGATCTCTTAGCCAGGGCCTCCAGTTGCGCTGGTTATTTGTGGTGGTTTCAGACTGCGAAAACTCGGCGGATTTTGGGCCTATTTGCCCGCTCGGTTCTCTGGTCATTGCTACACACTTCAGATTGCGAAATAGACATCGTGAGTTCTCCGACTCGGAGGCTTTTACCTGCTGCGATTCGGCAAGCGGCCTTCACGATATGGTGGTGGAGTATTTGTTACCCCAATTCCCTCCCTCGCGCGCGCATAAGGTTCGGCGATGGGCACTGTGGGGTGTTGGCGGATATGTGGTGAGGAGTGCTCGATCGGTGTTTTAGGAGAGTCCCGCCCTCGCGCGCGCGTAACCTGTCTCTATACCTCTTCGCGGACGGACCTGGCTATTTGTCCGAGGAGGGTGCTCAGATGTTTCCCTCCTTCCCCAGCCCCTAGTAAATATGACGAGGAGGGAAACTCAATGCTGAATAGACTCTACGGGGCGGGTAGAAGCGAAGCTCTCTACCCTAGCCCCACTGTAGAGATCTCTCTATT
>JACCDP011573447.1_pt1 | contig 15054 bp, 11 predicted proteins | sample 7445841 | NCBI WGS metagenome assembly JACCDP01 (sample SAMN15323441, study PRJNA562643) | freshwater metagenome | isolation source: river surface water | place: USA:Blue River Watershed | collected 2017-08-17 | reverse complement strand
TGGCGGTCGGTCCTCCTCTATCGCATCAGCACCGAAGGGGCCGGACGGATGCCCATTCAGGGATCCCGTCGTGTGGACGAAGCGGGCGTCGCCTTGGTCCGGCGATGGATCGATGGCCTGACCTCCACGCAGGCCGTGTCTCCGGCTTTGCGCGCGGCTCGCTCTCGTTTTGCAGCCCCACCGGTGCACTCGCCGTCCTTGGACGAAACCTCCGCCGCGTTGGCCTATCTGGGCCGGGTGGCCCATCCCGAATCGGCCGTAGTCCAGCGGGCGTTGCAGTCTACCAACGGGCCCACCCGGGATTTGTTCGGGCGTTTCCTTCCGGCTTCCCAACGGCGTCGTGTTTTGGGCGAGGGATGGGATCCGGCCGCTCTCAGCGGGCTGATCGGAGACGCCCAACGCGGTCGGGTGCTGTTCCACGCCGATACCGGTCCGCAATGTGGCCGCTGTCACACGGCGCAAGGAGTGGGCAGATCCTTCGGCCCGAACTTGGACGGTATCGCTTCCAAGTACGATCGATCGGGTTTGCTGGATCAAATTCGCTGGCCGTCCCGAACCGTGCCTCCGGAGTTCGCATTGCATCAGATCGAAACCCGCGACGGTCTTCAGTACGGCGGATTCGTGGTATCCAAGGATGCCCAGAAACTTCGCCTGCAGACCGAAGGAACCGCGGTGGTTGCTCTGCCGATCGACAAAGTGGTGACCGACTCGGTCTCGCCCGTGTCAGCGATGCCGGAAGGGTTGCTGGATGCGTTGACCGCCCAGGAAGTCGCGGATCTTCTCACCTACTTGACTGGGTTGAAGCCCCGTCCTTGATCAGCCCATGTCGGCCGTGAAATAGAGGATCCGGCTGCAGCTGGGGCAGGCCACCAGCTCGGACTGCCCCTTGGCAGAAACCACCGATTGGGTGGGCAGCTTCATGTGGCAACCGCCACAGACTCCGCCGGCGACACCGACGATCAGGTTGTCGCCCTTGGTCTTGAGCAGGCGATCATACCGGTTGAGGACGGCCGGATCTTCGATGCCGGCCGCCGCGGTGGCGCGTGCCTCGGTGGCGGTGGCCAATTCGGCAGCCAGGTGCTTTTCGCGTGCGGCCAGGTCGGTCAATTGTCGGTCGGTCTCGGCCTTCAGCGCCGCGTAGGCCGAGGCGGCGATGGACACCTGTTTGGAGGCGATTTCGCTCCGTTCCATCAACTCCAGTTGCTGGTCTTCCAGCTTGGAAATCTCTCGCTGACTCGTCTCGATCTGATGCTCGTAGGCCTTGTACTGGTCGTTGCTCCGGGTTTCGTTTTGCTGAGCCCGAACCTTGCCGATTCGGTCCTTCAGGGCATCGGCATCGAGTTCGAGCTTCTTGCGGTCGCTCTCGATTTGTTGGGCTTGTTTCTTGAGAGCTTCGTATTCTGAAGCGCCGGCAACCGCCTTGCTTTGGATCAACTGCCGTTGGCCAGGAACGGTCGCCACCTCAGCCCGAACGCGAAGAAGACGGCGGTCGCGGTCCTGGAGGATCAGCAGTTTTTCAATGATCGGGAGCATGGGTGGTCAAGCTATCGGCTCACCCCCCGCTGGGCAAGACCCTGAACCAAACCCTGAACCAAACCGAACCGATCCCACCCCACTCAACCGAATCTCGCGCTCCCGATCTCACCCTCATCACCTTCGGTTCCCGCTGACTTCATCAGAAACACAGACACACTGGCGCGGCGCCAAGTAGGCGTTATCCTCAGGGCATGATGCGTTCTATTTCTTCATCAGTTGGGTATCGGGGAGCGCTGTTGGCGGCGCTCCTGTCGGTTTCGGTTCATGCCAAGGAAGCGTCGGCGGTGGCGACCAGTCCGGCCTTGGATTTGGCTCGGCAACTCAATCAGGCCTTCGTCGAGGTGGCCGATTCAGCCTCCAAGTCGGTGGTGGTCATCAAGGTGAAGACCAAGGAAGACCGCGACGGCGGCGAACTCGGTGGCAATCCGCTGTACGAGCAATTGCCCGAGGAACAGCGCCAGCAATTCGAGCGCTTTTTTGAACGCTTCCGTGGACAACCGCCTCGTCGCCAACGTCCCCAACCCGAATCCACCGATCTGGAGGGCAATCCGTTCTACAACGGTCGCGGGTCCGGAATGGTCATGCGCGAAGACGGTTACATCCTGACCAACAACCATGTGGTGGAAGAAGCCGAGGCGATCCTGGTGGTCTTCAAGGACGGCCGTGAAGTGAAGGCGGAAGTGCGCGGTCGGGACCCCGAGTCCGATTTGGCAGTGATCCAGTTGACCGAGAAGGTCTCCGGTCTGATCCCGGTGAAGTTCGCCGATTCCGACAAGGTGAAGGTCGGCGAATTCGCCATCGCCATCGGCGCTCCGTTCGACCTCGAGTACAGCGTCACTTTCGGCCACGTCAGTGCCAAAGGCCGTCAGGTGGAAGACATGCGCACCTTGTCCGATCAGGATTTCATCCAGACCGACGCTAACATCAATGTCGGCAACTCCGGTGGTCCCTTGGTCAACATCAACGGTGAGGTCATGGGAGTGAACTCCATGATCCGGACGTCCATGGGCGTGGGTGTCGGCATCGGTTTTGCCATCCCGTCGAATCTGGCCCGCGAGATCGGGGACCGCCTCATCGAAGACGGCCGGTTCATCCGTTCCTGGTTGGGTATTGGTATTGCCGATCTGCGCGAATACCGGCGCTTCCGGGACATCGACACCAAGGCCAAGGACGGGGTCGTGGTCCGATCCATCGAACCCAACGGGCCGGCCTATGGCTCCGATTTGAAGCCGGCCGACGTCATCACTTCCGTGGACGGCAAGGCCGTGGCCACCACCCAGCAGTTGCGCAGCCTCATCTCCCGCAAGAAGGCGGGCAGCGAGGTGGTCTTGGATGTCTTTCGGCGCGATGAAAAACTGCGCATCAAGGTCAAGCCCGACGAGAAGCCCACCCGCGAAATGCTGGCTTCCAACCGCAAGCCCAAGTCCTCCAAGGAGCCCGCTGGCGTGATGGAGTTGGGGATGACCGTCAAGCCGTTGACCAAGGAGTTGGCCAAGCAGTTCGAGGTGGAGGTGACGGGTGGAGTGATCGTGACTGAAGTTCAGTCCGGGTCGTTGGCCAGCCGCTACGAAATCAAGCCCGGGGACATCATCACCGACATCAATCACGAGCCGGTCCGCAGCCCCAAGGAATTCCAGGCCGAGGTGGCCAAGGCCAAGGGCCGGGTCCTCGTCAGCTTCATCCGTGATGGCACCCCGCAGTTCGAGGTTCTCAAGGAACGATCGAAGTAATCGAAGTCGAACAGGCTCTCGGTTTTCTGGCTGCGGGCCTTCCCGACACGAACCTCAAACTCAAAGGCCCGGATTTCCTCGAAAATCCGGGCCTGTTTCTTTTGGTCCTGACCGTTGGCCGTGTTGTCGATCGCCTAGGCTTCCGCTGCGGCTTTGACTCCGCGGACGATGGCCACCACGGAGCAGGCCGGGTCCAGATAGCGTTGGGCCGCCGCCCGAATGTCGGCCGCTGTCACCGACTCGAAACGCTGTGTCTCGGATTCGAAGTGGGCGTAGCCCAGCCCGTACAACTCGTCCAAGGCGGTGCTCATGGCGAAGCCACCGAGGTCTTGGCGGCCGATCTTGCGTTGGCCAATGATCTTGGCCTTGGCCCGCGTCAATTCCTCATCGCTCAGGCCTTCGGTTCGGAGGATTTCCGCCTGGGCCCGAAGTTCCTTCTCCACCAACTCGATCTTCTCGGGCGCGGTGCCGCAGTAGAAGGCGAAGTAGCCCGGGGTCTGGCCCGTGAGCAGGCTCGCTCCGACGTAGTACGCCAAGCCCAGTTCATCCCGGATGCGCATGAACAAACGGGACCCCATGTCGCTGCAGGCCTCCTGGATGAGTTCCAGGGCGAATCGGTCGGGGGAGCATAAACTGGTTCCCGGAAAACCAAGGGCCAGCACGGCTTGTTCTTTTTCCCGCGACTCTTCGGACCGCGGTGTCGGAGTCACCGAGGCCAAGACGGGCAGGGCCGGGCGGGGTTGGTCTTTCCAGCCGGCGAGGTGGGTTTCCAGTAGTTGGCGCAGTTCTTCCGGATCCACATCTCCGAACACCGACAGCACCGCGTTGCCGGGTACCGTCCAGCGCGCATGGAAGTCGCGCAAATCGGACGAGCTCAGGCTGCGGATGAGCGACTCATTCCCCAGCGAATCCAAACCGTAGCCTTGTTCGCCGAACAAACCCCGCCGCATCGCCTTGAAGGCGCACTGGAGCAATTGATCGCGTTGTCCCCGGATGGCGGCCAATTGCGCCTCGCGTTCGCGTTCCAGGGCTTTCTCCGGGAAGTTGGGGCGGAGGAGGATGTCCGTGAAGAGTTCCAACCCCTGCTTGAGGTCTTCCCGCATCATTTCGCCGCTCAGCCCAAAGGTGTTGTTGCCTCCATAGGCCTCGATGCTGCCGCCCAGGCTTTCGATTTCCAGGGCGATGTCCTCGGCCGAGCGGGTGGGAGTGCCCTTGATGAACAATCGCGACAGCATCGAAGTGATGCCTGAATTGCTCGAAGTCTCCACGCGCAGGCCGCCTTCAAAGACGGCCCGCAGTTCCACGAAGGGCAGGCGGTGGTCTTCTTTGACGAGGACCCTCAGCCCGTTGGAAAGCGTCATCTTGACGATGGGGTGAGCGACGACCGCGGTCGTGTGGAATTCCTTCGGAACGCCAGATTCCTTGGGCAGAAGCCCAAACACCGTGCGGTTCTCGTCACGCAGGTAGGTGCGGATGACACGCAATAAATCGGCAGGTGTCACTGCGCGGACAGCCGCCAAGTAGCGCTCGGAAAAATGGAGATCCTGGGTGGCGATCCAATTGCCGCCCAGATCCTGAGCCTGTCCCTCCATGGTCTTCCGCGAGGACAGGGTTCCGACGGTGAATTGCTTCACCGCCTTGGCCAGTTCCGTGCCTGAGACGGGTTCCTGCCCCATTCGCGTGATTTCGGCCAGGATGGCTGACTGCGCTTCCGGGAATTTACCGCCATCGCACACGCCGCTGACGCCGAAGAGTCCGCTCAGGCCCGGGGTGTAAATCCAGGCGCTGACCGAATGTGTCAGGGAGGTGCGCTCTCGGACCGCCTGATAAAGCCGGGAACTACGGCCGCCGCCCAAGAGCGTGGACAGCACGTCCAGCACCGGGACGTCTGGGTGGGTGAGGTCGGGGATATGCCATCCCAGATGGAAGTGCGCGTGTTCCACCGGAGCCAGTTCCAGAGCCTCTCGCGGTGACATTTGCCGGGGCTCGGGCAGCAGGTAGTTCACCGGGATGGTCCGCGCTTGTGTCCCGGCGAATGCCTTGCGCACCTGTTCAATGACCGCGTCGGCCTGGATGTTGCCCACCACGACGATGAAGCAATTGTTGGGCGCATAGTGGGCGCGGTAATAGGCCAGCAGGTCGTCGCGGGTGAGGCGGTTGAACAGGTCGAGCAGGCCGATGACCGGGTAGCGGTAAGGGCTCTTGGTGTAGGCCGCCGAGAACAGCCCTTTGCTGGAGCGTCGGCCCGGGTCGTCTTCGCCCATGTCCATCTCGCGGCGGATGACGTCGAGTTCTTTCTCGAGTTCGTCGGCCGGCAGGGTGGCGTTCTGGAAGATGTCGCAGAGAATGTCGATGGCTGTGGTGGCGCCCGAATCGGGCACATTGATCCAGTACACCGTGCGGTCAAAACTCGTGTAGGCGTTCATGTAGCCGCCAGCGGCTTGGACCTCTTGGTCGATGCGCCCGGAGCCGCGGGTGCTGGTGCCCTTGAAAAGCATGTGCTCGAGCACGTGGGAAATGCCCGCCCCCAGCCAATGACCCTCATGGATGCTTCCAGCCCTGGCCCAGGCTTGCACGCTGACAACCGGGGCCGAGGCGTCTTCTCGGATGATGATTTCCAGCCCGTTGTCCAAACGGTGAACCCGAACCCCGGATGGAATTTGGGGCAGGCAGGCGATCTCCGTGTCGTGCGGCAGTGAATGCATTTTGGGTGATTGTCGGCGGGCCGGGCCGCGAGGCAAGCCCGCCCGCCTTGAAAAACCCGTGATGCCGGTTTTGGGCCGCTCCGCTGCTCCGGACCCGATCCGGGCGCAGGGGACCCATGGAGCAGGGGAGTTTGACCGGGTCCGGTGCCTGCGATAGCCCGAGAATCATGGACGAGCCGGCCGACAGCCCCCCATTTCCGGTCCGACGCCAGGTAGGGCGACCCTCGACCCCCGTCAGGTGCTCTGGCAACTCGAGGGAATGCGTAAATTTTTCGAAAAACACGCTCACGGAAAACCAATCATCGTTGAGGGCGACGTTTTCCCGGTTCGAAAAATTGTTGGCAGGCCTCGTCCCGGACAGAGTTGATTTTGCCGTCTTCGGAGGAGTTGACGTGATCGTCACGGTCCCGCGTCGGAGAACCTCAAAACGGGGCGGGTAATTCGTTGACGCCTGTTTCATCTGCCCAACAGACTTGCGGATCGTTCAAAACGCGCTCCTTTCTCCTCAATTCAACATGAGCAACCCCTCTGCTTCCCCGTCTGTTTCCAAGGGCCTTGAAGGCATCATCGCCGCCCATACCCGGCTCAGTGACGTGCGCGGAGACATCGGACAGCTCATCTATTGCGGTTATGACATCAACGAGTTGGCCGGCAAGGTCAGCTACGAGGAAGTGGTCCACCTGCTGTACCACAACCACCTGCCCAACGCGAAGGAACTGGCCGACCTGAAGGCCGTGCTTTCGGGCTACCGCGAACTGCCCCAGGGGGTGATCGAGATGCTCACCAACCTGCCGAAGGACTGCCCTCCGATGCACGCCATCCGCACAGGCGTGAGTGCCTTGGGTTGCTACGACACCACCGCTGACGATGACAACATGGACGCCCAGCGCCGCAAGGCCCTGCGCCTCATCGCCCAAATCCCGGTCATCACGGCCTATTTCCATCGTTCCCGTCAGGGTCTGCCGATCGTTCCGCCCGATCCCAAGCTCGGAGAAGCGGCCAACTTCCTGTGGATGATCGACGGCGAGAAGCCTTCCGTCGAAAAGGAGAGCACCATGGACATGTGCTACGTGCTGCATGCCGACCACGGCATGAATGCCTCGACCTTCAGTGCCCGCGTCACCATCGCCACGCTCAGCGACATGTACTCGGCGGTCACCACGGCCATCGGTACCCTGAAGGGCCCCCTTCACGGCGGTGCCAATGAAGGCGTCATCAAGATGCTCAAGGAAATCGGTTCCCTGGAACAGGTGGATGCCTATGTCGCCGACTGCCTGGCCCAGAAGCGTAAGATCATGGGCATCGGCCACCGCGTGTACAAGGTGCTCGACCCGCGGGCTCCGCACCTCAAGCGCATGGCTCAGATCTTGTCGTCGAAGCTGGGCGAGCCCAAGTGGATCCAGATGTCGGAGCGAATCGCTGAGATCATGCTCACCGAGAAGAACCTCCACGCGAACGTCGATTTCTACAGCGCGACCGTGTACTACAGCCTGGGAATCCCGACTGACCTGTTCACGCCGATCTTCGCGATCGCCCGGACGAGCGGTTGGACCGCCCACGTCCTGGAGCAGTTGGCAGACAACCGCCTCATTCGTCCGCAATCGGTCTATACCGGCCCCGTGGGCCTGACGGTGACACCGCTTGCCCAGCGCGCCTGAACCCATCGAAGGGGTTGCTCTTGCGGAGTGGTTCCGCAGGCGCCCGGCACTGCTATGGTCCCCAGACAGACCGGTGCTGGCCCCTCTCGAGACCCCTGTCTTTTCGAAGTCAATCCATTGGAAGATCCAGCCTGAACTGAATGAATATCCACGAGTACCAAGCCAAGCAGTTGCTCAAGCAGTACGGAGTCGCCGTTCCCTCCGGTGAACCCTGCAAGACCGTCGCCGAAGCCAAGGCTGCGGCCGAGAAGCTGTTCGCAGCCGGGCACACCTTGGCGGTGATCAAGTCCCAGATCCATGCCGGTGGCCGCGGCAAGGGCACTTTCACCCATGGCTTCAAGGGGGGCGTCAAACTGGCCAAGTCGGTGGATGAGGCCGTGAACTTCGCCGAGAACATGCTCGGCAAGACCTTGGTCACGGTCCAGACAGGGCCCGAGGGTCGCGTGGTTCAGACCATTCTCGTGGCCGCCGCCGAGAAAATCCTCAAGGAATTCTACCTGGCCGTACTGCTCGACCGCGCCAATAGCCGTCCGCTCATCATGGCGAGCACAGAGGGTGGCGTGGACATCGAGGAAGTTGCCGCCCACACCCCAGAGAAGATCATCAAGGAATGGGTCGATCCCGCCGTGGGCATCCAGCCATTCCAAGCCCGAAAGATCGCCAGCGGTCTGGGCCTCAAGGGCGACGCGTACAACGGTGCCGTGAAGCTCATCATGGGTGTCTACAAGACCTGGTGGGAATGCGACGCCTCCATGGTCGAGATCAATCCCTTGGCCGTGGTGGAAACCCCGGCCGGCAAGGAGGCGATCATTTGCGTGGATGCCAAGATCGGTCTGGATGACAACGCGCTGTATCGCCATCCCGACATCCAAGCCATGCGCGACCTCGCCGAGGAATCGCCCCTGGAGATCGAGGCCAGCAAGTTCGCCCTGAACTACATCAAACTCGACGGCAGCATCGCCTGTCTGGTCAATGGTGCCGGTCTGGCCATGTCCACCATGGACATCATCCAGCACTTCGGCGGAATGCCGGCCAACTTCCTGGATGTCGGCGGTGGGGCTTCGAAGGACCAGGTGTCCGCAGCGTTCAAGATCATCCTGAGCGACCCCAACGTGAAGGCCATCTTTGTGAACATCTTCGGCGGCATCATGGACTGCAACGTGATCGCCACCGGCATCGTCGAGGCCGTCCGCGAGACCGGCCTGAAGCTGCCCCTGGTCGTTCGCCTTGAGGGCAACAATGTCGCCGCCGGCAAGGCCACGTTGGCTGCGTCGGGATTGACCATCATCAGCGGAGACACCATGGCGGACGCCGCCAAGAAAGTGGTCGCCTCGGTGGCTGCCTGATCCCGGACACGACCATCCGCTACCACACGAACCCATCATCATCTCAATAGCATGTCCATTCTCGTAACTCCGCAGACACGACTTCTGGTCCAGGGCATCACGGGCGCCTTTGGTGCGCGCCACGCTCAGTTGTCCATCGACTACGGCACCCAGGTCGTCGCAGGTGTCACCCCCGGCAAGGGCGGTCAGATCTTCGAACACCGCGGCGTGAAGGTGCCCATCTTCGACACCGTCGCCGAGGCCGTCCGTGAGACCCAAGCCACGGCCAGCGCGGTGTTCGTTCCGCCCCCGTTCGCTGCCGACGCCATCCTGGAAGGCGTTGATGCCCAACTCGATCTCGTGGTGGCCATCACCGAGGGCATCCCCGTCAACGACATGGTCAAGGTGAAGCGCGCCATGCAAGGCCGCTCCACCCGCCTGATCGGCCCCAACTGCCCCGGCATCGTCACTCCGGGTGAGGGCAAGGATTCCCACGGTGGCTGCCGCATCGGCATCGCCCCGGGCTACATCCACAAGCGCGGCAATATCGGCGTCGTCAGCCGCTCGGGCACCCTCACCTACGAAGCCGTTTATCAGCTGACCAGCCGAGGCGTCGGCCAGTCCACCTGCGTGGGCATCGGCGGCGATCCGGTCAACGGCACTTCCCATCTCGACGTCATCCAGCTGTTCATGGCTGATCCGGACACCCACGGCATCATCATGATCGGTGAGATCGGTGGCTCCGCCGAAGAAGAGGCCGCCGAGTGGATCAAGGCCCACGGCACCAAGCCGGTCGCGGGATTCATCGCCGGTGCGACCGCCCCTCCGGGACGCCGCATGGGGCACGCCGGTGCCATCGTCAGCGGCGGCAAGGGCACGGCCCAGGCCAAGTTTGATGCCTTCCGCGCCGCGGGCATCGGTGTGGCTGCCACTCCCAGCGAGATGGCCGACACGCTGCTCAAGATGATGTAGTCCATTCTGGCCGGCCCTGGCGGATGGTTCGCGGGGCCGGCCGTTTTCATGCCCGGATGCACTGGCTCGACTGGATGACCGACCTTGTCGGGTTGCTGCTCTGGCTTTCCTGGCGGGGATTCGGTTCGTTGCCGGTGTCTCCGCGTCCGGCATTGACCCTGTTGTCCAACTTGCGGCCTGCGGATCGGGCGACGCGCAGAAGCCCCATGTTCCTCCCGGGTTTGGCCGTCCTTTTGTTGGGGCGGGCCTTTCTGCACCACTCCTTTTCCCCTCAGTTTGCCGAAGCAGTTCCCTGGTCGCTCGGGGCCGTCACCGTGGTGTTCCGCAGTGACCTTTGGAGCCGAATCCTGGCCCATTCCGTCCTGAGTTGGGTGTATTTCGTGCTTCAGGCCTACCTGTGCATGGCCCTCTTGGCCACACTGCACCGGTCCGATGGTGAGCCTGATTCCATCACCCGTTCCGTGCGTGCCGAATTGGGGATGATGGCCCGGTGGCCGGGAGGGCTTGCACTGTTTCCATTCCTCGTGGCGGTGGGGTTGCTGTGGTTGGCGGTCTCGCCTTCCTTGGTTTCGGCAGGTCTGACCCCGGCCCGTTTGTCTGGTTCCCATGTCTTCCAGCAGGCGGCTGTGGTGGCTTTGGGGGGGCTCACCGCATTGAAGTGGCCGCTCGTGGGGTTGTGCCTGATGCGCTTCCTTCTCGACCATGTGTATCTGGGATCCATGCCGTTCTGGGATTATTCCCATGGTGCCGGAGGGCGATTGTCAGTGTGGTTGGCTTGGTTGCCGCTGAAGTGGGGGCGGGTCGATTTCAGGCCCCTTGCCGCGGCAGCAGTCTATTGGGCCTTGGGGTATTTCCTGCAAGGAGCCGTGCCCCGGTTCTTCCTTCGACTCCCGCTATGAATCTCGCTCCAAGCGGCCCTTCCTACCTGCGGGAATCGCCCGAGGGAGTCGTGCTGACGTTGAAGGTCATCCCCAGGTCTTCGGTCAATGGGCTGGCTGGAGTTCAGGGAGACGCCCTGAAACTCAAGGTCACCGCACCTCCGGTGGATTCCGCGGCCAATGCTGAGGTGGTTCGTTTTCTGGCCGAGGTTCTCGATGTTCCGCGAGGGACTGTGCAACTCCTCCGCGGGGCCACCAGTCGGCACAAGCAGGTGCGCATTGTGGGCCTTTCAGGATCCCAGATCCTTCTACGATTGAAGACTCTTCTCGACTGTGACTGAGGGCCCTGGTTGGGGCGGGTCAGCCCATCAGAGACAGGCAGTCGGTGAGGAAGGGCAGCAACTGCTTCTTGCGCGAGACCACGCCGTTGAGTTCGAAGATTCCCGGCTCGCGCTCAGGATAGCCGATGGTCTTGAGGAATCCTGAGGCCCCTGCCACCAGCAGCAGGGAGTTCTGGACCACCACGTCGGTGACCAGCAAGGCTGAGAAAAGGTAGTCGTGGTTGGATCGATGCGTCTCGAGCGCCGAGGCCACCTCGGTCTTGCGCGCCTGGAACTGCTCGAACCCGACCTCCTCGATTTGGGCCACGCTGAAGCGGTGTCCCCGCTCGGAGTACTCCTTGCAGTCGGTCGTGATGGCTTGTGGGGCCGACTTGGTGGTCAGCACCGAGCCCGAACTGAAGAGCTTCTCGGTGAAACGCGTCGCATCGACCTGGGCGATGGCCTCCAGGCGCGTCAGCACCGCCGCATCGCGTGGCGTGGTGGTGGGTGACGTCAGATTGAGGGTGTCGGAGACCAAGCCCGCCAACAGCAGTCCCGCGATGGATTGTGGCAATTCCACCCCGGTCTGGAAGAAGCAATCGGCCACGATGGTGCTGGTGGAGCCCACCGGTTCATTGCGGAAGAGGATGGGTTGATGTGTGGTGAAGGCGCCGATCCGGTGGTGGTCGATGACCTCGATGATTTCCATCTGGTCGGCCCCTTGGACCGCTTGGCTGAGTTCGTTGTGGTCCACCAGGATGAGCCTGCGGCGAATTTGTTTCAGGAAGTCGGACTTCGAGAGCATTCCCACCACCCGGTCGTCTCCGTCGACGACTGGAAACGCCTGGAAGGCCGAGGCGGCGGCGATGCGCTGGATGTCGGCGAGTTTCTCGTCCGCCCGAAAACTGAGGAAGTCATCGCGGAGCAACCGTTCCACCGGGATGGCCGCACGGCAGAGCATGGCGGTCGTTGCCGAATCGTGTGGCGATAGGATCAGACTCACGGTGTGGTGCCGAGCCATGGTCTGGATTTCCTCTGAGACGGCCTGCCCTCCGGTCACCACCACCAATCGAACCCCGTTCTGGATGGCCGTCCGCTGGATGTCTTCGCGGTCACCGACCACAACAACCAGCTTCTGGGCCGTGTAATTCTTCAGACGCTCGGAGAAGCTGATGGGCTTCATGGCCGCCACCATGAGGATCAGGTCCTCCTCCACCTCATCGGAGTAACCGCACAAAATGCTTCCGCCCAAGGTTTTGGACAGTCCCTGAATCGAAGAGACGATACGTCGCGAATCGAAGATGCGGTTGGGTGAGGGGAAGAAGAACTTGCTGGCCTTGAAGACAGACAGCAGGCCACGGCACCGATGATCAGCATCGAGGATGGGCAAGACGCGGATGTTGCGCTGATCCATCACCGCCATCGCCTCGCAAATGCTGGTGCGTGGCGATACGGCCACGACCTTGTCCACCATCACATCGCGGACTTGTGGCGAGACGTCGGCCACGAAGCGAGGTGCGGGCACACCGAAGGTCTTGAGCACGAAGTCGGTGCGCTCGTTGCAATCGCCACAGCGGGCGGCGACGGCGTCCTTCAAGCCGGTCCGGCGCTTGAATTCTGCGTACCCAATGGCTGAGCAGATGGCGTCGATGTCCGGGTTGCGATGTCCGATGACCAAGGTTTCGCTCATGAGTCCGTCCAGTGAGCATGGCGGAGCCCATCGGTCACATCAATTGCCCGCCGCGGGATAAATCAGTGAGCGCCGACGCGGGGCCCCATCGCATGGGCATTCTGCAGGGCAGAGGAGGGGGAGCTTGATTTGCCCTGCCAATACGCGTGCACTGGTTCTCCATGAACGGGGGAAGTCTCAGGATTCTTGCGTTGAGTGTTGTCGTGGTTGGGTGTGGGCCGTCCGAACCTCCGGCCGATTCAGGCAAGGCGACCCCGTCGGCACAGCCGGCCTCCAACCCGTTGTTGGCACCGGTGGATTATCTCGGAGCCACCGCCGCCGGGAAGAAAACCGCCGAGCGCACCGCGAATTTGGCTCCGGTTCTGGCGGCCTTGCAGCAGTTCCATGCTGCTGAAGATCGGTATCCGGCCCGATTGCAGGAATTGGTTCAGGCAGGATTTCTGGCACGGGTGCCCGAGGCTCCGGCGGGTCAGGCCCTGAGCTACAATCCCGCCGATGGATCGGTGCGGTGGATTTTGGTGTCTCCGCGGTAGCGGCCGGGCAGGTCGTCGCTCCCACCCGACGGGATCAATTGGAATCGAGATCGACGAAGACCGGACGATTGGAACGGGTCCCGGCGATGCGTTTGAGGTCGCTGGACACCGAGGCGAACATCACCCGATTCGTGTGTCCCTTGAAGCTGCCCGCGACCGATGTGGCTCCGTCGGCGATACGGACCCGGTGCATGTTCTCGGCTGAAAACTCGATCACCAGCAGGTGGTCTTCCTCGCGGTTCATGGCCGCGACATGGAGTGACCGCCGCAGTTGGATGGGTTGTTCCCGGGACACGGAACCCGTCTTGAGATCGTACCAGGTGTTTCGATCTCCGGAGAGAGCCAGCACCGCTCCAGCCTTGGACGACACCACCAAGTGACTCGGATTCATGCCCGGAATGGGGGACATGAAATGGGTCGTGCCCGTTGAGGCATTCCAAGACATGAGGCGTTCATCGGCGATCCGCGCCGAATGGAATCCGCGGAGCTCCTCCCAAATGATGTTGCGGGTGTAGGCCAGCAAAGTTTGGCCGTCCGGAGTGAACGCCAAGGTGCCCACGCCGCAGTGTGGCAGGGTCCAGAGCACTTTGCCTGTGGAGAGGTCCCACACCATGAGGGTTGCCACTTCGGAGGTCTGGCTGATGCCGACGGGTTTGACCACGGCTCCCGCCGCAGCCAGGCGCTTGCCGTCGGGCGACAGCGCGCAGACCAACTGGGAGCCCAAAGTGGACGAAGCGATGAGCGGTTCTTGGAGTTGGAAGGTGTGCTTCAGGGATCGGTCCGGGATGGACCACACCTTCAACATCCCGGTCGTGCCGCTACCGGTGACCAAGGTGTTGCTGTCGTCGGAGAACTGCATCCAATTCACCGTGGCCGCATGGTCGCCCAAGACCGCCTCGCGCCGACCGTCTTCCGTGCGCCAAAGGACCACTGAACCGCCGGTCGGCGGGAGGTTGGTCTTCACCGGGTCGCGACGGGCTTGAGAGCCACCGGCGATCCATTTTCCGTCCGGGGATTGGGCGTAGGAAAAGAAGATCGTGTCGTTGGTGTGGGATTCCAGAGGAGTGAACTTCGCCCCCAGAGCCGACCCGCTCAGCAGGATTCCCCAACGGATGAACTGCCACAGACGCTTCATGACGGAGACGTTAGGGCCGGGACCAACGGTTCGGCCAATCGAAATGTGGCCGACCATTTTTTGAAGCCTCACGGAAATGAAAAAGCCCGGAGATCGTGGAAGCGATCTCCGGGCCGCAAAGACTGGCCGTTTCAGCCCAGGACAGCCTGACTGTTCCGTTCAGCGACCCTTGGGCAGGGCGCTGCGGCCGGCGTACACCGCGTTCTTGCCGAGCATCTGCTCGATGCGCAGGAGTTGGTTGTACTTCGCGGTGCGGTCGGTGCGGCTCAGCGAACCGGTCTTGATCTGACCGCAGTTCGTCGCGACGGCGATGTCGGCGATGGTGCTGTCTTCGGTCTCGCCGGAGCGGTGCGACAGAACGGCCGTGTAGTTGTTCTTCTGGGCGAGTTCGACGGCGTCGAGCGTCTCGGTGAGGGAACCGATCTGGTTGACCTTCACGAGGATGGAGTTGGCGGTGCCGGTCTCGATGCCCTTGCGGAGGAACTTCACGTTGGTGACGAAGAGATCGTCGCCCACGAGCTGGGTCTTGCCGCCGAGCTTGTCGGTGAGCTTCTTCCAGGTCTTCCAGTCGC
>JACCDP011496760.1_pt1 | contig 15054 bp, 11 predicted proteins | sample 7445841 | NCBI WGS metagenome assembly JACCDP01 (sample SAMN15323441, study PRJNA562643) | freshwater metagenome | isolation source: river surface water | place: USA:Blue River Watershed | collected 2017-08-17 | reverse complement strand
TTGCCTACAAACTGATTGACCTTGTGATCGGTCTGCGCGTGAGCGAAGAAGAAGAGCGCGAAGGTTTGGACCTCAGCAGCCACGGCGAAACGGCTTACAACCGATAAGACCTAGAAACACCACTGACACCACTGACAACCACCCGGTGAAAGCCGGGTGGTTTTTTTTCGTTTGCAGCAAATGTTTTTAAAGGGTCAAAGGTTCGGCGCCAGCAACCTGAGCAAGTCTTTGTCCGCGACACCTTGACGGTGTGCCAAGTCCTGCACTTGGTCATCCCCGATGCGGCCCACATTGAAATACCGGCTCTCTGGGTGTGCCAGATAAAAACCGCAGACACTGGCCGCGGGGGTCATGGCCAAACTGTCGGTCAGGTGCATGCCGATGTCGGCGCATTGCAGCAGATCAAACATCTGGCGTTTGACGCTGTGGTCCGGGCAAGCGGGATAACCCGGCGCCGGGCGAATGCCTTGGTATTTTTCTTTGATCAACTCTTCTTGACTGAACTGCTCGTTGGCGGCATAGCCCCACAAATCGCGACGCACTCGCGCATGCATGCATTCAGCAAACGCCTCGGCCAAGCGGTCCGCCAAAGCCTTGAGCATGATGGCGCTGTAATCGTCATGGTCGTCCATGAAGTATTTTTCTTTGGCGTCCACGCCCATGCCCGAAGTGACGGCGAACATGCCGACATAGTCTTGGTAGCCTGTGGCTTGGCCATTGGCATCCGTGAGTGGCGCGACGAAATCAGACAAACACCGGTTGGGGTTTTGCACACCGTCATGCACCGGTTTTTCCGTTTGCTGACGCAAGCCATGCCAAGTCAGCGCGGCTTGCGTGCGTGTTTCATCGGTCCACAACACGATGTCGTCACCCACGCTGTTGGCCGGGTACAAACCGACCACGCCGTGCGCTTGCAACCAACGTCCTTCGACCAATCGCTTCAACATGCGTTTGCCATCGCTGAACACGCGCTGGGCTTCTGCGCCCACCACCTCGTCTTTCAAAATGGCAGGGAACGGTCCGGCCAAATCCCAGGTTTGAAAAAACGGACCCCAATCGATGTACGTTTCTAATTCGGCCAAATCGAAATTTTTGAACAAGCGCTTGCCAATGAACCGGGGCGTGCTGGCTTGGTATGCCGCCCAGTTGATTTGCGGTGCATTCGCCCGCGCTTTGGCCAAGGGCAACAACGGCGTTTGCTTTTTGTTGGCATGCTGGGTGCGCACTTTGTCGTAATCGGCATTGAGCTCGGCGATGAATTGCGTCGCTTGGTCGCTGAGCAAACCTTGCGCCACACCAACGCTGCGTGATGCGTCAGGCACATACACCACCGGCCCGTCGTAATGCGGTGCGATTTTCACGGCCGTGTGTACGCGGCTGGTGGTAGCGCCGCCAATCAACAACGGAATTTTGCGCACGCGGAAATAATCATCTTTTTGCATTTCACTGGCGACATACTGCATTTCTTCCAGCGACGGCGTGATCAAGCCAGACAAGCCAATGATGTCCGCGCCTTCCACTTTGGCGCGCGCCAGTATGTCGTGGCAAGCCACCATCACGCCCATGTTGACCACGTCAAAGTTATTGCACTGAAGCACCACGGTGACGATGTTTTTGCCAATGTCGTGCACATCGCCTTTGACGGTGGCAATCACGATCTTGCCTTTGGTTTTCACTTCTTCGCCAGCCGCCTCTTGCTGGCGTTTTTCTTCTTCGATGTATGGAATCAAATGCGCGACCGCTTGCTTCATGACGCGTGCACTTTTGACCACCTGTGGCAAAAACATCTTGCCTTGCCCAAACAAATCCCCGACCAAATTCATGCCGTCCATCAGCGGCCCCTCAATCACATGCAACGGGCGACCGCCTGTGGCCAGCACCTCGCGGTAGGCTTCCTCGGTGTCGGTGGTGATGAAGTCGGTGATGCCATGCACCAGCGCGTGGCTCAAGCGTTGCGACACGCTCACGGGTGAGTCCTGGCTGCCGCGCCAGGCCAGTTTTGCGCTGTCGTCTTTGGCTGCGCCCTTGGCGTTCTCGGCAATTTCAATCAAGCGCTCGCCTGGACTTAACTGTTCTTCGCCTTGTTTGTATTGTGGTTGACGGTTCAGCACCACGTCTTCGACACGCTCGCGCAACACCGGTTCCAAGTCGTCGTACACGCCGACCATGCCCGCGTTGACGATGCCCATGTCCATGCCAGCTTGGATCGCGTGGTACAAAAACACGGTGTGGATGGCTTCGCGCACCGGGTCGTTGCCGCGAAAACTGAACGACACATTGGACACGCCACCACTGACCTTTGCGCCAGGCAAGTGCTGTTTGATCCAGCGCGTGGCTTCGATGAAATCCACCGCATAGTTGTCGTGTTCTTCAATGCCGGTGGCGATGGCAAAGATATTCGGGTCAAAAATAATGTCTTCCGCAGGAAAACCCACCTCGTCCACCAGCACGCGATACGCGCGTTCGCAAATTTCAATTTTGCGCGCATAGGTATCCGCTTGACCTTGTTCATCGAACGCCATGACCACGGCCGCTGCCCCATAGCGCTTGATGAGTTTGGCTTGGCGTTTGAATTCGTCCACGCCTTCTTTCATGCTGATGGAATTCACAATGCCTTTGCCTTGGATGCAGCGCAAACCGGCTTCAATCACCGACCATTTGGAACTGTCGATCATGATCGGTACGCGCGCAATGTCAGGTTCAGAGGCAATCAAATTCAAAAACCGCACCATGGCGGCTTGGCTGTCCAACATGGCCTCGTCCATGTTGATGTCGATGATTTGCGCGCCGTTTTCCACTTGCTGGCGCGCGACCGCCAAGGCCTGCTCGTACTCGCCATTCAAAATCATGCGGGCAAAGGCTTTGGAACCGGTGACGTTGGTGCGCTCGCCAATGTTGACGAAGGTGGCTTGCGGCTGCGCGCTCAATTCGTCTTCGTTGCCCTGTTCGGTTAACTGTGATTGGCTGGAAGCGATGAACACAGGTTCTAAACCTGAGAGCTTCATGGGCGGGACAACACGGGATGCGGAATTCATAGACTCACCTGAGGGTTGCAAAGCAGGTGAGCGTCGTTGCGAAGAGTCATCCCAAGCCTGGCTTCGTGCGAAGCTGCAACGCTCCTTGGGATGGCCAGATTTTAACTGCAAGCCATTTGGCTAGCGGCGTGGTTCACATTGAAATAACTTGGGTTGTTCATGCCAATTCGTGGGCGCTCGGCGGCTGACACCCGACTCTTTCGCAATTGATGGCTGCCGCCCTCAACGCACGCTGCAACGTTTTCTCTGTGCGTTGAACCGCTGCTTCTTCTTGACCCACCGTGTCATGCATCACCCAATCGGCCAAGCAACTGCCCCAAAACGTGTCACCTGCGCCGACGGTGTCCACCACTTGCACTTTGGGCGCGGCGGCTTGGGCATGGTGGTCGCCGATGTGCAACGACGCACCTTGTTCGCCAAAGGTCAGCGCCACGCGTTGGCAACCCAGTGCTTGCCATTTCTTGGCCAAGACTTGGGGCTGGTCCCGATGCACATCTGTCCAGCCCAATAGCTGCATGTCCTCGTCACTGGCTTTGAGCCAATCGGCCAACGCAGCCATGTCGTTGACCGCCTGCAAGTACCCAGGCAAATCGTCTGCGACCTTGGTGCGCAAATTCACATCGATGCTGATGGTCCATCCCAAGGCCTTGGCAAACTGAATCACATGCATGACTTTGCGGTGTTCTGGTGGCATGGCCATCAATGAGCCGGTGTGCAACACCCCAGGCGGGTGGTTTTTCAATTGGGTGACGATGTCTTCGGCAAGGTAATCGCGGTCTGCAATGCCTTCTCTGTAAAAGCCATAACTGGGTTGTCCCGCTTGCAAATTCACCACGGCCAAGGAGGTGGGTTTGCGCGACGTTTTGCCCAATGCCTTGGCGCCTGTGTGCGCCAACCTGTTCGCCAATGCGTGTCCAAACACATCGTTTGAAAACGGGTTCAAGTAACCCACGTCCACGCCTTGCAAAGCCACGGCGCAGGCCAAATTGAACGGGCTGCCGCCGATCAACGCTTGCAAACTGCCGTCGTCTTGCGCCACACAGTCCATCAACGCTTCGCCCAACACCCACACTGACACGCTCATTTTTTCAACATCCGTTGGCGTCTGAGCACGTCAATCCACACCGCGATGATCACCACTGCGCCGATCGCCATCATTTGTTTGAATTGTGAAATCTCCAACAGGTTCATGCCGTTCCTGACCATGGTGATCAATATCGCACCCAGCAAGCTGCCCCAAATCGAGCCGCGCCCGCCAAACAATGACGTGCCGCCCAAAATCACAGCCGCGATGGCGTCAAGTTCGAACATTTGCGCCATCTTGCCGCTGCTTGAATCCATGCGCGCCATGAGCACGATGGCACCCAAGGCACAACTTAATCCACACACCACGTAAACCGCCAATTTGTAGGCCTTGATGTTGATACCGACTTGACGCGCGCCCATTTCGTTCGAACCCATGGCGTACACATAGCGACCGAGTTTGGTGCTGGACAACACGAAGGCCATGGCCACAAAATACACACCTGAAATCACGATCGGCATCGGCACACCCAACACCTCGCCATAGCCGATGAACGGCAGGGGGTCTGGCATGCCTGCGTTGTCAAAGCCGCCGGTGGATTCAAACGCCAAGCCGCGCCACAGCGTCAACCCGCCCAAGGTGACGATGAACGAGGGAATGCCCACAAACGCCACCAAATAACCGTTGAACAAACCCACAGCCGCACCGATGGCCACCGCAACCAACAGTGACACGCCCACGGGCATGCCCAGCTTGATCATCATGTGCCCGGCCACCGCACCGCACAAGGCGGTCAGTGCGCCCACGGCGAGGTCAACCCCACCGGTCAAGATGACAAACGTTTGCCCGCCAGCCAACAGCGCAATCACCGAGGCTTGAACCAAGATGTTCGATAAATTGCCGGTGGTCAAAAAATAAGGCGATGCGATGCTCAGCAGCAGGCTGAGCAACAGCACCGCGACGATCGCCCCAAACCAGTCTTGCTGGGAGATCGGTTTCATGGGGTCACTTGACCTTCATGAACTGGGCGACGCCCGAGTCCTTGGCGAACTGGTCGACATTCGATGGCAAGACCAAGAACGATCCGGTGTCGATGCGCGCAGAGACTTTTTTGCCTTGGGCGGCTGCAATCGCTGTTTCCACACCGACTTGTCCGATCTTGGCCAACATTTGCGCGGCATTCGCTTGTTGCCAACCTTGTTTCATCATGTCCAAACCGCCGGGCGAGCCGTCAAATCCCGCGATCTTCACGTCGCCCGCTTTTTTACCTGCGGCCATCAACGCCGCTTTGGCACCGAGCGCACCCCCGTCCCAGGCGCAGGCAATCACCTTGGCGCCTGGGTTGGCACGCAACGCGGCTTCCACGCCGTTTTGCGCCATGGTCTGGTCCCAGGTGGTGGACACTTCAACCACTTTCACGCCTTTGCGCTTGGCGTTCAACCCATCCAAAAAGCCTTTTTTGCGTTCTTGGCCTGTGGATTGGCCCAGGTCGCCGGTGATGTAGATCACGGTGTCACCGTCTTTGATTTGCTCTGCGGCCCAATTGCCTTGCACCATGGCCGCTTTGATGTTGTCGGTCGCCACATAAGAAGTGATTTTTGCGCCGCTGATGCCGGTGTCCACCGCGATCACAGGGATGCCCGCTGCCAATGCTTTGTTCACCGCGGGTGCAATGCCTTTGCTGTCCACCGGCGCAATCGCGATGGCATTCACCTTGCGCGTGATCATGTCTTCAACGATCGCCAATTGCTTGGACAACTCGCCTTTTTCCGCCGCCAGTTCGATGAATTTCACGCCGGCGGCAGCGCCTGCTTTTTTCGCGCCACCGTTGATCAATGTCCAACCTTCGTTGGTGTTGCCATTGGTGATGTATGCAAGGGTGGTTTCTGCCTGCGCCAACGCCATGCAGCCGGCCGCGGTCAGCGCCAAGGCCAAGCGGCCCAAGGTACGAGTCAATGTCATGGAATCTCCTGTCTTGAAAGGGCAAGCGCGTCGCAGGCCCTTCCCGCAATGCGTTCTTGTGGGCAAATTAAAACAGAAACACCGACTAAATAAACCTAGTAGATTTACCTATTCCGCTTTTCCCTTGTATGCTTCATGCTTCTGGCTCCACTTATCCATTCATGAGCGCTTTATGACTGCTTCCTCACCCGTTTTGCGCGTTCAAGGCCTGACCCGGCACTACGGCGGGGTCAAAGCCTTGACCGACGCCGAATTTGCGTTGTTACCGGGAGAACACGCCGCCATCGTGGGCGACAACGGCGCGGGGAAAAGCACCTTTGTGCGACTGCTCACCGGCGTGGAACAACCTGGCTCGGGCAGCATCCAACTCGACGGAGTCGAGGTGCAATTCCGTTCACCACTCGACGCCCGCGAACAAGGCATGGAAACGGTTTACCAAACACTGGCGCTGGCCGAAGACTTGGACGTGCCTGCCAATATTTTTTTGGGACGCGAAATCACGCGCCTGAACCTTGGGCCCTTGTCGGTGCTGAACCACCGTGCCATGCGCCAGCAATCGGTCGACATGTTGGCCACGACCGGCGTGCGTATCCCAGATTTGTCGGCACCGTTGCGCGGCATGTCCGGTGGGCAGCGCCAATGCGTGGCCATTGCGCGTGCGGCAGGGTTTGCCAAAAAACTCATCATCTTGGATGAGCCCACGGCGGCACTCGGGGTGCAAGAAACCGCGCGTGTCGAAGAGATCATCAAAGGCTTGAAACAGCGCGGCGTGCCGTTGATCATCATCAGCCACAACCTGCGTCAAGTATTCGATTTGGTTGACCGCATCTGGGTGTTTCGCCAAGGTCGCATCATTTGCCACCGGCGTACGCAAGACACCACACCGCAAGAAATCGTCGGGTTGATCACGGGCGCCATCGACCCGGCCAGCCTGCCTTCGCACGAGGAGGCCGTGTGCTGAAAGGCATCGATCCCGTTCTGAGCCCTGAATTGCTGATGCATTTGAGTGCGATGGGCCACGGGGAATGGGTGGCGGTGGTGGACGCCAATTTCACCGCAGACCCTTTGCGCAACGGCAAACCCTTGGTGCGCTTGCCCGGACTGAGTCTGGCCCGGGTGTCGCAAGCGGTGCTGTCGGTGTTTCCGTTGGCAGAAGATGTGTCTCATCCGGCGGCGTACATGCAAGTCAGTGGCAGCGCCACGGGTCACCGCACAGACGCACAGCAAGCCGTGGTTAACTTGTTGGCGCATGCTGGTGTGTCCGAATCACAGGTGCAAGCGGTAGAGCGATTTGCGTTTTACGAAAAAATCCAACAAGCGAGCCTGCTGGTGCAAACCGGTGAAGGCACCGCCTATGGCAACGCCATGTTTTGCAAAGGGGTGATTTTGTGTTGAAAGCCATGCGTGGTTCCAACCACAATGGCATGCGCCAATTCAACGAGCGGATTGTGTTGCGTGCCATTCGCCACGCAGGGGCCATCCCCAAAGCCGATTTGGCGCGCTTGACCCAACTCTCCACGCAAACCGTGTCGATCATCGTCAACCGGTTGCTTGACGATGGGTTGTTACTGAAACAAGACCGCATTCGCGGTCGCATCGGCCAGCCGTCTGTGCCTCTCAGCTTGAACCCGGACGGCGCCTACAGCATCGGCTTGCAAGTGGGACGCCGCAATTTGGAAGTGGTGGTCACCGACTTTGTCGGACACATCCGCCACACTTGGCAACACCATTACCCGTTTCCTTCGCCCACTGAAGTCATTCCCAAAATGGCCGAAGGCTTGGCACACATGCAGCAACGCATGGGCGCAGATTGGCCGCGTGTGGTTGGCATAGGGTTGAGTGCGCCGCTGTCATTGCACGCTTGGGGCGATTTGATGGGCGCACAAGCCACGCTGGCCATGGCGGATTGGGAGCAAATTGACCTGCTGCAAACCTTGCAACAGATGACGCCGTTGCCCGTCGAGTTTGCCAAAGACACCACCGCCGCTTGTGTGGCCGAGTTGGTGCAAGGGCGCGGCCGCGAGTTACCCCATTTTTTGTATGTGTTCATTGGCACGTTCATCGGCGGCGGCTTGGTGTTGGATGGCCACATCGTCAATGGGCCGCGCGGCAATGCCGGTGCCATCGGCTCTTTTCCCTTGGCCAGTGCCGAGCATGCATCCATGACGCAACTGCTGGCACGCGCCTCTGGCTGGCAACTGGAACAAACATTGATCGCGGCCGGGCTGGACCCTTTGCTGGTCGCGAGCGACGACATCATGGGCGAGGCCTACCAAACCATGCGACAAGCTTGGCTGACCGCCGCCGCCGAAGCTTTGGCGCTGTGCGTGACGAGTGCCAGCGCGTTGTTGGATTTGGATGCCGTGGTGATTGACGGCTCTGTCAGTCCTGCGTTGCTCGCGACGTTGATGGAACACACGCAAGCCCAGATGGACCGCATCCGTTTTGATGGCATTCACCGTCCCACCTTGCTCACCGGCACAGTGGGCGCCTTCGCGCGCGCACTCGGCGGTTCATTGCTGCCATTGCATGCCCAGTTTTTCCCAGACAAAGACATCTTCTTGAAACAAGACCTTTAATTCCGAAACGCAGAACATGACCCTTTCCGCACCTGACGCACCTGACTTGGATGTCATCATTTTTGGCGGCGCAGGCGACTTGTCATTTCGCAAATTGCTGCCCGCGTTGTACATGGCGCATGTGCATGACAAATTGTCTGAACACACCCGCATCATTGCACTGGGTCGACAAGCCTGGTCGCGCGACGACTATTTGCAATTCATCCGCGAGCACTCGTTGGCTTTCATTGATGCGCAGGCGTTCGATGCCAACGCCTGGCAACGGTTTTTACAACGGCTTTGGTATGTCTGCGCCGACGTCACCCGGGCCGAGGACTACGCGGCGCTGACCGCCCTGTGCAACACGCCACGCCAGCGGGTGTTTTACTTGGCCACTGCGCCGCAATTGTTCAGCCAAATTTGCGCCCATCTGGACACGGCAGGGTTGATCGATGCGCCATCGCGTGTGGTGTTGGAAAAACCCCTTGGCACCGATTTAGAGTCAGCCCGCGCGATCAACCAGGAAGTTGCCCGGCATTTCCAGGAAACACAAATCTACCGAATCGACCATTACTTGGGCAAAGAGACGGTGCAAAACCTGATGGTGCTGCGTTTTGGCAATGCGATTTTCGAGCCGCTGTGGCGCGCACCCTATATCAAGAGCGTGCAAATCACGGTGGCTGAAAGTGTGGGCGTGGGCAGCCGGGCTGGCTTCTACGATGGCGCCGGTGCATTGCGTGACATGGTGCAAAACCATTTGTTGCAATTGCTGTGCATCGTGGCCATGGAGCCGCCGATCTCTTTGGACGCGAATGATGTTCGCGATGAAAAGCTCAAAGTTCTGCGCTCGTTGAAAAAAATGACACCCGCCGATGTCAAACGCGACACGGTTCGCGGGCAATACACCGCCGGCGTCAGCGATGGCCAGCCCGTCACGGGTTATTTGCAAGAAGGGCAAGTGCCTGCCGACAGCCGCACCGAGACCTTTGTGGCCTTGCGCACTTACATCAACAATGCACGGTGGGCGCAAGTGCCGTTCTTTTTACGCACAGGCAAACGTTTGCAACAACGCCAATCGGAAATCATCATCGAGTTCGCGCCGCAAGCGTTTTCCGTGTTTGGCCAAAACGCCACCAGCGAACCCAACCGCATGGTCATCAGTCTGCAACCGCAAGAGTCGATTCAATTGGGCATGATGGTGAAAGAACCGGGCTCAGGCATGCGCATGCAGCCGGTGCGACTGGGTTTGGATTTGCAACTGTCATCCGACAAACGCCGCGCCGAGGCCTATGAACGGTTGTTGATGGATGTGATCAAAGGGCGGTTGACGCATTTCATGCGACGTGATGAACTCGAAGCGGCATGGACTTGGACCGACCCGATCTTGCAGGCTTGGCAAGACATGGATGACAAGCCGCGCCCCTATCCCGCAGGCAGTTGGGGGCCCGCCGCATCGTCAGCGTTGATGGCGCGCGATGGTTTGACCTGGTTTGAAGAAAGTTAACGCATGCATCCCGTACTGACCGCCGTCACCGAACGCATCGAACACCGCAGTGCCGATCTGCGGGCGGCCTATTTGGCGCATTTGCGACAAGCCCGTCGCCCGGGCCCCTACCGCGCAGGCTTGGGCTGTGCCAACGCCGCGCATGCGTATGCCGCCATGCCCACCAACGACAAGTTGGTGTTGCATGCGCAACGACAACCCAACCTCGGCATCATCACCGCGTACAACGACATGTTGTCAGCGCACCAACCGTACGAGCATTACCCGCAACAGTTGCGAGATGCGGCGCGCGCTTGTGGCGCGACCGCGCAAGTCGCCGGCGGTGTGCCCGCCATGTGCGACGGCATCACGCAAGGCGAAGACGGCATGGGCTTGTCCTTGTTTTCACGGGATGTGATTGCCATGGCCACCGCCGTGGGTTTGTCGCACAACGTGTTTGACGCAGGTCTGTTGCTGGGGATTTGCGACAAGATCGTGCCGGGCCTGTTCATGGGTGCTTTGCAATTCGGCCATTTGCCCATGGTGTTCGTGCCCGCCGGACCGATGACCAGCGGTTTGTCCAACAACGACAAAGCGCGCGTGCGCCAACAATTCACCCAAGGCCTGGTTGACCGCGACACGTTGTTGAAAGCCGAACAAGCCGCGTACCACAGCGCTGGCACTTGCACTTTTTACGGCACGGCCAACTCCAACCAAATGCTGATGGAAATCATGGGGCTGCAGCTGCCCGGTTCTTCCTTTGTGAATCCCGGCACGCGCTTGCGAGAAGCATTGACACCCGCGGCGGTGACGCAAGCTGTGGCATTGGCACAGCAAAACGACAGCGGCATGGGCTTTCAAATCAACGCGCAAGTCATCGTCAACGGCATCGTGGGTTTGCTGGCGACAGGCGGGTCCACCAACCACAGCTTGCATTTGGTGGCCATGGCCCGAGCCGCAGGCTTGGTCATCAACTGGGACGATTTTTCCGAGCTGTCGGCGGTGGTTCCGCTGTTGGCGCGTGTGTATCCCAATGGCAGCGCAGACGTCAACCATTTCCATGCGGCTGGCGGCATGGGTTTTGTCATCCGCCAACTGCTGGCTGCCGGTTTGTTACACGGCGATGTGCACACCGTCATGGGCCAAGGTCTGCACCGCTATACCCAAGAGCCTTGGCTGGACGGCGACCAATTGCGCTGGCGCGATGCGCCTGCCGTGTCCGGCGATGAAGACGTGTTGCGTCCGACAGAGCGGGCGTTCAGTGCAGATGGCGGCTTGCGCTTATTGACCGGCAATTTAGGTCGCGCAGTGGTCAAAGTGTCAGCGGTCCAACCGGCGCACCGTGTGGTGCGCGCCCCCGCCGTGGTGGTCGACAGCCAACAAGCGCTGGCCCAACGCTACAAAGACGGCCTGTTGAACCGCGATTTCATTGCGGTGGTGCGCGAACAAGGCCCGCAAGCCAATGGCATGCCCGAACTGCACAAATTGACGCCGGTGCTTGGGGTGCTGCAAGACCAAGGCCACCGCGTCGCTTTGGTCACCGATGGCCGCATGTCAGGCGCATCCGGCAAAGTGCCCGCCGCGATTCACTTGACTCCGGAATCTCGCAACGGCGGCATGATCGCCAAAGTAAGGGATGGCGACATGCTCACGCTGAATTGCGACACCGGTCAATTGACTTTAGAAGTGAGCGACGCTGAACTCGCTGCGCGGCCATTGCCCGAACGGCCCGCAGACCTGTTGTGGCCAACGGGCCAAGGTCTGTTTGGTTTGTTTCGTCAACATGCGGCAGGGGCCGAAGAAGGCGCCTCGCCATTGCTCGCCGCCATGCCCGCTTCTTTGCCCGCCGCCGTGAGTCATGCCCCATGAGCCCGACCGATCCCCGCATGCGCCCCGTTTTTTCATCCAAAGTGGTGCCCGTCATCCTGATCACCGATGTCGCCCATGCCGAACCCATGGCGCTGGCCTTGCTGGCTGGTGGCATTGATGTGATGGAAGTCACCTTGCGTCACCCGGCCGGCATGGCCGCCATCGAAACCATCGCCAGGCGTGTGCCGCACATGCAGGTGGGGGCAGGCACGGTCAGACACCCTGAAGACATCGCACGTGTGCAATCTGCAGGCGCACGGTTTGCGCTGTCACCCGGCTTTTCCGAACCCTTGACAGAGGCTGCGCTGGATGCACAGTTGCCCTTCATTCCAGGCGTGATGACGCCCGGCGAGCTGTTACGCGCCCAAGCCCATGGTTTTTCACTGGTCAAATTGTTTCCAGCCGAACAAGCTGGCGGGGTGGGCATGGTCAAAGCCTTGCGCGGCCCGTTTGCAGACATGCATTTGTGCCCCACCGGCGGCGTGACGCCAGCGAACATGCAAGCGTATTTGCGAGAGCCAAATGTCGCCATGGTGGGCGGTTCATGGCTCACGCCAGCAGATGCGGTGGCCAGGGGTGATTGGGCCCGTGTGACGCTGCTTGCCCAACAGGCGGTGGCGCTGGCTGCCGCGTGATACCTTGCAGCTGTTTTTCTGTTTGCCCTGAATGGTGATACCGACATGACCTCTAACGCATTCGTCCGCCCTGAACACCGCAAAGCTTGGCAGCAATTGCAAGCACTGGCCGACGCACCGTCCCTGCACTTGCGCGACTTGCTCAAGCTGCCCGGTCGCCATGACCGCTTGCAATACGAAGCCGCGGGCTTGTCATTGGATGCGTCACACCAACGGCTGAACGCCGACATCCTGTCTGCGTTGCATGCACTGGCCGAAGAATCGCAGGTGATGCCCAAAGCGCAAGCCATGTTTCGCGGTGAGCACATCAACACCACAGAAGACCGCGCGGTCTTGCATGTGGCATTGCGCGGCAGCACACAGCCGTCACCGCCTTGGGGCGAAGCCCTCGCGCGCACGGTGTCTGCCGAGTTGTCGCGTTACACCGGCTTTGCGCAGGCGTTGAGAAGCGGTCAAGTCAAAGGGCATGCCGGCGAAGCGATCACCGATGTGGTGAACCTGGGCATCGGCGGCTCAGACCTCGGCCCGCGCATGGCCACCGAGGCGCTGCAGCCCTGTGCCGACCCCACTGCACCATCGCTGGTGCAGGTGCATTACGTGTCGAACGTCGATGTCTGGCAATTGGCCCACACCCTGTCTTCGCTGAACCCAGCTCGCACATTGTTTGTCGTGCAAAGCAAGACCTTCACAACCCAAGAAACCATGACATTGTTTAACTCGGCCAAGCGTTGGTTGACCGATGGCGGGTGTCCCCCTGAGCAGTGTCAGTCACACTTGGTCGCGGTCACGGCCAAACCTGGTTTGGCGCAATCGCTTGGGTTTCATGCAGACCGGTGTTTTCAATTGTGGGATTGGGTGGGTGGCCGTTATTCACTGTGGTCGGCCATTGGTTTGCCCTTGGTGGTGGCCACGGGTGCAACAGCGTATTTGCAGATGCTGGCCGGGGCGCACGCCATGGACCAGCATTTTTTGGAAACACCCATCAGCCACAACATGCCTGTGATGATGGCCTTGTTTGGCATCTGGAACCGGAATTTTTTAGGCGCCGACACACACCATGTCGCGCCCTACCATTCGGCGCTGGGCAAGTTGGTGCCGTTTTTACAGCAACAAGACATGGAGTCCAACGGCAAGCGCGTGCACCTGGACGGCAGTCTGTGTAGCGTGGCGACATCGCCCATTCTGTGGGGCGGCTTGGGCAACGATGGACAACATGCGTATTTCCAGCTGCTGCACCAAGGCAGCCATTTGGTGCCCGTGGATTTCATCGGCGTGCGTCAAGGTCATCAAGGTTTGCCTTTGTCTGAGGCGCACCAACGCGTGGTGTTGCTCAACATGCAAGCCCAAGCGCAGGCTTTGGCCCAAGGCAGAACGCACCCAGAAACCTTGGCGCAATTGAAGCAAGAAGGTTTGTCTGCCGAGCTGGCAAATCAACTGGCCACGCACCGCAGTTTTGCGGGCAATGTGCCCAGCAGCACGCTGTGGCTGGCGCAACTGACGCCATTTGCGTTGGGTGCGCTGCTCGCTTTGTACGAACACAAAGTGTTTTGCCAAGCGGCGATCTGGGGCATCAATGCCTATGACCAATGGGGGGTGGAGTTGGGCAAAACCATGGCCTTGGCCATCGAAAAAGACAAGCCCAATCCACCCGGTTGACGGGTTTGAAGCGGGTCAAGCCGCTTTGGGAAACGCGGCGCTGTGGACCCCGCGCGGACGCAAAGGCGTGACCGCGTCGCCAATCGCTTGGATGTGTTCAGGGGTGGTGCCGCAACAGCCGCCCACGATATTGACCAGGCCCTCGGCCGCGAATTCATGCAACAAACGGCTGGTGACCTCCGGCGTTTCATCGAACCCGGTGTCACTCATGGGGTTGGGCAAGCCGGCATTGGGATAGCAACTGATGTAGGTGTCGGCGGCGACTTTGGCCAACTCTTGGATGTAAGGCCGCATCAAGGCGGCGCCCAATGCGCAATTGAGCCCGATGGCCAGTGGCTTGGCGTGGCGCACGCTGTGCCAAAACGCGGTCACGGTTTGGCCGCTCAATAGCCTGCCCGAGGCGTCGGTGACGGTACCGCTGATGATCAACGGCAGTCGCTCACCGCTCTCATCGAAATATTCATCTATCGCGAACAACGCGGCTTTGGCGTTGAGCGTGTCAAAAATGGTTTCCAACAACAACACATCCACCCCACCTTCTACCAATGCGCGCACTTGCGCCAGATAGGCCACACGCAATTCTTCAAAGTGAATATTGCGCGCCCCGGGGTCGTTCACGTCGGGGCTGATGCTGGCGGTTTTGGGTGTGGGGCCCAGCGCGCCCACGGCAAAACGGGGCTTGTCGGGGGTGGAATATTTGTCGCACGCGGCGCGGGCGATCGCGGCCGAGGCGCGGTTCATGTCATCGGCCAAATCGGCCATGTCGTAGTCGGCTTGCGCGATCGTGGTCGCGCCAAAGGTGTTGGTCTCGATCAAGTCGGCCCCGGCCGCC
>JACCDP010515610.1_pt1 | contig 15054 bp, 15 predicted proteins | sample 7445841 | NCBI WGS metagenome assembly JACCDP01 (sample SAMN15323441, study PRJNA562643) | freshwater metagenome | isolation source: river surface water | place: USA:Blue River Watershed | collected 2017-08-17 | reverse complement strand
TTCCAAAGAGGAGGTTAAAAGCCTGTTAAAAGACAATCCTTATTGGACTCCGTAAATGCGATTAGTAACTGCTGGTAGCTCCTCCGATGCTTTCAATCGGGTGCCAAGTTGTTTTCACCTCCTGTAAATCGGTTATAAAATTCAAGCCCTGTTGATCGGAGTTCGAATAACTGAAATTGCGTTTCAAGTTCTCAACACACGACAACGCCAAGGACCTTTGTAGTTCCCCTAAACCTGAGGACACCAGTGCATTGATGTCCATGTGTGCAGCCAAGGCAGGCGCAAGTTCTGCTATTTTTCCAGTCAAAATATTCACTACGCCTCCTGGAACATCCGATGAATGCAGCACCTCAGCGAAAGTAACGGCGCACAAAGGATGGCTTTCGGAAGCAGCGACAACGACCGTATTGCCTCCGCAAATGGCTGGAATTACTAAACTAATCAGTCCTAGCAAAGAATTTTCCTGCGGTGCTATGACTCCAATAACCCCCATCGGCTCCAAGGCAGAAAAGTTAAAATGCGAAGAACTTACAGGATTTACGCTGCTTGCAATTTGCTGGTACTTGTCAGCCCAACCGGCATAATATACCAAGCGGTCTACGGATTGTTGTACTTCTTTTTCGGCTTTGGATTTGCTGATTCCTTGCTGAACCAACTCATCGATGAATTGTGCCTTGCGTCCGTCCAACATTTCTGCAATTCGGTACAGGATCTGCCCACGGTTAAAAGCGGTTTTCTCAGACCAGCCTCCAAAGGCTTTTCGAGCAGCAACCACCGCATTTCGAACATCCTTTCGAGAGGATAAACAGACGTTTGCCAAGGTGTTTCCTTTCGAATCCGTAATGGGGTAGTACCTTCCGGATTCCGTTCTCGGAAAAGCCCCACCGATATAAATTTTATAGGTTTTCAAGATATTCATGGTTAATCTTCTTTAAGTTCAATGGTTCTATTTTAGGTATGCCCCCAATCCGTGAACGCCTCCTTCTCTGCCAAAACCGCTTTCTTTGTATCCACCGAACGGTGAAACTGGATCGAATTTATTGTAGGTGTTGGCCCAAACCACTCCTGCTCGCAATTTGGTGGTAAGGTTGAAGATTCGAGAACCTTTATCGGTCCATACACCGGCTGCCAGTCCATACGGGGTGTTGTTCGCTTTTTGAATTACTTCATCCACGGTTCTAAAGGTTTGTATGGTCAGAACCGGACCAAATATTTCTTCTTGCGCAATGGTATGGGATTGTGATACTCCGGTGAATAAGGTTGGCCGGCAAAAATAGCCTTTTGAAGGGATAGCGCATTCGCTTTGGTAGATTTCAGCACCTTCTTCTTTTCCGATCCGAATGTATTTCTCAATGGTTTCCAATTGTTCTTTTGAATTTATGGCTCCAATGTCGGTGTTTTTGTCCAAGGGGTCTCCCACGTACAAACTCTCCATGCGCGACTTCAATTTCTGAATCACCCGCTCGGCAATATTCTCTTGGACGAATAAGCGAGATCCTGCACAACATACATGGCCTTGATTGAAGAAAATTCCATTCACAATGCCTTCCACAGCTTGATCTATAGGGGCGTCGTCAAAAATGATGTTGGCGGATTTCCCTCCGAGCTCCAAGGTGGATTTTTTATGCGTTCCTGCAATGGCCCGTTGAATGATTTTCCCAACATTCGTAGAACCTGTAAAGGCAATTTTATCAACGTTAGGGTGGTTTACGATAGCGGCTCCAGTATCTCCGTAGCCAGTTACAATGTTCACCACGCCCGGAGGTAGACCCGAATCTTTGATGATTTCCGCTAATTTCAAGGCCGTTAGTGAGGTGGTTTCTGCTGGCTTTAGCACTACGGTATTTCCTGCAGCAAGGGCAGGCGCAATTTTCCAAGCGGCCATTAACAAGGGAAAGTTCCATGGGATAATTTGACCGGCAACGCCGAGGGACTCCGGTTTTTTGTGCGGCATGGCATATTCCAATTTATCTGCCCATCCGGCATAGTAAAAGAAATGATTGCATGCCAAGGGTACATCAACATCTCTTGATTCACGGATGGGTTTGCCGCAATCAAGGGATTCAATCACCGCGAATTCTCTGGCACGTTCTTGCATCATTCGCGCAATTCGATAGATGTACTTGCCTCGTTCTGCTCCTGAAAGTTTTGACCAAACATCTTGGTAAGCCTTTCGTGCGGCTTTTACCGCCTTGTCAACGTCGGCAGCATTCGCCCAAGCAATCTCTGCCAGCACCTCTTCCGTAGCTGGATTGGTACTCGGAAAATACTTTTTTGAACTTGGAGCAACCCATTCGTTGTTGATGAAAAGCTGGTATTTTTTTTCCAAGCGAATGTGACTCGTGCTTTCTGGAGATGCAGCATAATTCCATTCCGTTGGGTTTTTGATGGGGGTATTTTTAGCCATGGTTAATCGATTGAAAAATAATCTGAAGATTGGTAAAGTCCTGTGGTTGATTTCATGATTTGCATCAGTACATCGTTGGCAAGGCTGCTTGCGCCAAACCGAAACCACTCATTGGAGAGCCAAGCATTTCCTAAAACCTCTTTGACCATTACAAGGTTGTGCAGGGCAAGTTTCGAGGTTGAAATTCCGCCCGCTGGTTTCATGCCTACCATGATGCCCGTACGATCATAATGGTCTTTTATAGCCATGAGCATGGTGTAAGTAACCTGCATCGTTGCCGCGGGTTGTATTTTACCCGTAGAAGTTTTAATAAAATCTGCTCCCGCATGAATCGCGATATCGCTCGCCAAACGAACGTTGTCCAAGGTGCTTAACTCTCCTGTTTCCAGAATGACTTTTAGCCTCGCTTTTCCACACGCTTCTTTGATAGCGGCAATTTCATCAAATACAAAAGCGTATTCTCCAGCAAGAAATTTTCCTCTTGAAATCACCATATCGATTTCATCCGCCCCTTGGTCTACGGCAAATTGTGTGTCCGAGATTTTAATGTCGCGGGTGGATTGCCCCGATGGAAAAGCCGTAGACACCGATGCGATTTTAACGTTGGAGTTGCCAAGCGCTTTTTTTGCAACCCCCACCATCGAGGGATAAACGCAAACCGCCGCTACGGTTGGAAGGCCCGGTTGAACATCGTGCAGGTGCTGGGCCTTGTAACACATTTGCTGAACTTTTCCAGGCGTATCTTTTCCTTCCAAGGTGGTAAGGTCAATCATATTGAGGACCATTTTAAGCCCTTGCAACTTGGATTCGTTCTTAATACTGCGGGTTTGAAATCGGGCAACACGCTCTTCAACTCCTACTTTATCAACCGATATTTTGGAAAGCATGCTGTGGGGATCGAACGACTTAATCATAGCCTTTGAACAGTTAAATTAGTGTTCAAAGGTAATAAACTCTGCGAAATGAAAGACGTAAACTAGTCCTCTTCGTCATCGGAACCCGCGTCTTCATCGGGTTTATCGTATTCGTCCTCTTCCTCATCGTCCATCTCGTCGTCGTCGTTGATGTCGGGAACTTTATCGAAGTCGTCGTCCAAATCATCGTCATCATCTTCGATTACTGGTTTAGCTTTGGGCGGTGCTTTCGTGATTTTAACCAAATAAATCACCTCGTCGGTTTCCCAAATTAAGGCATCTAGGATGTCACCAGTAGGCGTCTTTACAGTGGATAAATGATTGATGTAGCCATCGGGGAAATCTCGCAGGATTTGTTTTTTTTGCTCGATGGTGAGTTTGTCGTAACTAATAATGGATCTTCGTTTGGACATATAAAGGGTTATTCAACGGGGCAAATTTAATTTTTTTGAATAATCGAAAACATTTTTAAAAATATTTTTTTCATCGCTTCAATTATTTCAGAGGCATAATGGCAATTCATGTACCTTTGTTTTATGGCCAAAGCAAAAACTGCTTTTTTTTGTCAATCGTGCGGTTATGAGTCTCCTAAATGGGTAGGTAAATGTCCTTCCTGCGGCGAATGGAACAGCATGGTGGAAGAAACCGTGGTTAAATCCGCATCGAAAGGTCAACCGTTTTCAAGGCAGCGAACCGAGAACGTGCCGGTGTTGTTGAAGGACATTCAGGAAACAGGAACTTCCCGAATTCAACTTATGGACAGCGAATTAAACCGCGTTTTAGGTGGCGGTTTGGTTCTAGGAGAAATCATTTTAATTGGAGGAGACCCAGGAATCGGAAAGTCCACCTTGCTGTTGCAGATGGCTGTCAAAGAGCAATTGCGTGTTCTGTATGTTTCCGGAGAGGAAAGCGAACAACAAATAAAAATGCGTGCGGAGCGCTTGGGTATCAGTAACCCGCATTGCCATTTATTGATCGAAACGGATGTTACTCAAATCATCCAGCATTCCACCAAATTATCCCCAGATTTACTGATCGTAGATTCGATTCAAACCTTGTTTTACCCCGAAATAGAAAGCGCTCCGGGCAGCGTAAGTCAAGTGCGTGAGTGCACCGCGCTGTTGTTGCGTTACGCCAAGGAGTCCAATGTCCCCGTTTTTCTGATTGGGCATATTACCAAAGAAGGCAGCATTGCCGGGCCTAAAGTGTTGGAGCACATGGTGGACGCGGTCCTTCAGTTCGAAGGGGATAGGAACCATTTTTACCGTTTGTTGAGGACGGTGAAAAATCGATTTGGTTCCACAAACGAACTGGGAATTTACGAAATGCAAGGAACGGGATTGCGCATGGTTGAGAATCCTTCGGAGATTTTAATTACCAATACGGATGGAACTTTGAGCGGTTCGTGCATTGCTACAACGCTGGAAGGGTTAAGGCCTTTGCAGGTAGAGGTTCAAGCCTTGGTAAGCACCGCTGCCTATGGCACACCACAACGTTCTTCGAACGGATTTGACCCCAAGCGTTTGAACATGCTTTTAGCCGTTTTAGAAAAGCGTTGCGCTTTTCGGTTGGCAATGAAAGACGTTTTTTTGAACATTGCGGGAGGAATCAAGGTAGACGACCCCGCGGTCGACTTAGCGGTAATTATGGCGGTTCTATCTTCCAATGCGGATATCCCGGTAAACCGTGCCTTTACGTTTGCCGCAGAGGTTGGCTTGTCCGGAGAAATTCGCCCGATCAACCGCATTGAAACCAGGATTACGGAGGCTCAAAAATTGGGATATACCCACATTTTTATCTCGGAATACAACAAAGGCCTAAAACCCGAAACCTATGATATTCAGTTAATCGCATGTAAAAAATTGGAGGAAGTGGTCAAAAGGGTTTTTGGGTGAATTTAACATTATAGTCGATGCCAAAATTGTACATAGTACCCACGCCGATTGGAAACTTGGAAGACATTACCCTTCGAGCTTTACGAGTTCTGAAAGAAAGCGACCTCATTTATGCAGAAGATACCCGCGTAACCCGAGTTCTTTTGAAGCATTTTGATATTCCTAAGAAACTGCTTTCGTTTCACACCAACAACGAGCATGCGCAATTGCAAGAAGCCCTCCGTCAAATTGAAGCGCATGAGCAAGTTGCCCTGGTCTCCGATGCAGGAACCCCAGGCATTTCCGATCCGGGATTTTTATTGGTGCGGGCTTGCATAGAGCAGGGCATAGAAGTAGAGTGTTTGCCGGGTCCTACCGCTTTCGTTCCCGCTTTAGTGGCCTCAGGATTACCCGCCGACCGCTTCTTTTTTGAGGGTTTTTTGCCGCACAAAAAAGGACGTCAATCAAGGCTTGAGTATTTGGCCAACCTGGAACATACGGTGGTATTGTATGAATCTCCCTACCGCCTCGTAAAGACCTTACAACAGGTGGCTCAATTCATGGGAGGAGAGCGTCGAATCTCCGTTGCCAAAGAAATTTCAAAAATGTACGAAATGCATTTTAGAGGATCCGTTCAAGAGGCGTTGAACTATTTTACAAGCCATGCCGTGAAGGGAGAGTTTGTTCTCATCATAGGTAAGGAAGTTAATTCCCACGAACCGACCGATAATTCCTAAATTTGAACCATGTTTTTTAAAGAGGTAGTCGGGCAACAAGGGGTGGTTGCTGATTTATTAAAAGAAGTCAATTCGCAGAAGATTGCTCACGGTAAGTTATTCGTTGGTTCTCCGGGATTCGGCACCTTGGCGATGGCACTGGCTTACACTCGTTATATTTTATGCGACAACCCGGGTGAAAGCGATGCCTGCGGTAATTGCAGCTCCTGTGCTCAAATGTCCGACCTGCAACATCCCGACGTTCACTTTGTGTATCCGGTGGTTCAATCCATTGCCAGAACTTCGGAAGGTTTTCTGAACGAATGGCGCGAGCAAGTGAAACGAACGCCGTACTTTACCTTGTTTGACTGGACCAGGTGCATGGATGAAAAGGAACGCAATCCAATTATTGGGGTCGAAGAAAGCAGGGAAATCATCAAAAAAATTAACCTTAAGTCGTTTCAAGGAGGCTATAAAGTAGTAATGGTTTTTGGTGCGGAACAAATGAACCTGGAGTGTTCGAATAAACTGTTAAAGGCATTGGAGGAACCGCCTGCCAAAACTTTGTTCATCTTACTTTCTGAAAATCAGCAGGAAATCCTGCCTACCATACAATCGAGAACACAAACTTGGATTTTTACCAAAATACAACCCGTGGAAATTGCGGATTTTCTCGAGAAAAAAGGAGCAGACAGGCACACCGCCGACGGATTATCGGCTTTTTCTGATGGGGATTTAGCAAGCGCTCTGAACCTGCTCGTAAACGGCGAATTTACCGAAACCTATCGGGATCTTTTCATTCAGTTAATGCGCTGTTGTTTCAAAAAAGACGTTAATGCCATGTTGTCCTGGGCAGATGACATTTCTACCTTGACTAAAGAACGTCAAAAGCTGTTTGTGCTGTACGCCTTGCACATGCTTCGTCAATGCAATGTTTTAAATTACCTTGGTCAAGAACACGTGCGCTTAACGAAAGAGGAACTGGCTTTTTCGGAAAAATTCGCGCCTTACATTACCGGTAACAACCTACGGCAGTTTATAGCTACGATGGACAATGCTTATTACGGCCTAGAACGTAACGCCAGTGCAAAAATGCTTTTTACCGAAATGAGTTTTCAGGTGATGCGGTATATTCATCGGTCTTAATTCACTATTTTTACAAAAAAAAGATCAATGGGTTGTGCATCATGTGGAACAGGGGGAGGTTCGCCTCGCGGGTGTAAGAATAACGGATTGTGCAGCAGCGGCGAATGCGATAAATTGGAAGTAAGGGACTGGTTAGCGAACTTGTCGTTACCTGAAAATCAAAAAGCCTACGAAATTGTTGAAGTGCGTTTTAAAAACGCTCGAAAGGCCTTCTACCGTAACACCCATAATTTCAGTTTACAAACGGGAGATTTGGTGGTGGTTGAGGCAACCTCAGGTTACGATATTGGAATCGTTTCTGTTACGGGAGAATTGGCAAGGATTCAGGTCCGAAGAAAAGCGCCTGCCTTCAAACACGCGGAAGCACGGAAGATTTTGCGCATCGCTAATCAAGAAGAAATCAATAAGTGGATCGAAGGAAGGTCCTTGGAAAAAGAGCTGATGTTCAAATCCAGAACCTTGGCCGTGAACTTAAAATTGGAAATGAAGATTTCCGATGTCGAATATCAAGCGGATTTATCCCGAGCTACCTTCTATTACACCGCCGAGGGTCGGGTTGATTTTCGCCAGTTGATCCGAGACATGGCCGATGAGTTCAAAGTGCGCGTTGAAATGCGGCAAATTGGTTCGCGTCAAGAGGCTTCGCGGTTGGGGGGTATTGGTGTCTGCGGTCGCGAATTATGTTGCTCAACGTGGTTAACAGATTTCCGTTCGGTATCCACGAGCGCCGCCCGATACCAACAATTGGCCTTGAATACTCAAAAACTTGCCGGGCAATGCGGTAAATTAAAATGCTGTTTGAACTACGAATTGGACATGTATACCGAATCGCTGAAGTCGTTTCCCAAAACGGAAGTCAAACTCAAGACCGAGAAAGGCGAGGCCTACCACATAAAAACCGATGTTTTCAAGCGCATGATGTGGTATGCTTTTCCAGGAGAAAGTGCTTGGATTATTTTAACCCCAGAACAAGTAAAGGAGGTTCAAGAAAAGAACCGTAAAGGGATTTTCCCAAAAGATTTGAAGGTTTACCACGTGGAGGAAGAAAAACCAGTGGAAATTGGCTTCGATAATGTGGTGGGCCAAGACAGCATTGCAAGGTTTGCCAATACGAACAAAAATCGAAAGAAAAAGAAAAAGAAACCCAAAAGTACATCGCAAGCTCCCAAAAATGAAGAGGCTTAAATCGATCGTAATGTTGGCGCTTATCTCATTTGGGATATTGACCGCTTGTTCTTCAAATGCTTTGCATTCTGAATCGATTTCCATTGCCGGTCAGGCATGGAAACAAGGAGTCAAGAAGGAATTTAACATTCCTGTGAAGGATACGTCACTGCTTTACGACGTAGTGCTTACCGTAAGAACCACTTCCGAATATCCGTACTGTAACCTATGGATGTATTTGACGGTGGACGGCCCTTTAGGAAAATCAAAGCGTTTTCCGTTGGAAATTACAACTGCTGACTCAAAAGGTCAGTGGATGGGTGAAAAAAGCGGTTCTACCGTCGCTTTTTCGAAAGTAATTACCCACGATCGGTTCCCGAAGAAAGGGGTCTACCGTTTCAGTTTCGAGCAAGCCTCAACCGACAAAGTACTGCCGGAAGTAATGGATTTAACGTTGGAGTTATTTGCGAAGGAGAAATAACCATGGATTATCCAATTATACCGTTGGACCAACTCAAGGAACTTGAAAAAGAATTGGTCGCTTTTTTAATTGTTCACGGGATTGATGGAGACCTTTGGAAGTCCATTAATGAGGAAAATCCGGAGAAAGCGATGCAGTTAGTGCAACTCTTTTCAAATACGGTGTGGGAGAAAATTGCCGATCAAACAACAGCAATGAAGCGCATGAGTGCAAACGAAACAACGTTTATTCGGATTGGAACCGAGGAGGGTTTTTTGCTGAACGTTCAAAACAACGATGGAAAGTTAACGGTGCACACAGGAAAAAAGAGCGTGGATGGAAACCGGCGTGAGCAAGTCATTGAATTATTAACCCAGGGATTTGAACGCATTTCATCGGAGGAATTTTCCGAGGCCCTTAAGAACTTTCTCCCAGAGAAATCTGTTAAAACTTAAATTATACCCTTATGAAACACCTGTTTACCGGCATGTATTTAGCCTCGATGTGGGCCTTTTCTGCTCAAGTTAATGCTCCAAAAGCAAGCCCCTCAAGTCGTTTAGAACAGCGCGTTGGTTTAACCGATATTACCATCAGTTATTCCAGGCCCTCTGTTAACCGACGCGTGATTTTTGGGGATTTGGTGCCCTATAACGAATATTGGCGTTTGGGTGCGAACGAAAGCACGAAATTAACATGTTCTGACGCCTTGATTTTCGGTAAAGACACCCTGAAAGCGGGAACCTATGCCGTCTATGCAAAACCCTCCCTCACGGAATGGCAAGTGGCATTTTATACCGAATATGGTAGTTGGGGTTTGCCTCAAAAATGGGACGACAACAAGGTGGCCTTGACGGTGAAGGCGCCAGTAATCCAGCGCGAAGAAAAGGTCGAAAACTTAACCATCGACATCAACAACATGGATAATGACGGTGGAGAGGTTGTTATTGCTTGGGATAAGGTAAAAATTCAAATGCCGTTCTCCGTAATCGTTAAGGAAAAGGTGATGGCTTCGATTAAAAAAGTAATGTCGGGTCCAACAGCGAACGATTATTATACGGCTGCTAAATACTATTTGGATGAGAAAATCGATGATAAACAAGCCTTGGAATGGGTTGACAAGGGGATAGCCATGCGACCGGAAGCGTATTGGATGCTTCGCACAAAGTCGTTGATTCAAGCGTCACTTTCCTTGTATTCAGAGGCGATTAAAACCGCAGAAGAATGCCTTAAACTTGCCGAAGCGGACGGTGATTCAGCCTATGTAAGTCAGTGCAAGAATTCTATTGCCGACTGGAAAAAGCGTAAATAATTGAGTTCGAGGGTAAAGGCTGTACTTTTACTCCACGGAATCGTTTTCCTGTGGGGGTTTACCGGAATTATTGGGAAGCTACTCCACCAAAATCCCTTGATTTTGGTTTGGTACCGCATGTTGATTGCATCCATTGGCCTTGCGGTTTATGTTGTTTGGAAGAAAGATGCTTGGATTGTGCCCAAAAAACAACGGATATGGGTTTTGCTTACCGGTGCAGTGGTCGCGCTGCATTGGATTACGTTTTATTATTCCATTCATTTATCCACAGCGTCCCTCGGAATATTGTGCCTTGCAACAACGACTTTTCATGTGGTTTGGTTGGAGCCGCTCTTGCTAAAACTCCCATTTAATCGAACAAAACTTGTCTTTAGCATAATCGTGGTTATTGGGGTGGCATTCATTGCCCGTGATTATAGAGGCGATGTGCTAACGGCGCTGTTTGTTGGACTAATCAGTGCTCTTTTAGCGGCAATCTTCTCCGTTTCAAATGCAAAATTGTCGCAATCCGTAACCCCGCCCGTATTGTCGCTACTCGAACTCATGACAGGATTTGTAGGAATCAGCACCGTGCTTATATTTCAAGGGGTTTCATGGTCGGAGTTTTCCATCGACTGGTATGCCTTTATGTGGTTGCTTTTTTTAGGATTGGTTTGCACCTCATTCGCATTCATGGCAGCAATTTACCTGGTTCAAAAATTAGGAGCCTACACGGTATCGCTCACCATTAACTTAGAACCCATTTACACCATGCTTTTAGCGGCAGCCGTACTAAAGGAGCATGAACTTTTGAGCAACGAATTTTACATCGGTGCTGCACTGATTATTTTGGTACTGCTAATCAATGGGTGGTTGAACCGTGGGAGTAAAGCAATTTCTGCTTAATTTTATCGGATGATGCACAGGATTTTTTCTTTTTTCATGGCGTCCGTTATCTTTTTGGTAACGGTGGGTATTCCTGTGTTTCATCACCGCTGTGCTTCCGAAAACACGTCCTACACCCGTTGGTTTTTCTTCAACGATTCCCATTGCGAGAACAAAGATGCTCCTCCCTGTTGCAAAAAGACGAAAAGCGATTGCTGTTCAGTTGATACGGAAATAATCGCATTAAAAACAGACCAAGTGATCGATCAACCATACCATGGTTTTCCTGTTTTTTCGAGGGACATAGCTTCTCCCCCTCGATGCATCGAGGGTTTTCGCTGCGTACAGGCATCGTTTCCGCGGACCATAGAACGCATTTACCCGCCTCCCAAGCTAGCGCACGGTAGAACATTACTTAATTTACTTCAAGTTTTCAGGATTTAGCGTTTTCAACAGTTCGTCCATTGTTGAATCGTTAAACTTTGAAAATTATGAAATACTTATGGTCTTTTTTATTCAGTTTGGGCCTTTCGTTAACCGGTTTTAGCCAAATCAAGGGATATATCCGAGGAGTTCGTTTAACGGACACCGTTGCCTTGAACGGCGTGAAGGTAAAATTGCTCCGGGCCCAGCGGGCAGTATTTTCCGACGCCAACGGTAAATTTGAGATTTTTCCCGGGAAATTTACCCCGGATACCCTGGTGGCCCTAATCTCGGGATATATACCCGATACGGTTATTATTAACCGCCAAGACCGTTTTTCTGCACTGTCATTGGTTTTGTTCAGCGATAAACTCAAACCAGAGGTTATTGTTCAACGCAAGTCCCAAAATGGAGTAGTGAAATTGAGCATCGTTCAATTGGAGCGAATTACTTCCCATGAATTGCGAAGAGCGGCTTGTTGCAATCTGTCTGAGTCGTTTGAAACCAATGCTTCGGTAGATGTTAACATTTCAGATGCCGTTTCCGGAGCGAAGAAAATTCAGTTGTTAGGTCTTGATGGCATTTATACCCAATTTCAACTCGAAAACGTTCCCTTTTTACGGGGTTTAGAGGCCCCTTTTGGGATGCAGTCGTTTTCAGGTATTTGGCTCGATGGAATTCAAATATCCAAAGGAACCGGGTCGGTGGTTAACGGCCATGAGTCGATGGCCGGTTTAATCAACTTAAGCCTGAAAAGCCCAATGGAATCGGATCGCTTGTTGCTGAATGCATATGGTAACCGATTTGGCCGCGCCGAGGCAAATGCGATACTAAGCCATAAGTTCAACGATCAATGGGGAACTTCCGTTTTACTCAACGGCTCCTTGAATAAAACCAACATTGATGAAAACCGGGACGGTTTTTTGGATTTACCCCTTTATCAGAACTTTTCTGCCATGAACCGCTGGCAATACAACGGTAAGAGAATGGAGGCGCAATTAGCCCTGTTCGGCTATTCCGATCATCGCTTTGCCGGTCAATCTCCTTTTTCTCCGCTTCTTTTCCCTTTCCACATGGAGTTGGCCAATCGGCACCTGGAGTTCACCGCAAAAACGGGTTTCTTTGGCAAGCGAGAAGGCGAATCCTTGGGAATAATTCAGCAACTCAAATTCCATAATGCACAAGGATATTTTGGTGGGAACGCCTTAGGAGGCCAGCGGCAGATTTTTGGCAATGAAAAACGCTATTTCATTTCCATCAATTACGATCGCTCAAGCAAGGACGGTATGCATCAAGTGAAGTCCGGGGCATCTGCAAATGCTCTGTCGTTAGATCAAAGGGCGGATTACCACATGCTCGATCGTTTCGAACTGACCTCCGGTTTTTTCTCGGAATACGCCCTTAAATTGAACCGATTATCTTGGCAAACGGGCTTACGGTGGGATTATCATTCCTTATTCGGTGCTGTTTTTATACCCAGAATGCACCTGAAATTTGCCCTTACTCCAAAAACGGATGTGCGTATTACTTCTGGGAGAGGTTGGAGGTCACCTAATTATTTAATCGAGAATAATGCGCTAATGGCGAGCAATAAGTATTGGGTTTTACCCGCTGAATTATTGCCAGAAATATCGTGGAATGTTGGTGGTTCTTTAGCGACAGAATTTCAATGTTTCCGTCGAAAGGTAACCCTCACTTCTGATATTTACTATACTTGGTTCGAACGCCAATTGGTCGTTGATCGGGATGTTTCGGAGGAATTTCTGGTTTTTAATTATTTGGAAAATCAATCAGCGTCCTTGGCCGTGCAAACCGAATTGGACGCCGCACTTTCAAAACAATGGAGCCTGCGAGCAGCGTATAAATATCTAAAGGTAACGGCATTATTCAACGGTACCCGTCAGCAGCAGACCATGGTTCCAACGCATCGGATTTTAACTACGATGTCCTGGGCATCGTTGAATAAACGCTGGCAGGCAGACTTAACCTGCAACCTGGTCGGCCCCATGCGCATGCCCATAGGGTACGCTTCAGAGGGAGGCTCGGACCACCATTCGCCTTGGTATCCTTTTGTTTTTGGCCAAATTGCCCACCAATTCAAACAAATAAAAGTATATTTAGGCGTGGAGAATTTACTGAACATAAAACAACCGAACCCAATCCTCTTCGCAAGCAACCCTCAAGATCCTGGTTTTGATGCAACGATGGTTTGGGGGCCAATTACCGGCGTTAACATTTACGGCGGATTAACGTTTATTTTAAAACAAAAAAAATCATGAAAACAATCATTAGTCTTTTATTTTTATGCTTAAGCAGCATGGCATTTAGTCAAAAAAGACCTTTGGATACGCTATACATTAAAACTTCTGCGCTTTGCCAGGATTGCAAGCAAAGGATTGAATCCACCCTAAATTACCAGAAGGGGGTCAAGTATGCCGAATTGGATTTGGAAACAAAAATCGCAACGGTAATCTTCAAGCGTAAAAAAAACAACGCTAGCGCCTTGCGTCAAGCCTTGTCAAAAGTGGGGTACGATGCTGATGAATTGAAGGCTGACCCCAATGCGGTATTGCTTTTACCGAAATGCTGCCAACCTGGCGGTCATTAAGTTATGAACGATTTCGGCTTTTAATTAACAATAAAGCATCCAATGCTGGACCTTTAGCTAAATTCGCATTGCCATGAGCGATGCCATTAAACACGAATGCGGAATAGCTTTTCTTCGCTTAAAAAAAGACCTGAGCTTTTACCTTGAAAAGTACGGAACCGCGTTTTATGGCTTGCACAAAATGCAATTGCTCATGGAAAAACAGCATAATCGCGGTCAAGACGGTGCAGGTTTAGCGAATATAAAACTGAATGTTGCTCCTGGTCAAAGGTACATTAGTCGGGCTCGATCGGTTAAACCCAATCCCATTCAAGACCTTTTCGAACAGGTATTTGAGCGCTTTCAGTCGATTGAGCGCAAGCGTCCCGAAAAACTGAAGGATGTTGAATTTTTAAAGCAAAACGCAGGCTTTACGGGGGAGGTTTTTCTGGGGCATTTGCGTTATGGCACCTTTGGACAAAACGCCATTGAAAATTGCCATCCTTTTTTGCGGCAAAACAACTGGATGACCAAGAATTTAGTGCTTGCGGGCAATTTCAATTTAACCAACGTTGACGAACTGTTTGAATCCTTGGTGGCCTTGGGACAACATCCGAAAGAGATGTCCGATACGGTCACGGTATTGGAACGAATTGGTCATTTTTTAGACGAAGAAAACGAACGGATTTACGCGGAATATAAGCAGCTTGGCTATGATAAATCGCAAATATCTCAACATATTCGCGAAAAAATGGATATTGCGAAGGTATTGGAAAGGGCTGCTAAAAAGTGGGATGGTGGGTATGTTATGGCCGGATTAATCGGTCATGGGGCAGCGTTCATTCTACGCGATCCTTCAGGAATTCGACCTGCCTTTTATTTTGAAAACGATGAGGTGGTAGTGGTGGCTTCCGAGAGACCGGTTATTCAAACCGCATTCAATGTTAAATTCGAAGAAGTACGTGAACTAACGCCCGGGAGTGCCTTAATAATTCAAGCCAATGGGCACGTTGAGGAAAAGGCCATATTAACGCAGAAAAAGTTAAGAAAATGCGTTTTTGAACGCATTTATTTCTCCAGAGGTTCGGATGGTGAAATTTACAAGGAGCGAAAAATGCTCGGTCAACTGGTGGCTCCGCAAATCGTTGAGGCCATAGGTGGTGATATCGAACGAAGCGTATTTTCCTACA
>JACCDP010573512.1_pt1 | contig 15056 bp, 23 predicted proteins | sample 7445841 | NCBI WGS metagenome assembly JACCDP01 (sample SAMN15323441, study PRJNA562643) | freshwater metagenome | isolation source: river surface water | place: USA:Blue River Watershed | collected 2017-08-17 | reverse complement strand
GGGCGAGGACCTCCGCAGGTTGTCCTACCAGCAGGCACTGCATCCCCGCGACGAGCCGGGCTTGGTTGCGTACAATCGCGACCACATCAGCCTTGTTGCCCCCGAGACGGAGCTGCGGACCATCAACGCCAACCCCGACCGTCCGAAGTACCTCGGCTGCCAGTGGAACCTCTACGACAAGAGCGGGGGTGGGTTCGTTGAAAAACCGACGCCTCTGCGGTCAAAGTTTCTGGGTGAATAAACAAGATGCCCGACACATATGATAAACTGACCGCTGCGCGTTATGAGATGGATTTGGCAGAGCGCGCGGTGAAAGCGGTGATCGCTGCACCGGGAGTTTCTCTCAGCTCCGAGCGTGCCAAGGCGGCGCGGAAGAAGCTCAAGGAAGCCAAGGCGGCATTCAAGGAGGCGAAGAAGGCGTTCGATGCAGAGATTGCCGAGGAGAACAAGAAGAATGCCGAATATCTGCAGCGCCTCGATGAGTCTCTTGGCAAGGCAAAAAAAGGCAAGAAGACGAAGAAGGCTCGCGGAGGTAGGTCGCGTTCGACTCGCCGCCGCGTCTAATTCCTTTCTCACCGAACTAACAAAATGAACACTCCTCCTAAGGGCGGCAACGAAGGCGGTAACGGCAACGGCATGGGTACCAGTAGTATGACCGGCGTCAAGCCGGGGGGTGGCATGGAGGGCGGTCGCAAGAAGACGGCGTGGATGGCGCACGTCAAGGCGACCATGCGCGCGCACAAGGGGCTCAAGCTGAAGCAGGTCCTCAAGCTCGCCAAGAAGACCTACAAGAAGTCCATGCGCGGCGGCGGCGCGGGTAATCCCATCACTCCCGACTTCCTTCAGTTGGGGGCTGGTCGTCGCCGCCGCAGCGGTCGTGGCACTCGTCGCTCCCGCCGCGGGGGCATGTATGAGTAAAACGAATCTCATCGTGCAAGAGACGTAAGCCGCACACGATGGATCCACCCAAGACTCGCAGCGAGTCCAAAAAGGACCCCAAAACCAAGGCGCAAGGCAAGACTGTCTACAGCGCCAAACACATCCGACAGCTTGAAGCGCTGAAGGAAAAGAAGAACAAGTAATCACTTCCGTCCGCCCAACAGACATTTCGATGTCACACGCCGTGTCAACGCAGGATTCCTGTCCTTCGTATACACGCCCTTCGCAACCCGCCGACACGTTTTTCCCTTGTAGCTCTTGCCCGTGCAGCCGCTCTTGTAGTACGCCAGATGCGACATATATCCGCGGTAGGACCGGATCGGCACTTTGACAGTCTCCGAGAGCTCCTTCATCAGTCCGTACATCCAATGCGTATACGACCGCTGGCTGGTCAATGCCGGTTCATGCGCCTTGAGGTAGCGCTGGACGACCTTGCGGAGCTCGGGGTAGGGATATGCCTTCGCCAGATGGTGGAGGAACTCTCGCTGCGTCGACATATCCTTGGGTTCAGGAGCCCCGGGGAAGTTATAGGACACCGCCATGAGGAAGTCGCGTCCCGGCACAGCATCGGGGGTCTTCATGCGGTCGTATTTTGCCTTGACCTCCTCGAACTCAGGATCGGGACCCGGGTTGATGACCTTCGGGTCGTCCGCACACTGGGTCCGGAGCTTATTGTTCACCATGTTGTGGATCTCGTAGAGCCACTTGCCGTAGGGCGCTTTGGGCGGATGCTTCCGGACGAACTCTGTCGTCGATGCACGGCAAAACTTGCAGGGAAGGACATCCTTCATATCATCCAGCACTTCTCGTGCCTCTTCGGGTGGGCTCTTGAACGCGATGAGGTGGAACAGCTGCCACCCCGACGGTCCCCAGAAACGCGTATCCATTGTCTTAGCCTCTAAAAAGAATCTCCATCCCTACAAACAAAATGCTCGATACCAAGGACATCATCATTCTGACGGCTGCGTTCTACCTCGGGGGTGTTGTGGGTCGTTTCTTCACGGCGCTGACCGATGGCATCATCGCGCCCCTCCTCGCGCCCCTGGGTGGCAAGGGTCTCGCCGAGTCCGTCGTGGTCGTCGGTGGCGTCACCCTCAAGACCGGTGAGCTCATCGCCTCCACCATCCAGCTCCTGATCTCGTTCGCCCTCGTGGTCTACATGATCGGCATCCTCCGCACCTACTACCTCTCCAAGATCGGTGCCGGACAACAGGGCGGTCGCTAAGAAAAAGTAAGAGTAGGTAAGTAAATGAGCACTTCATCTCAAGCACAGACACAGCCGGCTGCAGAATCCGGGTTTAGTGTTTTCAAACCGAGTACATGGAGTACTCTCCTTAGTTCCAAGCCTGCTACACCCCAAGCCCAGCAGAATGGCACTTCGAACGTTGCTGCAGCTGCCCTCCCGTCAAATGGAGGTCGTCGTCGCAAGCACAAGGGCACTCGCCGCCACAAGAAGGGCAAGTCTAAGCGGGCCCGAACCGGAAGGAAGTCCAGCCGCCTCTAGGCATCTTCCCGAACTGACCGATGAGCCGCTTCTGCAGCTCGGTCGCTGAGCCGCGGTTCGCCAGCTCGTTCTCACGCTTCCACGTCTGGAACGTCTGTGCGATTCCATTCCAGGACACAGGCTCCGGCACCATAGCATCCGGATCTCCTACAATCGTTCCCACATCATGCACATACTCACGGATGAACCGGGCGATCACGTCCGACTCCTCCTTGTATTCGTTGGTATACGCCATGACCTCCTGAGGAGGTGTCAGCTTGCGCCACCCGTTCCCCTCCTTGTAGAGGTGAATCAGATATGCCATGAAGCAGGTCGCCCACTCCTCGGACACTGCCTTCTTGACGATCGACTCATCTACCGGCAGCTCATGAGGAAGACGCGGTTCGGAGACGAACTTTATCGGGAAGTCGATGACGATCAGACGGCGCCAGGTGCCTCCGTCCGTCGTATTGACCTTGGGCTTCTCGTTACACGCCAAGTGGAAGCGTGCCTGGATATCGAAGTCAATCATCTGCTTCGAGCCCGCGTAGAGGTCACGAGCCGTGATCTTTTCGCACGACGCCAACTCCTTCATGAGACCAGTGTTCAGAGGCACCTGCTCATCGGGCTCCTGCATCGTCACGAAGCGACGACCCTTCATGCGGACCAACTCAGGAGCAGCCGCTGCCGACTTGTTGCGCTGCTGGGTCAACAGCGAGATCGGAGCCTTGCAGCAGTAGTCACCGAACGCCGTCGCCATCAGGTTCGTGAGCATGGACTTGCCATTGGATCCAGATCCGGTCAGGATGTGGAACTTCTGCGCCTCATTCCCTCCGTTGAGGCAGGTGCTGAGGTGACGCAGGAAGTATCTCCGCACGTTCTCGTTGGGGAGGATAGACCGGAGGAACTTGTCGAGCTCTGCCCAGCAGGCATAGGTCGAGTGGTGCTTCTCGGGATCGTATGTAATCTTGGTCGAGAAGCTGATGTAGTCCTCGGGCTTTCCATCACGGAACTCCATCGTCGAGGTATCGAACACGCCGTTCTCGAAGGCGATCAGGTTCTTGTTCTCGTCGAGCATCAGGGCAAGCTTCTCATCGAGGAACAGCTCGCGGCACTCCTTCATCACTGCATCCTTGAAGCCCGTGCGCTTGAGCTTGAGGCGGATCTCCGAGAACGCCTTCTTCTGCTCCTCTGCCTTGCAGCCGTCGCACGTCGGGTCGCGATCCTTGGCAGTGTGCTCGCAGCCAATGTTGCGGATCTTCACCATCTCTGCGGCTTCCTTGTCGAAGTACATGTTCGCGATTTCCTTCGAGAGGCGAACCTGGAGCGAGACACCGCGATCCGTCTCTGCCCAGATGTGGTCCTTGTAGCGATACCAGATGTTCTGCCCGAACTTGGCACACTTGAACTCGTCACGATACTTGGCATGGATGACGCACGCCACGTCATTCTCCGTGCCTGTCTCGGCAGACCTGCGCATCAGAGCGTCGATGTTCTCGTCCTCCACCTTCTTGTAGCCCTCGAGGTTGTCCTCGCGGGACCAGTGGCGGAGAGACCCGAGACCGAGCTTGGCGCCATCAATGCGGAAGCCGAAGGAGTTCCACTTGCTCTCCGCCTCGGGGAACTTGTAGCCTTCCCCCTTCGCACTGAACTCGTGCCAGATGTCGTTCAGGTCGGGGTGGAGATTCTTCAGGCACTGACCCACGGCAACCCACTCGGCGTAATTCGTATACCGGAAGGGTGCCAGGTTCTTCACGTGTCCCTCGTAGTAGTCGCGCAGATCCTGCGTGAGAGGCGGGATGATGATACGACCGGGAGAGGAGCCACGAGATCCCTGTGATCCCTCACGCTGAGCCGGACGACCCCGAGGAGCCGATAGCGCACGCTGGACACCAGTCTGGATCTCTCGCTCGGGAGCCTGGTGGACATTTGCCTTTCCGAAGTCGGTGATGGGCGTCTCCTCGGACGGCGCAGATCGCACGGACATCTTGCGGATAAGGTCAATCGTGAACTTCGGAACCGCCGTGTTGACGCCAATCTCTCCGGACTCTGCCTCCCAGTCGAGGATATACTTGATCTTGTAGGGCATGCCATCCGGCTTCTTGGAGCCAAGCAGCGGCCAGTTGCCCGTGTGGCTGAGCGGGGACTTGTCATAGATATCGTCCCAGCCCTTGTTGCAGCCGAGGCTCGGGAAGAACTCATCCATACGCTTCAGGAGCGTGCGACGAAGAGCTTGCTCGACACCGGCACGGCACTTGAGCGCAGGAACCTGGATATGGATGCCCGAGCTAGAGACCTTCTTGATCGGATCGTAGGTCGGATAGTCCTTCTCGAGAACGAAGATCTCGACATATTCGGGCACCTCAAGATACTTCTTGACCTCCGCCATATACGCCTCCGTGAACTTCGTGACCTGCTCGCGGGTGTGCTTGTGCTCATCGACACGACCGTCATACTTGAAGTCGAGATCGACGCGCAGCTGACCTACGGGAGTCTGCTTCTCGGTCAGGTAGCGAGGCACGGTATTCTCAATGTCCTGGAAGTAGAGCTTGTAGAACATTGGCATGTCATCTTCATCGATGAACCACTTGTGCTTGTTCTCAAAGGACCAGAGAGTGAAGGGTTTGTCTTTCTCGAAGACCTTGCGACCATCACGGTCACGTTCAGATTTGCCATCCTTGTCTCCATCGAGGAACCTATCGAGGGGAGTGAGCGGCATGATACTACCCCCGACAACTTTCCAGCCAGCCGTCCGTTTTGAACGCATGAAATATACGCTTAAAACGGAAGCTCTCGTAACAGAACAAGAGACCGTAATGAAGTTCTGCGCACAGTGCAACAACTTCCTCTACTCCATCGAGGAGCGTGATAAGAAGGCTTACCTAAAGTGCCGGTCCTGTCCCTACGAGGAGGAAGTCACCAAGGCGAACCCCATCGTCTATGAGCATGACCTCCACCAGGACACCTCCGTGCAGTATTCGATCAATCCTTACCTGAAGCATGACCCAACCCTGCCTCGGTTCGCCAATATGATTTGCCCGAATAAGAGCTGCCCGACTCACGGCAAGGACAGCAACATCGTGGGCATCAAGCTCGACGCGGTGAATGTAGCATGGCTCTATCAGTGCGCCGTCTGCGACACGACGTGGAAGCAGCTGGCTAGGGGGTGAGTTGCGAACCTAGGTAGGTGAGCAGATTAGAAGCGCTTCTGACCACTGGAGAGCATCCGTCCCTGGATCCAGCCGGCGTTCTGGGGGAGGCGAGTATAGGTGTTCTGCGAGCCCTTGAAGCCCGTGGGGAGACCACCCGGACGAGTGGTTGCAGAGGAGCTCATGGCACCCGAGGTCCCGGCAAAGGACAGGGTCGCTTTTGCATCCGGGGTCGAGCGCGTCTGGACGACAGGGCGAGCGATGACACGAGCCAAGGTGGGGTTGAGCACGGCGAGAGTCGGCGTCACGACCTCTGCAGCCTGTGTCGCAAAGATATTTGCATTGATCACCGACTGGGACAGCGCTGCATTGGTCCGAGTCTGGATGTCCGGGCGAATCGGCGTTGCAGCCGCCGCCTTGAACTTGAGAAACTGCGTATAGTCGGAGGCTGAGAGAGTCGGCATTGTTCTACTTCACGAAAAACCTTCCGTTGTAGAACTGCGGCGACTTCCACGGAGGAATGGCGAGAACAGACTGAGAAAAGACGATGGACTGACCCTCCTGGGTCGACCGAAGCGTTGCCGAAAGGTACCCCTGCTTGAGAGGAGCATCAAACGTGCGGGACTTCTTTTCAGGAGCGTTCGGAACAGTGGCGTTCACGCGAGCAAAGGTAGTCACCATCGATGCGTCGGGCGTGCGAGGCATTTGGTTAAAACGGAAGAAACATTCCAAAGGAAAGACTAAGTATGGAGCATCCCGAGGTCAAGCCAGTCTTTCGTGCTGAGGTCGTGGAGGCAGTGAAGCAGCCTCGTGTCACTCGCGAGTTCTACACCAAGTATGAATATACCGCGCTCCTTGCGACACGGGCGCAGCAGCTCGCAGAGGGTGCCAAGCCATTGGTGTCCCTCGACGGACTGAAGCCCTCGGATCCCATGTTCATCTGGAGTGTGGCAAAGCGGGAGATTGAGCAGCGCAAGCTCCCCTTCCTGATCCGTCGTCAGCTCCCTACAGGGGAGTCCGAATACTGGTCGACCCAGGAGCTCGAGATGATGTGGTAAAACGAATCTATGAGCCCCAAGGTATGAGAACGGTGTTAGCATGGAACAGTATATTCAGCTCCTAGCGATGATCAAGGCGTACACCCCTTCGCCGATCGACCTTCTTCGGTACCTGCGTCGAGAGCGTGACTGGAATGGTGACGAATACTGCACAGACGAGGATAACATATGGATATGGAACTATCAAGAAGACACCTTCTGGGGCACCTATCACAGCGAGGTTCCCCGCGACCAAGAGGGCTTCATTCTGGTCGACGAGGCGTTCGAGTGGACGAAGTGCGAAATGGACGGCTTCTATGCACAAGGTGAACTCGCTCCCTTTGTACGCACGATGATGCGCACAGAGGCGTTTAAGCAAGAGCTCCTGAGTCACTTCAAATGAGCCTCTATCTCTGGATCCCCAATGAGCAGCTGCGCCAGGCGATGCGCGAGCACGTGGCAAACCGGCGTCCCACGGACAGCGGCGTGGACCTGCTGTGTCCCTACCATCTTTTTGCCAATCTGCCCCAGAACTACCTTGGACGTGAGATCCGCACGGGCGTGATTGCTGCCGCCACCAGTTCGACCTATGAACCGGTGCCCTATCTCCTCCTGGCGCGCTCGAGTACGTCTCTGACTCCGCTTCGGATGTCCAACCAGATAGGTCTTGCAGACGCAGGCTATCGGGGCGAGCTGATTGCTCGCGTGGACTACTTTGGAAAGGACCTAGAGTATGAGATCCCCTTTGGACGCCGTCTCTTCCAGATCGTGCAGCACAACTGGCTGCCGTTTACGCATGTGATCATCGTCGATCGCCCCGAGGACCTCCCTCCGGCTCCGGACAACCGTGCGAGCGGCGGCTTTGGCTCTACCGGAGCGTAATTGCCACGAGGATCGCGGTCAAGATTAAGAAAATCCCATCATTCCACCCATGCTCCTTCGTCACAACCAACTTGATTCCCAACATGTCCTGGAGACCTCCGAGACCTGTTGCGAGAAACGCCGCGACGACGAGGAAGATCAGCAACCACTTTTTCAACGGACTCATTGCTTAGACACCACACATATTCGCGAGGGTCTCCTGACTGGGCGGGTAGAGCAGGAGAGGAGGACCGGGGTTGGGAGGGTTGAGCATGGTCGGCGGGTCGTGCGTGATCAGCCCCATCGCCATGGAGATATCGAGGCTGTTCTGAGGAAGGAAGCGAGCCACATCACGCTGGCGGTCGCGTGTGACACGAGATTCCATGCTGGTGTCCTGCGAGGAGACGAGGTAGAGGAAGCCGAGGACAAGGAGGACGACAAGAAGGGCAAGAACAAGCTGCTGACGTTTCATTGTGTATTTCCCAGAAAAACGGAAGCTGACGACTGAATAACAGAGAAGGCATACGATGGACTTCCCGATTCCCATTCGCTGTTACACCTGCAACTTGCCCCTTGCAGGCAAATGGAAGACATACCTCAACCTTGTGCGTGAGAAGCGCGTTGAAGATGGACGCCCGGACAAGGATGATCTGGTTTATCTGACGTCAGCGACCAAGGTTACCGCCGAGGGACGTGCGATGACCGAGCTCGGGTTGACGAGGGAGTGCTGTCGGCGTCACTTTCTGACCCATGCGGGTATCTAAGACATCGCTCACAGAACAAGTCCCGACGTGAATAGACATATTCCTGGCACCTCTCGGTGGTGCAATGAAAGACATGTGGAATGCGAATCCGGAGTCGGGGACGCTGCGGTTCCATGTGTTTTTACTTGGCTGTAGAGTAAATGTCTTCGTATAGCGAATACCTGGGACGTCTGAAGCAGCGCTTACCCAAGGTGCAAGACACTCGCCCGCATCGGGATGCAGGGCACCAGACCGAGATCGTCAAGCGTCTTGCAGCCTCCGGAGTTCAGGAGAGCAAGACACCTGCGTCTGCCGGTGTTCTGGTTCTGGATGGACCCTCCACACAGGTGCGATCCTTTTATGCGAAGGCGCACAGCGTTCAGGACACTGCCATCTACAACGAATATACGGCTGGGCAGGCGGTGGCACAGAGCGAGCTTCCTCGCAATGCCAAGGCGTCTCAGATCACGCCTGTCTGCTATTCCTCGACCGTTGTGCCCGAATATAACGATCGTCTGGTTAGGGACACCCAACTTGCCGCGGTGCAGGCAGCAAAGAACCAGTTCCAGCGTGGGTGGAACACCGCGTCCTGCTGCCTGGTGTGTGGCAAGCCTCCTGTCTTTGATGGTGGGTGTGAGTGCCGCCTGACTGTGGCACAGCAGGTGGGTCTGCCGACCTCTGTGTCTCGTCCTCAGGTCCCGTCGTAAAATGGATTTGGGTGAGTCCTTCTAACCGACCCGTGTCACCATGGAATCTCTTCTTCACAGCATTCTCTTGCGGGGTCCCACTCCGGGATACACCCTCTTCGACGAGTTCATCACCGAGTGCCAGAAATGGTACGAGCAACCCGCGCACACCTTCACGGAAATGCGCACACGCGACAACAAGAAGATCCGCGGCGATGTGTTTGAGGAGTTCTGCGTCCTCTACCTTCGCCATGTGCGCGGATATACACAGGTATGGCGCCTTGCGGACGTCCCCGAGGACATCCTCACGACGCTTGGGCTGAAGCGCCCGGATATGGGCATCGACATCATCGCCGAACGCGGCGGCAAGTATACAGCCGTTCAGTGCAAGTATAAGAAGCACACGGGCTACAAGAGCAAGACCATTGTGACGTGGAAGCAGCTGTCCACCTTCTACGCGCTCGTCCTGCGCACGGGTCCGTGGGACAAGTACGTGGTGATGACCAATTGCGATTACGTGCGCCACATGGGCAAGAAGACAGAGAAGGACCTCTCCATCTGCTTGCGGCGGTTTCGCCAGATGACCAAGGAGCAGTGGACATCGATGTGTGGACTCGAGGGACACAAGGTCTCGGAGACCAAGTCCAAGGTTCTGAGTCCCGAGGATCTTCGTGCCGCCCGCCTTGCGCGATTTACAGTCGCCCTACCTCCTTCGTCTAATGTTGACGGTGTATCTCTCCCGAGTGCCGCGTCCGCCGCAGGCGCTGGACCTGTCGCTGACGCCCCTCGCTGAACTCGCAGAGTCAGCCCTTGCGTTTCATGCACATCAGACCTCGGGATCGATCTGGTTCGGATATCTCGAAGGCTGGATGCTTACCCCTCAACAAGAGGCGCTCCTACGACCGGTCTTGCGGAAGTTTGAGTGCAGTCTTGTGAGTGCTTTTCCATTGTCCTTCAGTCATGCTTGGCAAAACGAAATCAATACCATTTACACGGCAGACCCCAATGGACCCTCCAATTCTCACGACAATGGTCGTCCTCTACACGATGGGGGTCAAACTGGACACGGACATCCTGGTGCAGGATCTTCCTCTGACCAACGGACTGATCAAGATCGAAAAGCAAGGCGTGCTACGAAGGGGCGAGTCAAAGCGTGATCGCATTCGACACCGGACGCCGGCTGCACCCACGGTTCGCCGATCTACCGGCTTTGGGCACAACAGCATCACTCTGGTCTTGCTATCCTCGGGCACGTCAAGGACGAAGCTCGAGAAGGAGATCACTGTCAAGATCTTCCAGAACGGCGTGTTCCACATCACGGGAGTCCTGGATGAGGAATACGATCGCGATGTCATTGCTCGATTGCAGGCGCAGATCACCGAGCACTGCCCCACGGCTGTCCTCTCGGGGGACTGGACACCGGAGTCTCGTCGTGTGGTTCTCATGAACTACAAGACCAAACTCGTGGGTGTCTCGAACCTCTCGCGCGAGACGCTCTACGCAACTGTGCGGCAGAAGGGCTTCAAGACCAACTATGAACCCGCCGTCTACCCGGCAGTGAAGATCTACTTCCCGGACACCAAGTGGATTGCCAAGGTCTTCCGCACAGGGAACATCATCTTGACCGGGATGACGACAGCGGACGAATGCGAACGACTCATGAATGCCCTGCGGGAAGTTCTCGTTTAAACCATCGTGCCTACCAACAAGAAATGCAACAGCCTCGTGAATTGACCCCCGAAGAGATCGCAGAAGGAAACCGTGGTATCAACGATCGCCAGCTGACGGCGACCGAGGTTCAGGCTCTTGTGCGCAAGATGGATGCAAGCAAGAAGAAGTGGAAATACCTCAAGCAGCAGGGCAAGAAGGTGGAGTACGAGCAGGCTGTCAAGAAGGAGAACGAGATGCTCTACTTCAACTACCCCAGTCTTTTTGATATGCACATCAACGACAGGCTGGACTCGACGTTCTTCGAGATGCTCCAACTCAAACGGAAAATTGAACGGGGAGAGATCAGTGCGGAGGAAGCGAGCCGCATCGTTGGGCAGCAGCTCTTCAACCGCTATGTCCCCCATGCAATCGATAGCAATGCGGCTCCTCCGGCTCCTCGCATGAGCTACGAGGATTTCTACAAGCAGTCTCAGGAGTAGACGACCTTGCGAAGCCCATACTCGCGCTTGCACTTGTCGAGGAAGAGCTGACAGCTCGGACAGGGCTTGGAGGGGAGGATGTTCCCCTGAGGTCCGACTCGCCAGACGATGAGCACGCAACCCGCGAGCTTTGACGTGTCTCCCAACCGTTTGACCACTGCCCGCTCGGCATGGATGGTCATGTCGCTGTAGCCACAGCCACGTGAGCGTGATCCAACCGAGTTTCGGGCGAATGCCAGTACCTTATTCCGCCGAAGGATCTGGGCATAGTGGAGGCTGGTTCGGTGCGGGTTCAGCCCGCATACAGGAGGGTCCACTCCCGGGCAGTCCGGTTGAACTCCTCCCGATTGCTCTCGTAGATCCGGGCAATCTCGGGCACTAGCGGATCCTTTGGATTTGCGTCCGCGAGCAGGCTTGAGATGGACAGAAGCACCTTCGCAATTCCCAGGGCTGGACTCCATTGATCCTTGAGAATGTCGAGACAAATGCCGCCCTGGGCGTTGATATTTGGATGGTAGATCTTGGTTGTAAATGCGACCTTGGGAGGCTTGAAGGGGTAGTCCGTGGGGAATTGGATGAAGAGATTGAAGACGCCCCCTGCGTAGGGTGTGTCGTCAGGTCCTAGAAGAGTTGCGGTCCACTTGTAGATATCCTGATCGTTCTGGGGACCAGCGGAGCAACCTGCGGGAGGATCCTGCTCGAGTTCCTTGAGTTCCTTGACAATACGCTTGGCAGACATGTTACTGGAACGGGGGTAGATCCGTGAAGGTCCGTTTTCTATGGCTTGTGGAGGACGAACCGGTAGATTGTGCGCATGGACCCATGAATGTCTGGGTGCTGCATCGACTCGATCTCACCGCGGAACTGGCGCTCTCCGTGCCAGACCCAGGTCTTCGTCTTCCCATTTACCTTCACCTCGTAGAGGAAGATTCGTCTATTTGGCTGCTGTAGAACGCGGTTGACCTTCTTCTGTAGGTCCTGGTTGCCGACAAGACCCTGTGCGGTATATTTGTCTTCGGTGTCTGCGTAATACGGCACTGGAACAGACCGGAGAAGGGTCATTCCATTGGTGTAGTTACGGATTCCCTGTCCAGAGAAAGGCTTGAGTCCGCCCATCTGGGCAGCCGCATGCATCGCAAGGTCGTTCCAAGTCGTAAACTCCATCTCGAATACCTTCTGGGTACCGAACCCTCCTATTTTCCGTTTTCTAGCCTCTGTTCATCATCTTGAGCGCTGCTACGGTCGTGATATATTTCGCCTCCGCCTCCTTCTGCGAGAGACCCCGGAGGCTGTTCCATGCATCCCACTTGGCTTTTCCCGTCAGGTCGAACATGCCCGGGCGCTCGGTGTTGCAGTCCCCAACGGTTGCCTGCTTGTAATATTTGTAGAGGGTCAGGAGGTCCTCGTTGCTCAGATTGCTGAGCGTCCTTGCCTCTTGTGCAGCCTCCTTGAACCCTCCGCCACGCAGACGAAGCACCAGGTGAAGGGTGGACTCCTTCTGGATGTTGTAGTCGGAGAGGGTGCGATTGTCCTCGAGCTGTTTCCCGGCAAAAATGAGGCGTTGCTGATCCGGAGGGATTCCCTCCTTGTCCTGGATCTTTGCCTTGATGTTCTCAATGGTATCGGACGGTTCCACATCAAGCGTAATTGTTTTTCCAGTCAATGTCTTCACGAAGATTTGCATTTGTGAGTCTGAGAGACTTATTCTTTAAGCTCCGCTCGGAGCGCCTCGAGGAGGCTACCGAGCTTGTTCTTGCCCGGCCAACGCTCGGGGTCCTTTGCCTTGGACGTGTCCGCAGAGGTGCCGATTCCCCAGTATTTGCCACGCGGGTCCGCCTCCGCGATCCGGCGTGTGCCCGTCTCGCGCAGCTTCTTGAGGAGATCCGGGTGCTGCATGAACTTCGCCTTGAGCGCAGCTGCCATGACACTGTCGCGCTTCTCTGCCCACTCTTCCTCCTTGAACCCGGTGACCTTCTTGCCCAGCGACTTGACCGTCTTGGGACTGGATGTCTTGAGGATCTTCCCCTGTGCTGCGGCATCCCCGAACATACGCGCCTTGCTCCACTGGAAGTAGTGCTCCACCGTCGGGAAGGTCGTGCCCTCAATCTGGAAGGGAGCCTCGTGCATATTGCTGAACTCCTTATACTCGTTGAGTGCCGGGTTGCCGCTGAAGAAGAAGACCGGCTCCTGACCAGGCTCGACTTCTTTGGGCACCTTTGCCTTGAGCGTGCGCTTCTTGGGCTTCTCCGCGGCAGCCTCTTCCTTGGGAGCCTCCGCCACCGGCACCTCCACAGCCTGTTCCTCCTCCTTCGGAGCCTCCTGTGGCACCACCTTGGGCGCCTCCTCCTCCTTCTTGGGGGCAGGTGCCACACGCTTGAACACGAAGCTGCGGTGCAGGAACGAGAACTCCTGCAGATCTCCCGTGAGCACCGTCTGCGTCTGCGATCCGTAGTGGTCCTTGAAGGGCGTGCTGCTCACCAGCTCGAACCCGTTCTCCTTCAGGATCTCTGTGACCTTTCCGAACGGCACCAGGTACTCCTTCTCGGGCTTCTCGAAGGACTCCAGCTTGACGGTGATCGCCTTGCCGAAGTCCTCCGTCCAGGACTCGCCATCCGCATACTCCTTGGTGATCTCGCCGAACACCTGACCGGGAGCCCGGAACATGTAGCCGGTCTTGCCCAGGAGGAGGCTGTAGACTGCCTGACCGTCCATGCACGTCCCGAAGAACATACCCTTGCCCATGCGGGTGAGGTTGCCCACGAAGGTGCGGAACGTCTCTTCGGACGAGCAGGCATAGTGCATCGCCATCTGGCAGGAGATGACGTCGAACTCGGTGAGACCCACGAACTTCTGGAGATACTCGGTCGGCGCAGGCTCGCGCTTGTCCAGCATCTTGATGTAGCGGTTGTCCTGCTCCAGCAGCGGCTGCGTCATGTCGCCCTCGATGAAGAGTGCAGGCGGCAGCTTTCCCTTGGCAGACTCCTTCAGGTAGCGCACACACGCTCCCTGACGGGCACCCTCGATATTCCCCTTCGAGAGGTCAATGCCCACCACCTTGCTCGGCTGCGTCTTGCGCCACTTGTGGAGGTCGTTTGCACGACCCACTGCCAGCTCCAGCAGCGTATCCCCACGCTTGACCACCGTGCGGTAGAGCTCCTCCTTGATGCGGTTGTGGAAGGACATGACGTCCCCCATCACACGGTCGCGCGCCTCCAGGCTGTCGCGGTAGTAGAGCTCGTCCTCGAACGTGTCATCCGCAGGGCTCGTGAACACCGACCGCAGCATCTCCTCGGTCACCGGCACGTGGATGTTGGTCCAGATGTTCTCCGCCACGTTGATGTCATTTCCATACTCGGAGAGACCGAGGACGCGATACTTGTAGGTCTTGTCGTAGCGCGTGCGCAGGACCTTCCAGCGTCCCTTGGAGACATCGCGTACGCACTCGATGATGGTGTTGTCGTCGACGCGCTGTCCGCTCATATCCTCGGGGTAGCCCTTGGAGCCGATGGGCACGTGAATCTCGTAAGCGTTGGGTGCCTTCGGAGCCGACGGCTGGAAGGGAGAGGGGGCACGATCACGAGACTCCGCGAGAACCCGCATCTCCGGGGGCATCTCTGGCTGGCGATACTCGCCCGTGAGTGTCTCGCAGGGATAGACGATGTCTGTGCCCGGCGTGCGACCGACGAACAGTGTGCCCTTGCGCGTGCTCTGTCCGAGGAGTGGATCGAAGGACTCGGTCTTGGCGAAGCTCACCAGGAAGTCGATCGAGTTCTGATCGGCAGGCTTCCACTTGTAGACGCGCAGCCACGTGTCTCCCTTGCGGTCAGCGATGGGCGCCACGGCAGAGGCACGAGGTGTGAAGACGAGACCATCTGTGGGATATTCGAACTGCATGTCCAGGATGGTGCGGATCGCCTGCTGCATGGCAGCTCCGTTGCCCGCGAGGAAGATCTTGCTCTCAATCCGCATCGGCTGGCGTGCAGAGAGAACCAGGAAGTCCTTCTTGAG
>JACCDP010929775.1_pt1 | contig 15057 bp, 10 predicted proteins | sample 7445841 | NCBI WGS metagenome assembly JACCDP01 (sample SAMN15323441, study PRJNA562643) | freshwater metagenome | isolation source: river surface water | place: USA:Blue River Watershed | collected 2017-08-17 | reverse complement strand
TTGAGGGTTTTGGGTGCGGTAGTGATGGGTAACTTATGTGCTTGCAAGAATGTAATTAAATCAAGCATTGTGTTAACTCCTTTGGTGGATGATATTTTTCATTATAAGGGTGAATGGTCAATCCAATGCCGACCAAATCCCCCCCAGCGCCATTCGGAGGTGCCATAAATGACACCTCCACGGGTTCCTATCTGCGCCCGCATATATCCCGAATTTCAATTGACAATTTACCCAATACCCACTACTATACACAGCATGAAGAATCTTTCCGTGTACACAACCCGTATGTTGCGACGAGCTGACCGCCGACGAGCCCGAATGGAGCCCGGAGCGGTGGCGTGTCGTGGGGAATAGCGGATAGATTCACCCCAAACACCAGTCACACCACCCCGGGAGCCATAGCGGCCCCGGGGTTTTTGTATGACAAAGGATATGCACATGGTACGTGTGGGCATTTGTGGCGTGACAGGATATGCCGGCTACGAAGCGTTGCGCTGGTTGCGCCGCCATCGGCATCTGGAAGTGGTCTTTGCCACGTCTGAAGCACAGGCGGGCAAGTCGTTGGCCGAATCATACCCGGGGCCACTCGACATCATGTTGACGTCGGTCGAGGATGCGCCCTTTGACAAGGTCGACGTGGCCTTGCTGGCCTTGCCACACGGTGCCGCCGCCCGCACTGCTGTGCGCGCGCTCGAGGCGGGCGCCAAGGTGGTCGATTTCTCGGCGGACTTCCGCCTCGATACGCCCGAGCGCTATGCGAAGTGGTACAACCACACCCACGAATTCCCCGACATGCTGCCCATCCCCTACGGCATCCCCGAGCTCAACCGTGACGCCATCGCCACGGCGCGCCTGGTCGCCAACCCGGGCTGCTACCCCACGTCTGTCATCCTCGGCACCATGCCGTTGCTCCGCGCCGGTGTGGTGACCGATCCTACCATCATCGTGGATGCCAAGTCGGGCGTATCGGGGGCCGGGCGCGCCGCCAAAGTCAACATGCTCTTTGGCGAGATCCACGATACCGTCACCCCCTACAATATCGGGCATGTGCATCGGCATGTGGGCGAAATCGAGCAAGAGCTGGCCAAACTCAGCACCAGCGTCACGCCCACGGTCATCTTTAACCCGCACCTCATCCCCGTGACGCGCGGCATGTTGAGTGGGATTTATGTGCGTGTGGATGCCAGCCTCGACGAAGCCAGCCTGCGTGCGCTCTATACCACGGCGTATGCGCACGAGCCGTTTGTGCGCGTGATGCCGGCCGGGCAACTGGCGGCCATGGCGCATACCGTCAACACCAACATGTGTGCCATCTCGGTGACGCTGGCCCAGCCCGGGCTGGCGGTCATCATGTCGAGCCTGGATAATCTGGCCAAAGGTGCGGCCACACAAGCCATCCAGTGCATGAATGTCATGTGCGGCTTTGCCGAGACGGAGGGGTTGTTGTGAGCATCGACATTGTACCCGTGACGCGCGAGAATATTGAGCTGGTGTTGCCACTCATCGCCGACTACCAACGCTTTTATCAGGCAGAGCCAGATACCGCGCGCAACCGGGCCCACTTCGGGCGCCTGGTGACTACTCCTGCGCTGGGGGCGCAGTGGGTGGCGCTGTCGGATGCGGGGCATGCGCTGGGCTTTGTGACGGCCTATCGCGTGCTGTCGTCGGTGTCTGCTGTGGAACAATGCCTGCTCAACGATTTGTACGTCATCCCCGCCATGCGTGGTCAGGGGCTGGGGCGCACGCTGATTTTGCACTGCCTGGCCTGGGCCAAAAGTCAAGGCTATCCGGGCATTCACTGGCAGACGGCGCCCGATAATCATACGGCACAGCGCCTGTATGACGCACTCCCCACCCAGCGCAGTGCATGGTACACGTATGACTTGGGGGTGGATGATGTCAACTAATGCGACGGTCACCATTGTGTCCGTGACACTGGATAATCTGGCGCTGGTGTTGCCGCTGATTGCCGACTACCAACGCTTTTACAAGGTGGAGCCCAACGACGAGCGCAACCGCATCCATTTTGGGCGCCTCGCCACTGCTCCATCACAAGGGGCGCAATGGCTGGCCGTGGATGGCGATGGCGCAGCGCTGGGGTTTGTGACGGCGTATCGCGTGCTGTCGTCGACCTTGGCGCTGGAGCGCTGTCTGCTCAACGATCTGTACGTGGTGCCGACGGCGCGTGGTCGAGGTGTGGGACGACAGCTCATCGTGCATTGCGGTGAATGGGCGCTGGCACAGGGCTACAACGGCGTCTACTGGCGCACTGCCGAAGACAACCACACGGCGCAACGCCTGTACGAATCACTGCCGACGACGCGGCGCACGTGGATTGATTACACACTCGATGCAACGGCGCTGGCTGCGCTACGGAATAGGTGACGTGATACAACAGAAAGTGGTGGTGGGAGTGAACATATTGCGTGTCATCAAAATTGGCGGCAATGACATCGACGATGCAGCATTTGTAGACCGCTTGGTGCAGGCCATCGCTGCCATGCGTCCCGCCCCGGTGCTGGTGCACGGCGGCGGCAAAGAAATCGGCCAAATCCAGACGGCGCTGGGTGGCGAGCCACGCTTTGTGGCGGGGTTGCGCGTCAGTGACGCCACCGCCATGGCCGCCGCCGAAATGGTGTTGGCGGGCGCCGTCAACACGCGCTTGAGTGTGGCACTGGCACTGGCCGGTGTCGATGCGTGGGGATTGTCGGGGGTCGACCGTGGCCTGATCAAGGTACACAAACTCCAGCATCCAGAGGGAGATCTGGGGCGGGTAGGGCAGCCGATTGCGGTGCGTACCGCGGTATTGTGGCAACTGCTCGATGCCGGGGTGGTGCCGGTGATTGCGCCTATCTCACTCGGTGCCGATGGCAGTTATAATGTCAATGCAGATGATGCCGCAGGAGCAATTGCCGCTGGGCTGGCACGTGATGGGCGGGGCGTGGCCGTAGAGGTGACGTTTGTCACCAATGTGCCGGGCGTCAAACTCAACGACCAGGTGGTGGCGCAACTGGATGCCGTACAGATTGCGGCGGCCATCCAGAGTGGGCAGATCTACGGGGGCATGATCCCCAAAGTCAATGCGGCGCTGGGAGTGCTGACCAACGGGGCGGCGCAGGCACGCATCGTGGATATGACGGGTCTGGAAGTCTTGGCGCAGGGTGGCACGGCTGGCACCGTGATTGTGGGAGGTGGGCAATGACCATCATTCACGACGTGGATGCCACACCACCCCAACCACCAGTGGTGACGATGCGGCTGGCGACCAGTGCCGACATCGATGCCATCAAGACGGTGGTGGATGCCAATGTGGCACTCGGGCATTTGTTGCCACGCAGCCGTGAACACATTGCGGCCGCATTGGGCAACTGGATGGTGGCCGATGTCGATGGTCAGATTGTGGGGATTGGCTCGCTCCTCGAAATGGGACCGGGCTTGGTAGAGGTGCGCTCGCTGGCAGTGTTGCCCGCGTATCAGCGCTATGGTGTGGGCGGCGCGATTGTCAAAGCGCTGGTCAACGAAGCACAACGACGTGGCTACCCAACGGTATTTGCGCTGACGCGCGCCGTCGGGTTTTTTGAGCGGATGGGATTTGTGGTCACCGAGCATGAACGTTTCCCCGAAAAGGTGTGGCGTGATTGTGTGCTCTGTCCGCTCAAGGATCGGTGCGACGAAACAGCAGTAGTGATTGAATTCGCCACCTGGCGCAACGGCGCCGGTGAAGGGGGGCAGTAGGCAATGCAGGCAGGGTTACAACGCACGCCGGCGGTGCTGGCACTCGAAGACGGCACGATTTGGTCGGGCAGTGCTTTTGGCGCTATCGGACAACGCAGTGGCGAAGTGGTCTTTAATACGGCCATGACCGGCTACCAAGAAGTGTTGTCCGACCCGTCGTACTACGGACAAATTGTGGTGATGACGGCGCCACACATCGGCAATACCGGAGTCAACGACGAAGACGGCGAAAGTCGCAAATGGTGGTTGTCGGGCTTTGTGGTGCGGGCAGCCAGCCCGCGCGTCAGCAATTATCGTGCCGATGCCTCGCTCGACGACGCCATGCGTGCCCAAGGCATCGTCGGCATCACGGGTGTGGATACGCGCACGTTGGTGCGACATATCCGCTCGGCAGGTGCCATGCGCGGCGTGATTTCGTCGCGCGACCTCGACCATGCCACGCTGGTGGCAGCAGCCAAAGCCACCCCATCCATGGAGGGACTCGACCTCGTGCCGTATGTGACCTGCGACGAGCCCTATACGTGGGCGGGTGGCGTGGGCGACTGGGGATTGGGCTCGCGTGGCACCAAAGCCACGCGCGACCTGCACGTGGTCGCGTATGACTTCGGCATCAAGCACCACATCCTGCGCCTGATGGCCGAGCGCGGCATCCGCATCACGGTGGTACCCGCCAAAACCCCTGCCAGCGACGTGCTGGCCCTCAAGCCGGATGGCGTCTTTTTGTCCAATGGCCCTGGCGACCCGGCCATGGTGACCTACGGCATTGCGGCCACCAAAGAATTGTTGGGCAAAGTGCCGTTGTTTGGCATTTGTCTGGGGCACCAAATCCTCGGTTTGGCGTTGGGTGGCAGCACCTACAAGTTGTCGTTTGGCCATCACGGCGCTAATCAGCCCGTCAAAGCCTTTGGACGCGTCGAAATCTCGAGCCACAACCATGGCTTCGCCGTCGATGCCAACTCACTGCCGACGGGATCGGGCGTGACGCATGTCAACCTCAACGACCAGTGTGTGGAGGGGCTGGAGGCACCGGCGCTCAAGGCGTTTAGTGTGCAGTACCACCCCGAAGCCGCACCTGGCCCGCACGACGCCGCCTATTTGTTTGACCGCTTTGTGCAGTTGATGGAAGGAAAGTAAACAGCGATGCCGAAGCGTACCGACATCAAAAGCATTTTGATTATTGGCTCGGGTCCGATTGTGATCGGCCAAGCCTGTGAATTCGACTACTCGGGCGTGCAGGCCTGTAAAGTGCTGCGCCGCGAGGGCTACCGCGTCATTTTGGTCAATTCCAATCCGGCCACCATCATGACTGACCCGCAGTTTGCGGATGCCACGTATATCGAGCCACTGACCCCCGAGGCGGTCGAACAAATTCTCATCAAAGAAAAGCCGGATGCGATTTTGCCCACGGTGGGCGGCCAAACGGGCCTCAATTTGGCGATGAAACTGCACGAATTGGGGATTTTGGACAAATACAACGTGCAACTCATCGGTGCCACCCCCAAGGCGATTGCCCTGGCCGAAGACCGCGAGCTCTTTAAACAGGCCATGCTGCAAATCGGGCTGGGCGTGCCACTCGGCGAGACAGTCACCACGGTGGAACGGGCCGTCGAAGTGGGTACGGCCATCGGCTACCCGGTGCTGATCCGCCCGTCGTTTACGCTCGGTGGCAGTGGTGGTGGGATTGCCTATGATGAAACACAGCTACGCGAGATTTCTGAGCGTGGCTTGCGCGCCTCGCCGGTGACGCAAGTGCTCATCGAGCAATCGGTGATCGGCTGGAAGGAATACGAGCTCGAGGTGATGCGCGACCGCGCCGATAATTTTGTGGTCGTCTGTACCATCGAAAACCTCGATGCCATGGGCGTGCATACGGGTGACTCCATCACCGTGGCGCCGGCAATGACCCTCACCGACCGCGAGCTACAACGCCTGCGCGAAATGGCCAAAATGGTGATTCGTACGGTAGGCGTGGAGACGGGCGGTTCCAACATCCAGTTCTCGGTGGATCCCAAGACGGGGACGCCGTTTGTGATTGAAATGAATCCGCGCGTGAGCCGCTCGTCGGCGCTGGCATCCAAGGCGACGGGCTTCCCCATCGCCAAAATCGCCGCCTTGCTGGCGGTGGGGTATACGCTGGACGAAATCCCCAACGACATCACCAAACTCACACCGGCGTCGTTCGAGCCGAGTCTCGACTATGTGGTGGTCAAAGTACCGCGCTGGGCCTTTGAAAAGTTCCCTGGCGTGAACCCGGTGCTGGGCCCGCAGATGAAGAGCGTGGGCGAAGTGATGGCGATTGGTGGCACCTTTGCCGAAGCCTTCCAGAAGGCTATGCGTGGCCTCGAAATCGGTGCCACCGGCTTTGTGGGCAGCAACCAGGTCAAAGTGGTGGGTGACGACGATATCAGTATTCCTACGCCACGGCGTATTTTCCGTGTGTGTGACGAAATCCGTGCCGGCGCCAGCCTGGAGTCGATTTGTGAGCGCACCGGCTATGATCCGTGGTTTGTGGAGCAATTCCAAATCATTGTGGCGATTGAAACCGAGCTCCGGGCGCATGCACTGACGACGTTGCCCGATGACGTACTGTTTACCGCCAAGGAATACGGCTTTTCGGACCCACAAATGGCTGGCCTTTTGTCAGATAAACCGACCGCAATGCAGGTGCGTGCCCACCGCAAACAACACAAAATCGTGCCCGTCTACCGCAAGATCGACACGTGTGCGGCCGAATTTGCCGCAGCCACGCCCTATTTTTATAGTACGTATAGCCGTCAACCAGGCAGTGATGAAGCGGACGTGACCAATCGTGCCAAAGCCATGATTATTGGTGGTGGTCCCAACCGTATCGGCCAAGGGATTGAGTTCGACTACTGCTGTGTGCATGCCTGTTTTGCCTTGCGTGACATGGGCATCGAGACCATCATGATCAACTGTAATCCCGAGACGGTGTCGACGGACTACGACACGGCCGACCGTCTGTACTTCGAGCCGTTGACGCTCGAAGACGTGCTCAACATCTACGACCGCGAGGCCGGGGCAGACTTTGGGCCGGCGGTGCGCAGTGTGCCGGCGCTGGTGCAGTTTGGTGGGCAGACGCCGTTGAACCTGGCGCACGGCCTCGAAAACGCCGGTGTGCCCATCTGGGGCACGTCGCCCGATGCCATCGATTTGGCCGAAGAGCGTGGCCGCTTTGGCGACCTATTGCGGAGCCTGTCGATTGAGCAGCCGCCCAGCGGCATGGCTTCGACGCTGGCCGAGGCACGTGCCATCGTGCAACGCATCGGTTACCCCGTATTGGTGCGCCCCAGCTACGTGCTGGGTGGGCGTGCCATGGCCATCGCCTATGACGACGAGAGCTTTGAGCGTTTTATTGCCGAAGCCACGGTGGTGAGTGCGGGCGCACCCGTGCTGATTGACAAATATCTCGAAGATGCCTTTGAGGTGGATGTGGACGCCATCGGTGATGGCGAGCGCATGGTGGTGGCTGGCATCATGGAGCACGTCGAAGAAGCCGGTGTGCATTCGGGTGATTCGGCCATGGTGTTACCCCCCTACAAAATCAGCGCCTACCACATCGATGCCATTCGTGACATCACCATGCGCATCGGCCTGGCGCTCAACGTCAAGGGCATGATGAACGTGCAGTACGCCATCAAAGACGAGATTGTGTACGTCATCGAAGTCAACCCGCGTTCGTCGCGTACGGTGCCGTTTATCGCTAAGGCCACCGGCTATCCGTTGGCGCGTTTGGCGGCACAGGTGGCTGCGGGCAAAACGTTGCGCGAGCTGGACTTTGTTGAGGAACCCAAGGTCGATGGCTTTTTTGTCAAAGAAGCCGTTTTGCCCTTCGACAAGTTTCCTGGCGCTACCATCATGCTCAGTCCAGAGATGCGTTCAACGGGTGAGGTGATGGGGCATGCCTCCAACTTCGGCTTGGCCTTTGCCAAGGCCGAGATGGGTGCCAATCAGCGCATCCCCACCAAGGGTGGCGCGCTATTGACGGTCAATGACAACGACAAAAATGCGATTATTCGCATCGGGCGTGATTTGATTCAGCTGGGCTTTGTGCTGTATGCCACCAAGGGTACGGCTGACATGTTGAGTGGTGCCGGTTTGGCCGTCAATGTGGTCAACAAAATTGCTGATGGCTCACCGCACACGGCTGATTTGTTGGCACAGGGCAAGGTGCAGCTAGTGATTAGCACGCCGCTCGGGCAACAGGCCTACAGCGACGGGCAAGCCCTGCGCACGGCGGCGATTCGCTATGGCGTGATGCTGGTGACGACACTCACGGGAGCAGCTGCCACCGTCGCTGGGATTCGTGAGCTGCAGCGGCGTAGCCTGACGGTGCGTTCGTTGCAGGATCATTATGGCATGGCAAAGGGACAGTAGGCATGACCACAGCACGGGCACAGCTGATATCACTCGAACACGTGGTCACTCTCTTGGCAGCAGTGACGCCAGCGGTACTCCGGCGTGCAGAGACCCTGTGTCGTGCGGGTGAGGTGACGGTTGCGCAAATGACGCCCAACAGTGCTGATATCCAGGTGCGAGACAATCAGCAGCTCCGCCATGTCACGGTGATGCTGATTGCGGGGCGTTTGACCACACTGTGTGAATGTGCCCAGCGTGATGATGGACCATGTCTGCACCGTGTTGCAGCACTCGTTGCACTACGTCAGCACATGACCAGTCGGCCACCGCAACAGTGGGAGACGCTGTTTGCGGTGCCTGACAGGGTACGGCTGGCAGTGGCGCATACCACCAGCGCACACATCGTCTTTTGTTTGCACCGTGGGCATGCCATGGGTGTGGGTGACGATGCCTGGGCGTTGGTGCCATTTACGGCCACGGTGCGTGCAGGGCGGCAGGACTGGGACGGCGCCGAAGTGCGCCCGCTCCGGGCACCACCAACGCCGGCAGGTCATCCGGATGCGTCACACCGCGTCTTGCAGGCGGCCACACTCGTCTGTACGCAGACGGTCACCGCTGCGCAACCAGCGCAACGCGCCTGGTTGTATGCGGCCGCACTCGAGTTGTTGGCTGGGCAGGAAGTTTTTTTGTCGAGTGATTTGCGGCTCCCAGTGCGTGTCGTTGGTGAAATCGGTGATGTGCAGTTGTCAATCGATGATGATGGCGCAGATCTGGTCTTGCACAGCATCGTGCATACCGCACACGTGAGTCAGTTGGTCGATACACAACGCATCGTGCTCCCGTTTGCACCGAGCTGGTTGCTCAACGGGAGTACACTGGTCAATATCGGTGAATATACGCCCATGACAGAACACTTGCTCCAGACGCCGGTGATGCGGGTGGGAGCCGCTGATCGTGAGCGATTTGACCAGCGCTTGCGTGATTTGGTGATGCGTGTGCCGTTGTGTGGGTCGGCGTTGCGCTGGGACGAAATGCGCGTTGAGCCAGCACCACGAGTCATTTTGGGGGAGTGTGATGGGCAACTCAATGTCCAGTTAGTGTTTGGCTATGGTGAGCACGTGCTCCCATTTGATGCCGCCTTTCCGAGTACGGCTATCTTGCACGGGAGTGAAGAACTCCATCTCGTGCGCATCAATCGTGATATTGATGCAGAACGCGCTGCGAGCGCGGTCCTTGAGCAGTATGCGTTGCGCCTGCATGAAGACGGCACGTATCGGCCACGGCGGACGATGGCTGCCACCGATTTCATGCTCAAAGTCGTGGCTGCATTAGCAACCGAAGGCATGGAAGTCCAGGGCGAATCCGCCATTACTGCGGTGCACATGCGTCTCGACGCGCCACACATCACAGTCTCCGTGCAATCACACATCGACTGGTTTGATGTGGCGGCGGTCGTCAATTATGGCGATTTATCGGTGGATTTGGCGACCATTCGGCGCGCCGTGCTCAAACGTGAACGCTACGTGCTCCTTGCCGATGGTTCACTCGGTCTGGTATCGCACGAGTTGGCGCAACGCTTGGCTCCGCTGTTTGCGATGGGGCAGACCCATGATGCGACGATACGCTATGCAACAGCCCAAGTCGGTGTCGTCGAGCAGATCGTGCAAGAAGCGAGTGTGTCCAGCGTTGATAGCACATTCGAGGAACGGCGGGCGCGCTTGCGTCTGTTTGAGCACATTGAGCCACAGCCACTACCTGACGGCTTTCGTGGCTCGTTGCGCAACTACCAAAAAGCGGGCTACGACTGGCTCCATTTCCTCAATACCTACGGCTTTGGTGGCTGCTTGGCCGATGATATGGGGGTGGGGAAAACCATTCAAACGCTGGCGTTTATCCAGTCGATGCGTGAACGTGCCCCACAGGCGAACGCCATTTTGATTGTGATGCCACGCTCGATTGTCTACAACTGGCAACGCGAAGCGTCGCGCTTTACTCCCAATCTGCGCTTGTTGACGCATATCGACCAAGGGCGTAGCAAGGATACCGCCACCTTTGCGCAGTACGATGTGATACTCACTACCTATGGCACCATGTTGCGTGACATCGATATGCTGACCAGCTACCGCTTTCAGTACGTTATTCTCGATGAATCGCAGGCGGTCAAAAACCCGAGTGCTGAGACTGCGCGGGCGGTGCGCCGTCTGCAGGCCGAGCGCCGCTTGTCGTTGACGGGTACCCCCATTGAAAACAGTGCAGTAGAGCTGTGGTCGCAATTTGCGTTTCTCAATCCGGGGCTGCTCGGTAGTGCGGAAACCTTCCGTGAGACCTTTACCCGTGAGGGTGAAGGTCGCGACGAAGCGCTCAAACTGTTGCGCCGCTTGACCTTTCCCTTCATATTGCGGCGCACCAAAGATCAAGTCGCTCCTGATCTGCCGTCACGCACCGAACGGGTGCTGATGAACGAAATGGAGCCTGAACAACGTCGGCTGTATAATGCGCAACGTGACCACTATCGCGCCTTGTTGCTGGGCTTGATTGACAGCGCAGGTCCACAGCAGGCGCGCGTCAAAATGCTCGAGGGGCTGCTGCGACTCCGCCAAATTTGCAACCACCCGCGCTTGATTGACCCGAGTAGTGCAGGAGTTTCGGGCAAATTTGAATCGCTGCTCGCTACGCTCGAAGCGCTACAAGCAGCTGGTCATCGCGCCCTGGTATTTTCGCAGTTTGTGCAGATGCTCAGCTTGGTGCGCGCCGAGCTCGATGCGCGTGGGATTGCCTATGCTTACCTCGACGGGCGCACCCGCGACCGCCAGAGCATTATTGATGCCTTTCAGCGCGACAACCGGTATGCCTTCTTTTTGATTAGTTTGCGCGCTGGCGGCGTGGGGCTCAACTTGACGGCAGCCGACTATGTCATCCACGTCGATCCGTGGTGGAATCCGGCGGTGGAAATGCAGGCGACGGACCGCAGTCATCGTATCGGTCAGACTCGCCCTGTGATGGTCTACAAAATGGTGGTACGCGATTCAGTTGAGGAAAAAATTCTGCAACTGCAGGATCGCAAACGGGAATTGGTGCGTCAGCTTATCACACCCGAACGCGGCGGGCTCAAAACGCTCACCCGCGACGATGTGGAGCTTTTATTTACATAAGGAGAGATGACCATGGAACGTCCCAAGGTAAAAAAAGTCGTGTTGGCCTACTCGGGTGGTCTCGACACCAGTATCATTGTGCCGTGGCTCAAGCAAAACTACGGCAACCCGGAAGTGATTTGTTACTGCTGTAATATTGGCCAAGACGACGAGCTCGACGGGCTCGAAGCCAAGGCCATTGCAAGTGGTGCGTCGAAGTGTTACGTCGAGGATTTGCGCGAAGTCTTTGTGCGCGATTACCTCTTCCCCCTCATCCAATCGGGAGCAACCTACGAGCGCCTGTACTTGCTGGGCACGTCAGTCGCACGCCCCCTGATTGCTAAGCGCCAAGCTGAAATCGCCTTGCTGGAGGGTGCTGATGCTCTTGCACATGGCTGCACTGGTAAAGGCAACGACCAGGTGCGTTTTGAGTTGACCTACATGGTGATTGCACCGCAACTCAAAGTGATTGCACCGTGGCGCGAATGGAACATTCGCTCACGCGAAGATGCCCTCGACTACGCCGCCGAGCACAACGTGCCCGTGTCGGCCACGCTCAAGTCGATCTACAGCCGCGACCGCAACATATGGCACATGTCACACGAAGGCGGCATCCTAGAGGATCCGTGGAACGAGCCCGAAGAAGAGATGCACACCTTGACGGTGTCGCCCGAGAATGCGCCTGATACGGCCGAATACGTGGAAATCGGCTTTGTCAAGGGCATCCCCACCAGCGTCAACGGTAAACAGATGGGACCAGTGGAGCTGCTCAGCACGCTGAACAACATGGGTGCCAAACACGGTATAGGCCGCATTGACCTGGTCGAAAACCGTTTGGTGGGCATGAAGAGTCACGGCGTCTACGAGACTCCAGGTGGCACGCTCATCCGAGTGGCGCACCAGGCGCTCGAGCAGCTGACGCTCGACCGTGACACCATGCACTACAAAGACGTGGTCGCCAATCGCTACGCCGAGGTCGTCTACTACGGGCAGTGGTTTACGCCGTTGCGCCAGGCGTTGCAAGCCTTCTTTGATGTGACCCAACAGAACGTGACTGGCACGGCACGCATCAAGTTGTACAAGGGCAACGCGATGTTGGTGGGACGCAAGGCTGATAAGTCGCTCTATAATCCCGACATTGCCAGCTTTACCATGAGTGCATCGTACAACCAGCAGGATGCCGAAGGCTTCATCAAGATTTTTGGTTTGCCCATGAAGGTACAGTCGTTGGTAGACGGGAAATAATGCGATGACAGCGGAATTTGTCTTGGCCCCCGGCTTTCGCACGGCGGCGACTGCCTGTGGCCTAAAAAAAACCGGTGCCCTCGATCTGATGATGGTGGTCGCCGATGCGCCGTGTAGCGCTGCCGGGGTCTTTACCAGCAATCGTGTCAAGGCTGCACCTGTGCTCTACGACCGTGAAGTGCTCAGCCAATCGGCAGGGCAGATGCGCGCAGTTATCGCCAATTCGGGGTGCGCTAACGCCTGTACGGGTGACGAGGGCAAGGCGAATACCCGCCAGATGGCACAACTCGCCGCCGACGTCATCGGCGCTCGCGCCGATCAGGTGCTGGTGCTGTCGACGGGCGTAATCGGGCGCCAGCTCGACATGACCAAGGTGGCGGCAGGAGTGCAGGCACTCGCTCGTGGCACATGGTCTCATGATGCCATTCCCACTTCTGAAGCCATCATGACCACTGATACGCGTCCCAAACGGGCGCGTATCAGTGGTACGATAGCGGGTAAAACGGTCACGATAGCCGGCATGTCCAAGGGCGCCGGCATGATTCACCCGGGGATGGCGACCATGCTTGCCGTGATTACCACTGATGCGGCTGTGGCGCCTGATGTGCTGTATCGCGCCCTCAAAGAAGTCAGCGATATGAGCTTCAACCGCATCAGTGTCGACGGTGACATGAGCACCAACGATACGGTGCTGTTGCTGGCATCGGGGGTGTCGGGTGTGACCATCACCGAGGCTGAGCTACCCGTGTTCGTGGAGTTGTTGCGTGATGTGTGTGTGGATTTGGCCAAAAAAATCGCCCGTGACGGCGAAGGTGCCACCAAACTCGTCGAAATCCGCGTCACGGGGGCCAGTAATCCGACCATGGCACACCGCGTCGCCGACAGCATTGCGTGCTCGCCCCTAGTCAAAACGGCCATCCACGGCAACGACCCCAACTGGGGGCGCGTGGTGTGTGCGGCCGGCTATAGCGGTGCCGAGATCGACCCTGATACGCTTACGCTCGACTTTGGTCTGGGTGCCGAGCAAATCCGCTTGGTGCAGGGGGGGATGCCACTGGTGGTCGACCTCGATGCAGCCTCGCAGCTACTCCGGCGTGAAAACGTCTATATCACGCTCGATTTGGGATTAGGGAGTGCGGACACCACAGTATGGACGTGTGACTTCAGCAAGGAATACGTGGAAGTCAACGCCCACTATACCACCTAAGCCCGTGCACACGACGGGGTGAGGAGCACATCCTCGCCTCGTCGGTGGTGCAAAAGATACTCGCTACGACATACCGTCACGCAACCAGCATAAGGAGTCGCAATCATGTGGGGTGGACGCTTTAGTACGGGAATCGATGCCATCATGGCCGAGTTAAACAACTCGTTCCCTTTTGACCGAGCCATGTGGGCCGAAGACATCCGTGGCAGCATGGCCTGGGCGCGTCAGATTTGTGCGGCTGGCGTGATTACACCGGCGGAACGTGATGAACTGTTGCGTGGCTTGCAGTTGGTGTACGACGAGTTTGCCAGTGGAGCCTTTCCCGTCAAAACAGCCGACGAAGATATCCATTCTGCCGTCGAGCGCCGCCTCGGTGAATTGGTCGGCAGTGTGGCTGGCAAGTTGCATACCGGTCGCAGTCGCAACGACCAAGTTGCCACCGACATGCGCCTATGGGTGCTGGGTGCCATCCAGCGTACCGATGCCGCAGTGGCGATGGTCCAGCAAGCGTTGGTGGCACAAGCTGAGGCTGCTGGTGACCTGATTATCCCCGGCTACACGCACGTGCAGCGTGCCCAGCCCATTTTGCTGTCGCACTGGCTGTTGTCGCACTTTTGGCCACTCCAGCGCGACCGCGAGCGCCTCGCCGATTGTGCCACGCGCACGGCCGTGTTGCCACTGGGCTCTGGTGCCATTGCTGGCACCCCGCTCAAGGTAGATCGCCACGCCATTGCCAATGAGCTCGGCTTCAAGGGCATTTCTGCCAACAGCGTCGACGCCATCAGTGACCGTGATTTTGTGGCCGAGTACTTGTTTGTGGCGGCCATGATTGGTCTACATATTAGTCGGTTAGCCGAAGACATGGTTTTTTATTCGAGTGCCGAATACGGCTTTGTGACACTGGCTGACGCATATTCGACTGGCTCGAGTCTGATGCCACAAAAGAAAAACCCCGACTCGTTTGAGTTGGCACGTGGCAAATCGGGGCGCTTGGTCGGCAGCCTGATGACCATCATGACGGTGCTCAAAGGATTGCCATCGGCCTACAACAAAGACTTGCAAGAAGACAAAGAGCCGCTCTTCGATGCGACCCGCACCATTGAGACGATGCTGCCGGTGGTAGCAGCTGCGACGGCGACTGCGCGTTTTAATCAGGATGCACTGTTGCGTGGGCTCGATGTGGCTATGCTGGCGACTGATGTGGCTGACTACTTGGTTGACCGTGGGGTGCCCTTCCGTACCGCTCACAAGGTGGTCGGGCAAGTGGTGCGTCTGGCCGAGGAGCGCGGTGTCAAAATTTCGCAGGTGGGCTTGGCCGATCTACAGTCCATTGATGCCGCATTTGCCCCCGACGTACTCAAC